>Ga0210059_1002795_pt1 | contig 27589 bp, 11 predicted proteins | sample Ectturendosymbi2_FD_188042 | JGI IMG/M metagenome (GOLD analysis project Ga0210059, IMG submission 188042) | Ecteinascidia turbinata endosymbiont from Florida, USA - Sample 2 (SPAdes) (version 2) | ecosystem: Host-associated > Tunicates > Ascidians > Unclassified | place: Key West, Florida... | reverse complement strand
ACTTCACAGTTAAAAATTAAATTGATACCAGAATGACAGTACGGAGATTCGTAGGAAGGCGATCTGCAGAAACGCCCCTTTCGAAACGTGCCTTAATGAAAAGAGGGCTGCTTGAACACAACAACTATTTTTAAGGTTCTGCACGGCTTGCCAGAAACAAGCGTAGAGTCTTCAAGTCACGAAGCGTTTGCAGTGGCTCGTAAACAACATCTCTAAGTATCAAACTCCAATAGATTCATCCACATTGTGACGCTACGTCACAATACAGACATGATTATCGAAATTCAGATCACAAAATTGCTAGCAAAACTTCCTACGGAGAGTCACTGGGCTTAGATATTTTCTAGGTTAAAATATGTGACACGTTTAAATCTTATCAGCTTTTTGACAAAATTATCGATAAATTATCAGCAGCAAAAGCAAGAAAACTTTTTTTGTTGCAAGTTTTTTTATTTTTATTGCAAGAATTAGGTAATTGCAAGCAAAACATCAGATTGCAGTGTTTCAGTTATTTTATGCTGCCACGAACGAGCTGGGTGAGAGCGTCTAAACTGAGTTTGTCCCCAGGCGCGGGAAACTCGAGGGACGCCACTTCTTGAAGTGTCGCTTGCTTTTTGCAAAGTGCTTTCATGTCTATTGCTACGACATGATTCTGTAGATAAAAATGCTGTTTGGAATCTACGTAGTCGTATTTCATTTCCTTCAAACCAGCACGAAAAACTTCTTGTAACTTACCTTTGCAATGAAATGTCGCTTTTCGCTTACATCACACGTTCTTTTTCTTACAGGCGTCACAGCGTCTCTTTCACATTGCAGTTAATTTGGGGAAACGCTATCTTTGTAAGCGTGGTCGCAGGGCTCTTCACTTTGAGCTTCGTGCCTCGGATTGTGCTAACTAAACTCAACAACTACATAATTCCCTTTTTCTAATCTGACGACTTTAGTCTAATGAAAAAAACATCGTCTTTGAGAACTGTGAATGACATTGTTATTACTCCACCGTAATAATAGCACTGTGTTTTCATTACCATTTGCCTTTTCTTAGATGCTTACAACGTTCACAAGCCCAGAAACAAAAACTTTTGCACCCGTGACAAACGAAACTTATCGCTGAACAAAAAATGCACATCAACGTTGAATAAAAATGGTCAGTTTGTCTACTAAGCGATGTCAGTCGTGAGCAACATAATCTATGCGATTACAGACATCCACTGTTGCTTTTCAAGTAACATAGTCAGTTGTAGCGCAACGTGTTTTGCCCAAATCGAAATGTCACATACAATGTGACAGTTCAACGGTCTCGCTGGGCTACTCTCCTATACTTGCAACGAAGCTGTTATGTGCCTAAGCACCTTGGAAAACCGACCAAGTTGAAAATGCAATTTTTTACCGCTTAGCATCAACACGCATAGAAAGCAAAGCTTCTTTGTATCCCATGCGTTGCACTGCTTGTAAGCAAACCTACTAAATGGTTGCGGTAATCGTACACATTTGTTTTGCCATGCAGTGATGGTGGGCAATTAAAATGTGAAAGAAGTGAAGAGGCAGTCAGCTAGTGGCTATTTTACATGGGATATCACGTGAACATTATGCAGTACATGCAACACAACTTTTTATTGACCGGTCAGGTGTACCCTATGCTCATGTCGAGTGTGCCCCAGGCCCAGGCATGGGACACACTTGACAGAAAAAGTACATTTTACAAATTGATTGTAAAATATTTTCTGAATGGCGTTGTTTTCATGTTTTGGCATGATATTGTGTATATAGAGTTGCTTTATTGTGTGACAAATTTTTAGTTTGTTTGGACTTGCAATAAAGTAGCAATGGTTGAAAATGCAGAAAAGTCTCGACTGTACACCACCTTCCCCCTTTTTCAAGTAATTTGCCCATATTTTGGTTGGATCATTGCATTTCGGTGTGTGTGTGACGTGACAATCGCACCAAGGATTGCGTCAATAGCAGCAAATAAACTTTGCTGAAGAAACTGTCCTGACAAGTGTCACTACTAGAGTTATTATAATATAAGAAATTCGGCGTCAGATTTGTTAAAGTTACGGCACATTATTTATTTTCAAATTACCGGATTTTTACCGGCCTCCCCTAAAACAGCAGTAAAATACCGGCCAGGCCGGTGAAATACCAATCATCTGGCAACCCTATTGCGGGCCTAATTCAATTTACACGCACATTAAACTCTGTGACAAACAGTTTTGATCTTTTATCGCTTGACCATTCTCTTAAAGTACTTTACACATAGTACGAAACTTGCCATGATAAAGGCGATTGCTAGTCTACAATAATCGACTCACAAAGCTAAATACACTCTATACGGGCGTTTGTGCAGTCTGTGTTTCATTTATATGTGCTTGTACTGTGAAATAATTTTACCTATATCATAACTGTTCAATGACTATTTTGTTCAGATCACGTTTTTTCTGTAACAACTTCTTACAAAAAAAACATTACAAGGTTAGGTGTTTCAAAATTGATCCTACGTCTGCAAAACAAGACCAAAACTTTTTTTAAAGTGCAGCAAAAGGAGCGGTAGCGATAGCTCGCTACTAATTTTATTCAGGAACGGCTGCGGCTGCGCCTCTATTAAATTTAACAAAGAGCGGTAGCGACGCTATTTATAAAGTAGCGGTTGCCCACCTCTGCATTAACCTAACCCTAACCTAACACCAAGCTAACCTTATCCAAACCTAATCCTAATCCTAACTTTACCTAACAACACTAGCTCCTAAACGTAACACCTAAGCAGAGCCTGAAACAAGCAAAGAAAAAAAACAAAACGAAAGTCAGCAAGGTGAGAGTCAAACCGAAAACCATTGGCATAGCAGCCGTAACACAGAACCGTTACATCACGAGCAGGACGGCGTTTTCCTGACAAAGTGACCTTTTTCTTGGTATTGCATCATGCCACCAGACCAAATCTTCGACTGGTGGCACAATAGTTCCAGCTGATCTGTTGCCGCCAGAATATCACCAGTAAAATATACACTACACCCTTTTTTACATTATATCCTAACCAATTTCCTTAAATGCAAACCCTAACCATCAACATTAAACGCTAATCCTAAACCCTAACCTTAGACACTAACAATGAACCCTAACCCTAAATGCTTACTATAAACCCTAATTTTAAACACAAACACAAAACCGTAATCTAAAATGCTAAACCTAACCCTAGACCAAAGCCAAGAACCACTACAGTTGTTGAGTGGTTAGTGTCTATTACCTGCTGTGCAAGTGTTCGTTGATTCTGCTCTCACCATTTGCTTTGGCTCAAAGTGAAGTGATGGCACCATTGATGGGAATGCTTTGTGTGTAGCCTACTTTTGTAAATGCTTAGGGTTTAAGGCAGTGGTTTTCAACCTGCTGGTTGTTTGCCTGTTTTCTGTGGGTCGCGAGAGCTCCTGGTAAATATGTTCATAAATTACTTCTATATTTTGTATTTCGTACATGGAACCACTTTTTGCCGTACCCAAAACAATGGGATTACCTGGCAGTAGTCCAGTCAATCATTTTGTTCTGGAAGGGCTGACGTCAGTCATTGACGTTTTGCGTCCAAATGTTACTTAGTGTTACTCCCGTTTATTTTTGTAACAGCTGAAAATTGATACAAAGCATCAGCAAAAATCTGACAAACTTTATTTTGTGGGAGGCCATTGCCTCTTCGCTCTCATTCTGACTGCACTACTGTCAACTGGCAAAAATATAGCCTATTTTTTCATTAAAAATTGTTTTGATTATGATTATTGATTATGATCATTTCAGTACTGTTGCATTCGGAAAAACGCAAATAACTTCGTGACCAAAGAATCAAAGAATGTGCTGTGTTTGGAAATTAGATATCTGATTGTGGTAGCTAACTTGGGATTTATTTTAGTTTCAATTCAATTCTAGTGCTGTGGAGTTATTTGTAGCGTATACGGTAGAGGTCTTGTTCGCCGATGCTGCCATGTGCATGAATTTAATAGTTTTTGTTCAGCAGAGTGATATCCTACATTATTTTTTAGTCATTGAGATTTTCTATTGTGCAAACACAATTGCATTTCATATACCTGACTGGAAAATTTCGGAAGGGGTTGATAGGTTATATTGCGTCGCAAACTGAGTTGCTGCTTGAAAATGGTTGAACACCACTGGTTAGGGTTTGCGTTTAGGGTTTAGCTTTAGGGATTGTTTCGGTTTTAAGTTTTAGGTTCAGCTTTTAGGTTTAGGTTTTGGGTTTAAGTTTGGGTTAGGTTTTGGGTTGAGGTTTTGGGTTTAGGTTTGGGTTTGGGTTTTGGGTTTAGATTTTGGGTTTGGATTTTGAGTTAAGGTTTTGGGTTTAGGTTTTATTTTGGCTTTAGGGTTTTAGGTGATGTTACAAGGATCTTACGCTTATATTATATCGTCCTTGTCACTAGACCAATCCAACCAATCGGATTCTCCGAATGGCAAAATAACTCCAGCAGTACTTTTTCCTGTAAAGGTAAAGTAGATACAGTCTTGTTAAATTTTTTGAAATTCTGAAAGGCTGTGTCTGTTTTGCCTCATGACGCAAGAGCACTACTGGAACTATTTTGCCTGCAACCAATTGTATTTGGCTAAAGGCTGCACGATTTTACATTTTGTCTCATGAGGCAAAATAAAATACACGATTTTACATGGGCAGATGAGGACCGGATCGGACTGATGATTTTCAAAAATTTTGCAGATCAGGACTAGATCGGATTCAATTTTATCGGGTCAGGACTGGACTCGGACTGAAAAATTTCACAGTCCGCTCATCTCTGGCAAGCACATGCACGATTTTTTTCTTGACCTTTGGTGTCATGTCGCAAAAAATAATTCAATTTACTTTTCACGCTTCAGCAAAAACCGTCACGCTCCATACATTTTTTCACTCTGAAAAACATATTTCTATGTAAACGTTTTTCAGTAAGCTGATAGGGCCAGACTAACTAGACAGAAATCTAATTGTTGCAATAAGTTGACAATTGCGCACCTGAGTTTTGTGAAAGCCATCAGAAAAGCATTTTTGTTGAATTTTGATCAAAATAAAAAAGTTTTTCCAAAAAGCTACATTTCGCAGTAAGAGTTTCATTAGCTTTTTTTCAAAGTCTAACAAAATTTTGAAATGTGTAATAATCTTAGCATGTCATGTCTGGTACAAATCCGACCACAAAGACCGCAGCACACAATTCTGTTCCATTCATTACAAAGGTTCGTGCCATAGCCGCCATATAACGACCATGGTTCGTGCTGATACGTAGTACTCGATAACATCCACTATAATTTGGAAATGGGCAAGTAGAACAATCATTAGATTTTCCTTATTTGTAACTGTTTTGCTTTTTGTGTGCTCGGACCATTATGAAAAAGTTCCGAGAACACCGAAGTGTAGCTCCTATTCCTGTATTTTCGAAGCGACTGAACACAAGAATTTGTCCTAACCATAACGATACATCAGAAGGCTTGTCTGGCAAATAAAACAGCAAACATTTGTTGTTATTCAAACAATAAAATTTGAAAATTTCAAAAGATTTTTGAATGTGTCTTTTTTGCATAGTTTCATTTTTTGCAGTAAATACGTTACTGTGCTAGGATTATGCAATTTTAATAAAAATGCATGCAAACGTTTTGTCCGTTTCATACAGAACTACCTAAACTTAAAGTAGCCAATAATAGCCTAGGTTGTCTAAGAAATCTTATACGTTTTAGATTGGAGTCATTCTTATATATATAGTATATCTTACATAGATGTTTGATTTTTTAATTACTTGTAAGATATACCAGCTGCGGACACAGGCTAATTTGGTGGGGGATGCGATATCGATTTGCAATGAACCAAATGCTTCACAGGACCATATTGTGTAAATCAATCACTTTCGCATGTGTACATTTACGAGGAAACAAATCTAAGCTTGGTTTAGAAAAAGCTTGAGTTATAAAACTGGTCAAATTTTAACACTGCACCGTTACGGAACCAACAAGCAATGTGGCACATAACAACGATCTGACGTAGTCAGTGGCGTCGGCGCAGGTACATGGAGGACTCGAGATAAACAGTTCACGTGACGACATTACACTTATTCTCATTTTAATTTACGTTTGTTAAAGCACAATTACCGGTGGCAGTAGCCAGCATAGTGCGGTAGTGCTGTTTGACTTGTATGTTGCAGCAAGTGAGCGTAATTATTTGGATGCGGTTTGGATTAGTGCTCTTCAAATGGGGAACCTTGCAGTTTTTAATTGTCAATTAGAATAGTCTACAACACCCATGGTAATTTTTGTATAATATTTGTTATCGCAGGTAATTTTAATGAAATAATAGCAAGAAACGGTTGATTCTGTTTATTTTGCAACTGAAATCAAAGAGAACGGAAAGAAACAAACAATTCGTAATGAGCTGTGGCGTAGCTAGAGGTTTGGACTGGGGGGCAAAACTTAGCTGAAGCAGGCCCATTGGCCAGCGCAGGGGGCCACTAGCCAACACTCAGAAATAAAGTTAAGAAATGATAGTGAGCGCAGTTGTTTGAATGGCTAAAGAAATGCAAAAAAACAGCAACCAACTGAAATCCCAAAGAATGATAAGTATCAAGGGGCCCCAGTTTTTACATTTAGCTTGCCAAGGGGGGTGACTTGCCCCCTTCCCCCCGTCAGTTACGCCACTAGTAATGAAGGAAAGCACAAAAGTAACGAAAAAGCGAATATGAGAAAGCAAGATCATTCATGGGCGTCCGCAGAATTTTTCCAGGGAGGGGCAACGTCGACATTTTCTTTATCATTTTCAAATTGCTGACGATCAGTGTTCCCTGTAAGATAATTTTGCACTGATCAAATATTTGTTCTAGTGAGCATGATTATTTTAGGGCTGAGTAAGTGGAGTTTTCAATGAATTACAAACTTTGTGAATTATATAAGAAATATACAATTGCATCAAAAAATACGAACAAAATAACATTTCATTCAAATAGCGTCTTGTTTGCGTGCTTTTCCATTGCTTTGGAATGCTGCAAGTGCGCGAGAATGAGATTTAACTGCGCAACAGTTTTGGTTGTCCTGAATATTTGCGCCCCTCAGAGGGAACATTGCTGACGATGCAATGCAAATGGACGTTCACAAAACGCTTTATCTTTTCTACACTACAACGGAATTGCCCCATGTTACAGTAACAATCACCAAAAAACGCTATATTGGCAGCAATAGTCAGGTATGTTAGTATTACGACAATTTCCACAGTAGGCTATTTGCAGATTTTCAACGCACACAATTTGTTTTCAAGTGAGCATTGTCATGATCTGTAAAGAAAGAAGCATTGGATTGCCATGGTTTTCAACGAAAACACAAATTATGACTTTATTTTACTTAGCAAGCAGGGCCGCACCCAGCTGATATTTTCAACTGAACTAACAACTGAACATGTTTTTGAAAATTTCGGAGGAATTGCCCGGTTGCTCTCCCCCTAATTGCGGGATCAGCTAGCAAGACTTGTCAGCATCACTTAGAAACAAGAGTTGCAAACGTCTGGAATCTCGTCCAGAGCGATCAATAAAACCTTGCTACACAAACCGGACAATTAAGTAGACCTATGTTGACACGACTACGGAAAAACTTACTAAAATTATAACACCACGCAGGTTTTGCAAAATTTACCAGGTGAATTATGAAAACTGGCCACAGCAAATATAGCTTTGCACTCAGTATTCACTCAGATGTCAGAACTAAGCCTTAACAGTTAAGACATATTCCCACAAGCCTGCATAGATGTATTCTGACGTATTCCCACAAGCCTGCATAGATGTATAAAATTTTAGTTTTGATTTTTGGGGTCAAAACCAACATGTATGCCAAATTTCATTAAATTCTGCAATGGTAGGGTTTAGCACATTGGGTGACTTGATGTTGAATAACCAGAAATTAACTGAATTAGAATTAGCCTACATTTTTCCAAATCGGCATGTGAGTGCTGTTTTTTTTCGATGATACATTTCAGTCATTTTTTGCTTCAGACAAATTGGTCACTAAAACATTTCAGTCATTTGTCTGAATTTGTCTCACAGTTGTATTTGAACTCGCCATAACAGTGTTCATTAGCCTATATTTTTAGACATTTTGACCAAAATTACAGTTTTTTCAGTCATTTCGAAAAGATGTCGGTCTACGGCTGAAAATAAAACCCAGTGTGAATGGATAGGCAATGTGACATAATAATAAATTAATAATTGATACAACTACATAGTTTGTACTGCAGCTGTGAGTGAGAAAAGAAATTGATTGAGATTTTTCACTGTCTTCGCTTCTCAAATGATGGGATGGTGACATGGCATTTGTAACCATTTTGTTGCACTTTTCTTTTATGAGGGTGTATTCTTGTTTCATCTAAATGCCGTTGGACAAATTTCAGCATTTTTGACAAAACTGGAAATTAGATTAGTACTGAAATTAGAGCACTGAAGCTCAGCAAATTAGATATGAATTAGAATTGCTGTCATTTCACCCTAATTCATCGAATTAATAGACTAGAATTATCTAGTTGTCCAAGTCTGATGGGCAAGCAATGCATGAAGAGTTATGAGATATACAGTGAGTCATGCACATAGGTGACAGAAGTGGCAATAGAGGTAATAAAACTTAAAGCCATGTAGCAATCATGGCATTATAAAACACAGGCAAATAGCTACCAAAAAGCAGGTTTTATCAACACAGACAGTAAGGAAACAACGTGCAGTTACTCATGGACTATGATGGAGTACCACAGTTGCATATATGTACTGCATGGCACATAGCATACCTGAATGAGGTGATGGTGCCATCACATATATCCACTTACCACATCTCTATATAAAACCCTATACCTAAAGTCCTAAACTTAAGACTGAAACCCTAAACTTTACCACGGAACTTAAAACCCTAAACTTAAAACCCTAAACTTAAAACCCTAAACCTATAAGCCCAAACCTAAAGCCCTAAGCCAGTTGTCTTAAGGAAAATGTTAGGTACCTGGGTATGAACCTATAGGGACCTGAAAAATTTCCAACCAAATTTCATAGATATTTCCCATGATAATTTTCTCTGATTATAGGAACCTTATTTTCAATTCTAGGGACCCGACAGGGTCCCTAAAACACCTTAAAACAAACTGCCATAAGCCTAAAATCCCAAACCTAATACCTTAAACCTAATTACACTAAATCTGAAATCCGAAACCTAATTGCCCTAAACCTTTGGAAGCGGTTCTCACGACTTCTTGTTTGTGCTGTCTTTATTTGTGGATACTGAAACAGCATTGATTACTGCCACCATGCTGCTGCTCTGCATGGTAGATGAGGTGGTGAACGTACATTATATAATGTGAAATTTTGATTCTGCATAACTTCTTACACACTCACCCGTGCCAGCTTTCATGCATACAGCAAACCTCGGTTAATCTGGATTACCTGTGACCAACGATTTTACCTGGTGTATGTGAAGATCCGGACTAACCGAAGAGGGTTGTTTCTAGCTTGATGTCATAAGTACTAGGATATCAGTGAAAATCACTTAGATTGAACACAGTCACGACCCAATAGCAGACTTTCACAGAAGCAAAATGAATTTATTGATGTATTTATAATGGTATATCAGATTAGCAACCACCATATCCAGGTAGTTATGAACAATTTTAAGTGCATTACTTGGTTCAGTTGCCTGTGAAGAAATCTGGTGTTTTGAAGTGGTGCAGAGATTTCTATGACTGGTCCGTAAGCAGGCATTCTGTTTGGAAGGTAATGCCCTTCAGACACCTTACGGAGTACAATATATTCAGGGATAATGCTCTACACCATGGTTTCCCCACCTGTGGTGCGTGTACAGTGGTATGCAAAGGTCTTCTAGGTCAGTGCTTCTCAACCTTTTTGATGTCGCGGCTTACTTTTCGCTGAGACTTTGATTTTGGGCCCACTTCACAAAAAATTTGTTTCAGAACTCATGACTAGGCGTAATTATGGCGATGAAACGATCCTTACACTAACTATATCGTTGGGTACGCGTGACCTGAAATCACAACCTTTCCTCTACACTGCAAAATCTAAAAGAGCGAGTGCGACCCCAGGCGCACCCCGCACCTATCAGCAAGTCGCACAAAAAATGAAGCTACTGAAGCGTGGAAAGCGCTCCGACGCGTCCTTACGTATGTAACGCGTGGTCACCGCACTTGAACCCACAATAGCAATCCAGGGTTAAAATTAGGAGCATTCCTTTGATGGAATGCGACAATAATACATTTTTGGCTTTCGTAATTCATAACTTTTTCTAAAAAAATGCAGTTTGTATCAACCAATAAATTTTTTCAAAAAAATATTTAAGTTATCTCGGAACATTTCGCGGCCCACCTGAAGGAGCTTCGCAGCCCACTGGTTGAGAAGCACTGTTCTAGGTGGTATGCAAGTAACTTCACTTTTTCACAATAACCTGGATTCACAGCTTTCTACTATACACATCGGGCTTTGTTTCTAAATAAATTTTCCCGTAGCCTGCTATTCCTATTGTTTCATAGCATTATGACTTCGGATGTGCTGTTAGCAAATTTATGCCTCGCAGTGGCCAATCGGTGGAAGGTAAACAAAAACAAATTCTTTTAAATTTATTTGTGATATTATATTATTTTAATGTATATTATTCTTCTGAATAAACTAAGATTAGGTCAAATTAGTTGTTCTGGAAGAAGTGGTACGCATTGACAATACGGGGTGCCCAAGTGGTACAAGATCATAAAAGGTTGGGAACCCCTGCTCTACACAGCAGTACATCACTCAACACTGATCAACAGACTGAAACCATGGTGTGGCAGCATGCCTTGAGCATAATGTGTAACGTGATGTGCTATGCCCGTGTGTGATGTAATCATTGTCTCTACGATTAGTCGAATATTGCGCACAGTTGCAGGTCTTGTTATCATAATTCTAAATGTTCGTAGGTCATTGTGAGCACATAGTGCTGCATCTGAAAGCTGCGAAATTTTTCTAGAGACCAGTCAGTGCAATTAACAACACAACAGTGTGGAAGTGCAGAAAAATCCAGATTACAAGATGTGAAAAGAGCAGATTGTAACTGGTGCTGATGAAGACCTGGGTGAATTGCAGATTTTTATAAAGAAAAACATTAGAAATCATTCGTACCACCAGTTCTATCCGGTTTTGGCAAAGATCCGGATTAAACGAGGTTTACTGTATATTTGTTGTCAGTGCATTATAACAAGTCCGCCACACATGTTTTTTTCAACTTTTTTATAATTTGGTGGTTTTCTGAAATTTTATAAATTGTTTTTCAATAGTGACCATTAACCTTAATGCTGTACTACAGTGTTTTTTATCATATAGCTTCTTTCCACAGCCAGCGTGTTATCCGCAGAGACTATTTCACATTCATCCTTACAGAGATTTGCAACATCATTCAAAGCGCTATTAGAATTGAAAGCCTGTTTTGACAAGTACACAAGTGTGGAAGGCAAAAATTTAACCCGTGACATCTGAAAAGTGCATCCAAGTTCCACGTGAAAGACTTTTTAACCATAAATATTTCAACTACATACACATCACTGCTTAGCCTTGAAAAGATTGCTTCCTGCAGGAAAATGTTGTGGAAAATCTTGAATGTATAGAAATGCTCAATTCCGCTATGGACTGAAGTGCAACATGCACATCCTCTTTTAATGAGAAAATGTAAGCTTTAGTCCTCCCTCTGTTTTTGTGCAATTTTTAACCATAAATCAAGTGTATCTCTAATTGTACCCTTCATAACAAGATACAAAACAACTCCAGGACTTCCCAAATGTGATAAGTTTCTTGATATATGTGTTTGAATTACTTTGTTATTGTGTATCCTCATGCAAGATGGTTATCTTGGGTTTTTATCTTCAAGTCACTCCATTTTTGTATTTCAACTACATACACATATAGGCAAAATAATATTCCTCTTACTTTTGTTCTTTAAAGCATCACATATGCCATGATATTTGTTCTTCTGTTGAACATTCAATTTGTGAAGTTTTCCAGTAAATGAAAAACCTGAGTTAGGAGCAGTAAATTTTGTTAGAGCTTGTTTTAGTTTCATCAAATAAAAAGATACGGCTAAGTAAAACCACTGCTGCTGTAATTACCTGCAAAGGTAGGATGAGTAAATGTTAGGATCAAGAAAAGCACAGGACATGTACTGCAGTTTGCACGAAACCTAAAATACTGCTGGTGATGCAGCAAAACTGAAAAAACAAGGCTATTTTGATATTAAAACAAGACAAGCAGAATGGAATAAAAGTTGCTATAAAACAAGATAAACTCATTAAAATCATTTTTGGCCTTAAGACCAGTGACCAGCACTCTAGGTCAGGCCCTGCTGGCATTTTTGGTAATTATTGTTTATTTTTTTTGATTTTTTGCAAAAACCTGGGCTGAAGATGTGCAGCATTGATCTTATTCAAGTCTTTATTATTACTTGCAAGTCCACATATCCAGTTGTATCAAAACGTAAATTATATTATTTTCAGTGAATGGTTTAGATCTGGTATGTTGTATGGAAAGCCATGACTAACAATAATTTTATGCAGCAGCATATGAAACAAACAAAAACAAATTCGGTGAATAATTGCAGCACAACTTTACTTCGCATGGTTTGCATCAAGCAACTTATCCTGTAATCGTGCATGCTTTGTGTGGTGGTTGTCAACTTACTTCACTGGCATTCTCACATAATTTATCCTTTTGAATATACATCTTCACAGTTGTGGATTTAATAATTTTTGAAAGGTTAAACTTCTAGTTGGATGGTATATGCTTTGCAAGAGTTGTGATGGGTTGTGGTAAAATGAGCTGTGGCAGGTTGAAATGTGTGGTGTGAGTTCAGGAGGATTCGCCTAATTTTGAAAGTATTTTTGTGGTCATATTGTTTTTACTTATTTTAACATTGTGCCATAATGTTTACAGCGATATATATACAGTTTAAAATGCAGTTTTAAGGTAAGCTGCAAGCATGATGAAGCTGCCCAGTATTTGTGGAGACTTAAGTGATGTTCAGAAAATGCAGCATAAACTTCCCATGTTCAGAGCTCGAGAGAGGTTCCTTCATGAAATCAAAAAAGTAGATTGTGCTATAATTATTGGTGAAACTGCTAGTGGGAAAACAACACAGATACCTCAGTTCATCTTGCAAGAAAACTTGTTGCGTTCTGGCATGCTGGCTTGCACACAGCCCCGGAGAGTGGCAGCAATCACTGTTGCTCAAAGAGTTGCTATGGAACGTGATTGTAAACTTGGTGAAGAGGTGGGTTATTGTGTAAGGTTTGAAGACTGCACCAGTACCCAAACAAAACTGAAGTATATGACAGATGGCATGTTGTTGCGTGAAGCTATTAGTGATAAACTCTTATTGAAATACTCTTTCATCATTCTTGATGAAGCTCATGAAAGAACTGTTCATACCGATGTTCTGTTTGGGATTGTCAAAAATGCCCAGCAACAAAGAAAATGTGCTCAGTTGCCTGAGTTGAAGCTTGTGATAATGTCTGCTACAATGGATGTTGATCATTTTTCAAAATACTTTGGCAATGCTCCTGTTCTTTATGTGGAGGGACGACTGCATCCCATAAAACTCCAGTATTTGGCTGAAGCACACAGTGATTACTTTAATGCAGCGCTTACAACTTTGTTTCAACTGCATCAAGAGGAAGCAGCTCAAGATGATATCTTAGTTTTTCTAACTGGACAAGAAGAAATTGAGTCTATGGCACAAACAGTTAGAAAAATTACTACCACATTGCCTTCAACATTACCCAAAATTCTTGTGTGCCCTTTGTTTGCATCATTACCTCACCACCATCAGTTAAAAGCATTCAGGCCTACACCAGTTGGTTGCAGAAAAGTGGTGTTGTCCACTAACATCGCAGAAACATCTATTACCATAAAGGGCATCAAGTTTGTTATTGATACAGGAAAAGTGAAATCGAAATCATTTCTTCCCCATACTGGGCTTGATGTTCTATCTGTCAACTGGATTTCAAAAGCCCAAGCATGGCAGCGAGCTGGCCGTGCTGGCAGAGAACAGTCTGGAATAGTGTATAGGCTATACACAGAAGCTGAGTTTGAGAAGCTTCCTGATTTTGCAACTCCAGAAATTCAACGTACTTGTGTAAGCAGTGTTGTGCTGCACCTTTTGGCAATTGGTGTTGATAATATTTTGACCTTTGATTTTATCGACTCTCCTAATGATGCATCTTTTTTGTCTGCCATCACTGAGTTAAAGCTTCTGGATGCTCTCACTGTTCATGAAAATGCCTTATGTGAACTAACGCCTCTAGGGAAAAGGATGTCAGTTTTCCCTCTTGAACCTAAGTTATCGAAGGTGATAGTAATATCAGACGAGCACCAATGCACGGAAGAGATAATTAGTTTAATTGCCATGCTTTCTGTGGAAAATATTTTGTATACCCCGATGTCAAAACAGGAAGAAGCACTTAAAGTGAGAAAGAAGTTTTTCTCAAGTGAGGGTGATTTTGCTTTGCTCTTAAATATATATAGAGCCTTTAAACAAAACAAAGGTTGCAAATCCTGGTGCTTTGAAAACTTTGTTAACCACCGTAACATGTGTGTGGTGATGGATATTAGGAAACAACTAAAAGACTTGTGTTCGAAAGCCAAAATTGCCAGTACAAGCCACAGAGACCATGCGGCTGTTCGAAAATGTGCAGCCGCTGGTTTGTTTATGAACGCAGCGGAGCTACATCCAGACGGTTCGTACAGAACCATCGACTCAAATCAAACTGTTCATATTCACCCGTCGTCTTGTTTGTTTCATTCCAAACCAGCGTACGTTGTTTTCAAGGAGTTGATTCAAACGTCAAAATGCTATATGAGAGACATATGCGTTGTTGATATCGATTGGTTGTTGACCTGTGCGCCCGAGTATTTTCGAAAAAAATTGAAAATATGTAGATGAACGTGAATCTAATTTAAGTCTCCTGTAATTTTATCACTACAGCAAATCTCATGAATGCAAGTTGGTTGTAGCTGTTTGGAAATTTGTGGTTGCATCCTTCACTGAACAGAGCTATAGGCAAATTGTTCGAAAAATAAGTTCACGAATTTTAGATACTACAACGAAACCTGAAGAAAGGACATTACTTTATAAATAAAAATTTTCACAAGATTTTTTTCAGTATGATTCTTGTCGATTTTCGGAATTCATGTAGATAATGCCATATATTGTGCATTACTGTTTCTTTAATGCAATAGATCCCAACCTTTTTCTCATTATACCCGTCACTTTTGCGGACGGCCTGTTAAGTTTCTCATACAACTGACTTTTCCAAACTCAAGCGCTATATTATCGCGTGTGAATACTTGCTTTTTTATGTGCAATCATAGTGATGTGGTAAAAACAGTGAAAATTCTCAGCTGTTGCAGAAAATGTTTCGTGACAATAACATCATATTTGCATATAAATGTCCATGTGTTTAAAGGTTTTCGAAAACGTTCAAACGAATGAAAATCACCCACCATTAACTTTGCATTTTTATGTGTGTTTACTCAATTTTGTTGGAAGGTAAGAGGTGATAGTTACACTCATACCGTTTTTTACTTGTGCGCAGGGGCGGATTAAGGTTATCTGAGGCCCCTGGCTGAAACTTGAAAGGGGCCCTTTGTATAAAGATATATAAAGTCGTTAATAGGGCAAAAACACTAATTGAATGAACTGAATTACTTGTATTATTGAAACAAACAAAGCGTAAGCAAAAAAGAAAAACGAAAACTAATATCGAAATCACAGTATGAACGAAACTCATGGAATAAGCCAACACTATACAGTAATATAAATGAAATAATAAGCCGTCATTTTGGAGTGGTGTTTGGTTACGCTACATGGATTTATTGCGAGTTTTTTTAAGAGCAAAGCCGCTGATCAAATCACTGAAGGTTAGTGACCAGAGGCGTGTAGAGGTTTGATGATACTCGGGATAACTGCTTGATTGTATGTCCCCTACCAAATTCTAGCATTGAGCAGGGTCGTATGACGGCAGGCGCGGATTTACCATTAGGCCAAAAAGGCTTAAGCCTAGGGCTTCCGATTTCGAGGGCCCGCAAAGGTTTGGGAGTAAGGACAATTTCCAACATTTCTGTAAGCAATTGTATTTTTGTTTTGGTTCAACGCACGTGTTTTTACGATGCCGCTAACAAAAGATCTCTGTAGTAGGGGTGGGCAAATTTGTTCAATAGAAAAGTCATTGGCAGAAAAGCAGAAACAACAGCGAGCCGTAAGATCAGTTTGTAGTGTCATATACAGTTCAGTAAACAATGCAGGTTTCACATAAAACGACCGACAACAAATCGCGTAGAGTCCTTGTCAACTAACCGTAACCTTGCGAATTCGTGTAAATACGTTGATAAACGAAACATACGAATATGAGGCGACACCTCGCTATCAATTTGAAATATTGCTATTCAGCTAGAAGAGCCACACAAAACATGACGGGGAGCGGCTCGCTAGCCGCAGTTTGCCCACCATTGCTCTATAGCAGGAGCAGGCCCGCAACCAGCTTGTGACACCAGGGGGCGAAGCGTTTTGCAAGAGTAGCCCAAAGTTTTGAACTATGTCCAAAACATTTTCCAGGGGGTGCGAAACATTTCGCTGGGGATTTCGCCCCTCCTAGTTATGTCTGAGCAGGAGTGGGCAATTAATTAGGCTCGGAAGCAACTTTGAGAAGGCTGCGTATAGTTTGAAACAAGTCTCAGTCTAAGTTAGCCTCATCACTAACGTTTACTGTGACGAGTTAGAGGATATTTCAGATTTGAAGATATTCCTGAATGCTTCCGCGGGCCACTGAAAACGCTGTGGCGGGCCATATGTGGCCCGCGGGCCACTATTTGCCCACCCCTGCTGTATAGTAGGCTACATACAGTAGATAGAACTTAGAAGAAAGATCACGAAGAATTGAAGTGAATGACGATGAGCATTCTGTTTTATTGCGTTGAGAATTGGTTATTGTTACGTATAATGTGTGGAACAAAACGCCTGAATCCATTTTTCAGATTTCACGAGGCCAGTGAGGCACTCAACAAATATGTAATGGGAGTGTGGTCAAACTGGTCATATAATTTCACCGCTGACTTTTCGTTAGTGTCATTGTGACTCTCTTTGTTGTTGATATCGAGGAATTGATAAATAAAGTAATATGTTTATGAATTAGAACAACTTGTTCAATGAATGTAACGAGCACGTGTAGTGCTAATTTGTAGGACATCCCTTCCATAAGGGCCCCCAATTTAAAATAGCCTAGGGCCCCGAAAATGAAAATTCGCCTCTGTATGGTGGTCATTGTTTACTGGATATACGCTGTTTGTAAAATCATAATATGACGTCATACAATATTTGAGCAGCTTGCGCTTTCCCTGAAATTTTTCACTGTATTGAACAGGTATTTTTTATTCAGAAGTGTTGAGTAACCTGCGCTTGCCCTGGAATTTTTCACTGTATGGAATATACTTTTTACATTCAGGAGTTTTGAGCAATTTGCATGCGCTTGCCCTGAAAAACAGAGGGTGTCCTGATATTTTTCACTGTATTGAACATGCATTTTTTATCATTCAGGATTTTTGAGCAACTAGCGCCTGACCTGAAAAACAGAGTTGCTCAAAAATAATTTTTTGCTGTATGGAATATACCTTTTACATTCAGAATTTTTGAACAACTTGCCCTTGCCCTGAAAAACAGAGGGTGCCCTGAATTCGCTATATTGAATGTATTTTTTTTATTATTCAGGATTTTTGAGCAACTTGCCCTTGCCCTGAAAAACAGAGGGTGCCCTGAAATTTTTTGATGTGGTTCTGAAGGTAATTATGATGATTTTTATTTGTGGGATGTTTAAATAAATCCTGACTACTTTCGTAAACTTATAATTGCAAATGGGCAACAACGTTGAGTATATTAATTATACTTGTGTACTTTTCAGTTACTCTCAGGGACGCGCGGAGAGCGGAAGCATTGCTTCCCCTGTTCTTTCAATAGGGAGGCAACGGGGGCGGAGATAACCTTTCAGTACAGTATCATAGGGAATTCGTGGTTAACAAGATCAAGCTGAAACAAATTTATTGCAGCTATTCACGCCCCCACAACATTCGAAATGGTTTTCTACACTCTCTGTTATTATTTTTGAGGTCAACATTGTTGCTGAACAGAAACAAACATATTGGTGAAAAATTTTTGTTTTTTGTAAGTTTGCATTTGCCTCAATACTTTTACTGACCCCTGCCCTTCGGCTGCTACCTGTGTTTTATGTAATTTCGGCTGCTACCTGTGTTTTATATAAGAAAATTGCGAGGCTGCTATCTGTGTTTTATGTAACAAAATTGCTAGCAAAACTTCTTACGGAGAGTCATGGGCGCAGTTTGGTGGTTCCACGTGTTCCCCCCACTTTTTGAGGTGGGGGGGATATAATATGCCATGTCCCCCCACTTTTTCTCTTCATGCTTTGTATTTGGAGAGGTTCCAAAAATAAAAGTGGCGTTTGCCATGTTTTGCGCGAAGTGCTTTTCATGTTAGATGTTACACAGAGCCAAGTTGAAGTTGAAACAGAGTTTCAAGTATCACTGGATACTTGCGTAGTATCACTGTCAGTGATATCACTGGATTCTATTAGTTTATCAATTTTAGCTTCAATAATATGATATTTAGCATTTATGAGAGACCGCGAAAGATGGTTTAGCGCTTCTGTCCGACATTTTACCTTGTGTAGTATTGTTAGAAAGGTTATTTTCTTGAAACAGATATGCTAGCAAGTCAATCAAGGGCTCTATAGACGCGGATTTTGCCCTAGTTTTCAACAAAACTTTCACTCAGAAGTCAATGAGTTGGGGCCCAGGGCCTGCCGAAGGTGGCCAAAATGTCCAAAACATGCCCTCATTGTGACGTCACCTCCAAAAAAACCCAACGAAAATGAAAAGCGTTTTTATTTCGATTTCGAGCCGAACACTTACTGAATCCGTGGATGGTTTGGATAGTTCTCTTGCTCAATCGCCTGGCGAGTTATGGCCACAAAAGTGCAGGCCAATATATTGGCTTTCGCGGTCATTAAAGGGTTTGATGCTAGTGTATATAGGCATAGCCTACCATATTTTAGTGATTGAAAACCGGGAAGCTTCAGAATAACGAGCCTTAGAAGGAAATCAAAGTTCCGGTACCAAATAAATCCTTTCAATAACCTATAATTGCAAAAAGAACATCCCCTCCTACTAGCCAACTTTACTGAACTAGCCAATGCGCTCACAATCAACCCATTACTGGACCAGTTACCCACTACAATGACGTATCAATTACCTATACATCTAAAATAACGGAACAACATCACGCATCATTCTTCAGCAAGTTGGTTAAACAGACTAATCATAGCATGCTAATATTCGTGTGGGGCTATGCTGCTTGACTGACTGCCTAACCGGGACTTTTTGGTTGACCAACCGGGACAAAGCTTTTAAACCGGGTCTGTCCTGGTTAAAACAGGACGTCTTGTAAACCTAAGTGTATATAATGTTAGAAAGTTACATTTTCAGGCAAATGTCTGCAAAGCTTTTGCCGTTTTAGGATGGGCAGTTTTGCAAAGGCCTGTCTTCAAACGTTGGAAAACTATCTGGTGACCTGTAACTTAAAACATAAGGACTTGACTAGGAATCAAAGATAAAATATACATTTATCCTCACTTCTTGTAATGTCACGACAATGGTTACCAACAAAACCAAAATATCTTTTTTCGTGACTCTTACATTTTGTGCTTGTGCTGAATGCATTGGTTCGTAAGTCATCTGATTTACTTGAGTTTAACCAAAAACATAATACAGCAATATTTTCATCCAAGTGCGAAACTTTTGCTTTACAGGCAGGCGCATAGCCAAGGGGTGCATTCGGGGGCAGTGCTTCCCGATTATATTTTGCCCAGAAAAACTTGTCTTAAACATATTGTAAAAACTAAAATATTGTCCCCTTATAAATGTATTTCCTCCCAAACGCAATACCTGATCACACCTAGTTTTGCTGGGCGTTCTTTTCGTGTTAATCAGGTGAAACTTGTACATTTTTACCAATTCACCGTTGTGCGTTTTTATTTCTGTTTAAAATCTCAAATATATTTTCGTGTCGTTATGCAAGTAGAACTCGTAGAATTAAGCTTTTGACATTAATTTCATCCATTAAAATCTGATGCTCAACCTGAAAAATTGTTTGTGGAAAGACTGAGCTAAGTTGCATCACATGAAAAAGTCACTAGACAACAATCACAAAACGATCAGGTATGCAGAAACGACATTGCAGGCTAGATGGGTATGTAGGCAGGGGCCAACAAGGGGAGATTGAAAGGATGCATCCACCACCAGGTAAGAGGATATCAATGGAGATTTTGGTAGGGGTGGGCTGCAGGCAAGATGCGCAGTAAACCGCACCTTTTATAAAATGCATGAAAACTGATGTTTTCTACTATAAGAGTGATATGCACGTGCAACCAATCCGATTCAGCATTTTGTGCACTCCAACTGACAGTTCTGATAAAATCCAATTGATGTATTAAGCATGATTAGCAGTGGCGATTCTAGAATTAAAAAAGTGGGGGGGGCCACTGCGAGGCCAAGGAAAAAGTAGGGGGCCAACATAAATGTCTATCTTGCAAGGTGATTTTTTATCGTTTTGGAGATTAAGTTGCTATGAATAACCCTATCAAACCCAACATAGGCTTGTGAATATCGTCAAATATGAACTAGCGTTATTATTCACTAGAGCAGTGTTTCCCAACCCGAGGCCGCGGACTCATTTGAGTCCGCGAAAGGCTCGGGATGAGTCCGCAAGCGCTAGAGCAAAGAAGCTTGCTTTAATGCCCTCAAACAATACTTTTTTATTAATCAGCTTTATATGATCGATATTTTTGTTCGTACAGCCATTTAAATGCACCCAGCCAGCGTGAAGAATTAAAAGTTCTACTGTTCCACATGGCATTTATACTTTTGAGGTAGTGTGGTCGGTAGCTTAAGTGGGAAGTTGTTATCTAAACTGCAGTTATCTGAACTTTCACCGTCTTAGTTTATCGTTGCTAAACGAAAGCAGGCGTTTGCATATACCGACAACTACTTCAAACTTGGATTGACTTCAGTCGAAGTAAACGGTGAAATCCGGTCACAGGGCGTTTTATGCTTACAAGCCCTTGCTCACAGATCTCTCAAAGAAGCTAAACTACCCCGGCATTAGAGTCGTGGGCGGTTTGAAATTTTTTGTCTGCTCCCGCCCCGCACCCGCAGAACCGCCCTCAGACCCTCCCAACCCGCATTCGCCCCGCACTGTTTCCATCCCAAACCTGCACATGCCACGGAAAACCACTAAAAACTCATGTAACGTGTTTCATCGTCGATACTATGTAATCACTGTTTAGGTGGTTATTGTCTTCTTCACCGAGAAAAATCTGCCAGCGAAAGAAATTTAAGATCTGAAATTAGTTTTAAAATATATTTCGTCTGTTAATCACATCAAATGCCGTCTCTTACGCATTCGTTAATTTGGTGGTTTGTGTGACGAGATGGGACAAGGCACAGTGGGCGTTGGTTTCATTCGGACATCCTTTGGCTCGTGAGGAAAGATGCTGTTGGTTTGCGCAAGGCCCATAGTAGCGCAGTGTCTTCAAAAGTGCTCAACTAAGGTGTTCGACGATATGCGGTTAAGTGGTGGTAGACAAGATGACCTAAGTGTCTTTTCGTTGCCTCCTGGCCTGACTGCATCTGTAATGAGATCTTTACTGGTGTTAATCTGGCCAAAAAAAATTGTTGTTGTTGATGCTGGAGAGAGTGGTCCACGCAATGACACCGGTGCGTTACTGAAAGAAAAGAATCATAACTTTGCTGAACGATTCAACGACAGCAAGTGGTTTGCCAATTAGCTATTATTAGGTGATTTTTTATAAGTTTGAACCAGCTAAACATCTCCATGCAGGGAAAAGGTAAAATATTTTTAGATGTGTCCACTGCACAAGACAACGTCGCATTAACGGTAAAATACAGCTGTGGATCCATCGAATTGAAAGTGGAGAAATAGCTGCTTTTCTGGCATTAAGCGCATTTGCAGAAGAGGTAAAAATTGATTTACGCTGCACTCGTCAAATCTCTTGCCTTGCTATCTCTCCGAGTTGGATAGATTTATCGCTTCTGATAATTACATCAAAACACTTAACTGGGTGCGAAACCGTTTTGGGGTGCCAGAGCTACAGTTTCATTGTGAAATGGATTGCACTGCTGAACAGCTGATTGAGCTGCAAAGTCGACAGCTGGACCTTTTGAGTTGACCAAATCTCTCTGATCTGTGTCGGCATGCAACAAAAGCTCTTTTGCTTTTTCCAGCTACATACCGTTATGAAGCTGTTTTTCAACACTATGACTATTTTTAAAACCACGCATCGAAACCAACTTCGGCCAGAAGACGGCCTCAGATGTGCGTTGACGACCACAGGTCCTTATTTAGATAAACTTGTGAAACAAACAAGACAAGATTCTCATTGAAATTTGTGAATGTGGGTGATAAACCAAATTTACTAAAATAGTGTTTGTATTATTTTCGTAATCTTAGTCCATCATGAGTCCGCAAAGATTTATACAGGTCCGAAAATAGTCCGCGTCTTAAAAAGGTTGGGAAACACTGCACTAGACACACCTAAACGCCACTGTAGATGCAATCACACGTGTGTACTGGTATGTCGAATATTCTGTGCTAACCATGCAACTTCCACAGCACTGCACATGCAAATCGAAACACCATTTTCCGTACACAATTGTGCCGGCCCGACATGAACGAAAGCAGCTTTAGAAAATGAAAACAATTCACATGAAAGCGAAATGGTTCTAACCACGAATTCCATTTAGACACAAAGACAAATACGCTGTTGATAACCAATTAATTTCATCAAGATATTTTTGCTACAACGCACATAAAATATAAACCATCGACCAACGGATTGGTGACTACTGACTAACTGTTTTTGTGGTAGCTTATGGACATTTTGTGAGTGTGGTATAACCATAACAATGTTATGCAACTACTATTACGAGTGTGCAGCGTGGATAGGGTGAGGACTATTCAATGCAGTACGCAGCTAACAGCAGCGAGGTTTCGGCACCAATTGCACCTAAGTTACATAGCAGCGCCGCAGATAGGTGTGCATCGGAGCATATGCGTAGCCAGGAAGGCAAAGGGGCCATGGCCAGTTCCAAATTTTTGGAAAATATAGTCATTTTGTGCTTTGAGAGGCGTTTTTCCAAACAAAATAGTGTTATTCGCATGAAATCATACACTTTGGCCTCCCCAAAATTTTGGGCTGGCTACGCCACTGCATCGGAGTGTACCTAATAGCAAGATGTAACAGTAGGCGTAAAACTTATTTTGCAGAATATTTCCAACAAAGTCGTTCATCTTATTATTCACACTGAATTTTCCTTTAACTGATCCTCAAAACCTGACTTCAACCCGGCGTTGATTTATGACTTGTCATAAGCGAAACACGCACTAACTCTAAACCTAAAAAGATTCAGACACATAGAGAATGAGCAATATAATTCTCACACAGATCCATGTAGTCTACTTTAGAATTTTATATCATCACCTCAATGTAACTTAATCCTTCTCATATCAATGTCGACTGCCAAATTCATCAACGAAATCATCTAAATCTATTTTTTAGCTGGTACTTTTCAGCTTAAAGTATATCAGTGTTACCCAATCTTTCACTGGTTATGGAATTTCTGGGAAATGTTTTCTCTAATTCCTTTTTTGAAAAACGTCTATCGCATGAAGCGCCGGTGACGTGAAGAGTTGCAGCTACCAGTAACAATCAAACTTAGCTTTTTGAGTAGCTATAAATGACAAAAGTTGTTCGAGCCATGTAGGCAGCTTCGAACTCCTTCCGAAATTCTTTGCCAAAGTTATATCACGTTTTAAATCATTTTCACTAAATGAACATGACTTGCGAATTCTTTCAAGTGTGTTTATGATGGAAATGTTTGACCTCCGGGGCAAAGAGCTGAAATACGCGAAAGAATTTCTTCTGAATCATTATGGAAAATCTGTACAAAATTCTATGGGGTTGCAAGACATGTGGGTAGAGTTGAAACTGCAGTCACGAATCACTTACGTAAGATGTTTCGAAGTCGTGTACACAAGGCAGCAGAACGCGATACAGCAGCCAGGATAAATTGAGATAAATTAACCGAAACCGATTCTTAATGCTTTCACAAACCTTTTACTACTGGGACAAGCAACAATCTGCTTACAGTAATTTAATCCAGCTCCATCTTACACTGAAATGCATGAAAGATGAATCTTTCCACTTCTGTGACTGTTTCTTGGTTTCAAAATGAGTTTTTCAACGCCACGACCACTGCCTGACTAAATTTCACGTAGGATCGGCGCACACATAACTAATGCTGCGTATGATTTCTTCGGAACATAGGTTAACCAAAAGGCAGCAATGTTCTCCTCCTTGTGTCTTTCTTTGAGAATATTGTTGTGCTGCAGGTCTATCAGTTGGTCCTCAAACAAATCTTTTTCGACTTCAAATTTTATGGTGCTGACACAGTCCGGATGTAACTTCAACGTCACCAACAAATGGATTCTCTGTGAAAGCCAGCACGCGTTCCAAAATCTTGATGACTGCAAAGCGCGACGAAAACTCTTTTAATTGAGTCAAATAGGCGCAGTAAGGGCCTGGGCTGAATGAAAATGAGCCTCATCGAGACACTTGGGACTGTAGAACGGGAAAGTGTGCGAAGTTCCCTATCTAAATCTGCTGTGAAAACAGGTTCGGTTTGATTGAAATACTGCCACATCATTTGTTGTTGGTAGAATCCTTTGCTTTCCTTGTAGCTTTAGGTTGAGTGAATTCAGGTGGCGCGTTATGTAAGAAACTCTCCCTCCGTAGCAGGTTTATTGGTTTTGGCAATATTCCAGGCAATTTTGAATGAGGCTTCAGTCTCGTTGTCATTGCTTTTAACCATATTGCGGAAAATGGATTGCTGGGCTTGAAACCCAACGAGCAATGTTTGGAGTTTCTTTCTCCGAAGATCGCTGTCAGGTGGATAAGCTGCTTTAAACTCCGGATGAAGCTGTTCATGGTGACGTTGCAGATTCGCTCGTTTTAGCACAGTAATTGTTTTTTGGCAGATAAGACAAATTGGTTTGCCATGCACTTCCGCAAAACCAAAAAAAACACGCATAGTTGAAAACCCTGTTTTCATCACGTACTTTGCTCTTCTTCGTTGCCATCTCAAAGGTGCAAAAGATTGGCAGCTTGGACTGAACAGTCGTTTTGATGAGAAGTGCACCGCGTGGTTGTTTGTGTGTGTTCCTCGTGCACTCATACATTAGTCTATGCCGTTTGACGTTATCTGTTACGTAACTCGCCCTCTCTTTTGCATTTTGTGCATGTGGTCGTCTGTGGCTGGTGCAGCAATAATGTGCACGTACAGTCGTACAGCCTGGACGTCGCGGGCCACAAAATACACTGCTGCGGGCCGCAGGCCTCGTGCTGAGTAGGCTACCTCTGAACTAAAATGCAGCTGTAGCTGCAAAATGTTTTGTGGTAGTAACGAGGTGTAGCTGTGATATGATACTGTGAAATTCTCTTGTTTCAAACTTGCTTGATGTTGTGAGGTTTGCAAGTGTGAATCTGTTACCGCAAAGTATTCATGAACAGAATTAACTGTGTAACTGGCAGTTACTAACTACAGCTCTGGGCTAATGTGTTGTGTGGTAGTAATATAGCTGTGATTTCATACTCTTTAGGTTTTCATATTTTCCGTTTGTTTGATATAATGAATTTCCCATGTTGCATCCTGCCAAATTTTAATGTTTCAATTTAATGCTGTAAAGTGAAGCTTTCATGAACATTGAACAGTAGCAACTGTACTTTTTATTGCACTGCATAATTCATTAATGCTAATACAGTCCAGTAAAGCACTGCTATTTTTATAAAATATTCTTATTGAAGTTATAAGCCATTTGTCATTGGAAATGTGCATTTGTACACATTCCCTGGTAGTTGATCATATAGGCTGCAGTAGACCCATATTGCTATTTTTAGCATGCTGTGTTCAGTGCTCATTCAACTGTCTACACTGGAGTGGATTTTTGGTTTTCATAATGTGACTTTAGAAGCTCTAAACCATGGATCACCAATCTTTTGCAAGCTGAGAGCTACGTCTTGTGTTCAGACTAATGCGAAGAGCTACTAGTTTAGTACACACTTCTGAAATGAAAATATTGCTCAATTTATCTTTAATAATAATAATAATAATTCAGACAGACATTCCCCAAGAGCAGACATCCACAGGTTTCACCTTCCAAGAAAAGAAGGCGGCAGAGGATTGAGAGAGGTTGCAGCTACAGTCAGATTCCAATGTGCAGGATTACAGGAGTACATCAGCAAAGCAAAGGGATCCTCTGATAGTGTTGCGATCGGAAATCCCTAGCGGCATATGCGCAAAGCTTCGCACTGTGGCAGCAAGGAACAATAGAGTTCACATGCCATGATCACTCTATTATTGCTTGTTCGCGCCACGTATATGTATGGTGTTGTTCTTCACGCCATCCCGTTCGTGGTGAATCACACAATCAACGCAACACCACCGGAGAGGTTGCAGCAACATCCCCTCCTTTTTACAACAAACCGCACCGATCGCACGTTCTTTGTGTGAAGGCTGAACTCGGCACGACCTTCACATCCTGGTCACAGCACCATTTTGTTGCGATTGGAAATCCCGAGCGGCATATGCGCAAAGCTTCGCACTGTGGCAGCAAGGAACAACAGAGTTGACATGTCATGATCACTCTATTATTGCTTGTTCGCGCCACGTATATGTATGGTTTTGTTCTTCACGCACATCCCGTTCGTGGTGAATCACACAATCAACGCAACACCACCGGAGAGGTTGCAACAATAGACGCAGTCTGGAAGCATCAAGCAATCAAAGGATACAAAAGTAAAAAGGAAGAAATGAAGAATGGGAAATAGAGATCACAACAAAATGGACCAGCAAACAGTTACATGGACAGTACAAACGGCAAGTACCTGAGATCACATCAATGGAGAACGCCTACAGATGGATGCGAGAGAACACAGGACTCAAGATAGAAACAGAAGCACTCATAACAGCAGCACAAAATCAGACACTGGACACCAAGTGCCACAAAGCAAAAATACTCCACATGACAAATGATCCAAAAGGCAGGTTGTCAGTGGTGAAAGTAGAATAATTTTCTTACCGGAACGATCCAGTATTTGTCAATACCCTCCCAAAATTTTAGCCATAAATATATAAAAGCAATCAAGCGCACGTCTACTTTTGGCCCACCCTGTATTGTACATTTTAATAATACAAAAAACGTACGGTACATTCTGAAAACCACCGTTTCAAAATCAACCAAAAAGCGTTAGGCTATAGGCTACGTACGGCAACTTGCACTATCTCCGAAAGTGGTTCAGGCAATGCAACTTGAGTAGTCTAAATTTAACACCTCATACTATAGCCTACTTGCTAATACTGTATTTGCAATCTAC
>Ga0210059_1002794_pt1 | contig 27597 bp, 16 predicted proteins | sample Ectturendosymbi2_FD_188042 | JGI IMG/M metagenome (GOLD analysis project Ga0210059, IMG submission 188042) | Ecteinascidia turbinata endosymbiont from Florida, USA - Sample 2 (SPAdes) (version 2) | ecosystem: Host-associated > Tunicates > Ascidians > Unclassified | place: Key West, Florida... | reverse complement strand
AGGCGCGGGGCCCCCAGAGGCGCGGGGCCCCCAGAGGCGCGGGGCCCCCAGAGGCGCGGGGCTCAACGCAGATGCATCGGTTGCATCGGCTTAAGGCCGGCCCTGGTGACGAAACTACAGTTGTTCGCACGCAGAACATTTCTTCGAAATAACTTCAGCGAAATTCTACTTAAATTTTGATGCAAATGATTTGATACAGTGTTGCAGAATAGATGTAGCCTTGATCCGTGCAACCCCGAGTTTTTTCGAACGAGTGACCAAGTACTGTATTAGCGAAATCGTTTCGATTCGACGAAGAAAATACGCAAAAGACCATATATTGCAGTTCTGCAAAACTAATATGATTTATGAATAAATCTGCATGACCACGGTTTAATTGAAAGATAACAATATATCAAGATATAGGCTGCGTAGTTGACTGCTCGTGAAGTTTCGTGCTTCAAAAAAGCAGAGAAGTTACTTAAATGACAGATTCCGCAGCAGCCTCTCGACATCCTCGCATTTTCTGTTTTGATCAGATTTTCTGTTTCCAATTTTTACCACAATTCCTACGCGTGCAAAAAAAAGATTTATGACCTTTTCATTTCAAACAATTGGCAGAAGTCGCCCATCATCTCCTTGCGGAAGAGTTCCGTTCATTGTGTATTAGCCTTTTGTTAAATATCAAGCTGTGACGATTAGGTCAGTTTCTAATTTTACTAGAAAATCATCTATTGCGTTTGGCACCTCCAGATTTTTAAAGTAATTATGGAAGGCAGTCAAAACTGCACTGACCTTTTGCTTCATTTCGTCGTCGAACTCAGCTTCTTCAGCTGCACGGTAAAATTTAAAATATTTTGCGTGATAATAAGTCAGCGGCATGGTGCACTGAGTTGCGGTGTAAATGATAATTCCAATCACGATGAAGCAGGCCAGAACAACCCATCCCAGGACTTGAGAGAAGCTGCGGTTGTCTTTGTAAGTGTCGGATGTCTTGGCAGCAGCCGTTTTTGCTACCTGCAACCCAAAAAATCGCAGTTAAACACCTAAGAACTGTTTCCAGCAGGGAGTATGCTTTACGTGTCAAGCAGAAGTTTAATTTGACCTGTGAAGAAACCTGACAAAGAGAAATTGTAAAACACTAACTGACTATAATTGCGGATTGTCGCAGCTGTCAGGCGTACTTACTACAGTCAAACAGCTCATCCTGTAAAAGTACGTAAATAAAATCTGTTTTGCGCTTGGTTCGATACTCGCTTCTGGACTCTATTATTAAAGCAGACAATACCAATAAAAATCACCAGCACAACCAAGGTTATATAACGGTGGGAAACAGGATTGCCAGGTGGCCTACAACTCGGGCAAAAGCGATGAATTTTCTTGATTTTACCAGTCGTGTCTGACAGCTGGAAAATAATTCGGAAACTGAGTTTTTTCCTAAATTGATTGGCCAGAAAAAGAGCAAGCGAATTCTTGCAGCTGCAGTCAGTGTTCCCAGCATAGCAGCGCCCTCCACGCAGACTTTCTTGTGTTGATCGACCAATTCAAAAATATGAGAGGTACCAGTTTTGCAAACTCCCTTTCACGCTTCTCGGCTAAATCCGACATATTCCACTAAATTTTTCCCCAGCATATATTAACTTGATTTTTTCGCCAGATTTCGCCGCAAAATGAACTGCTTGTTATACACTGAATTCAAGATTTTGTTTTTAAGAATTTAAGATTTGTTTTTATTTTATTTTTTTTATTATGATTTTCGTTTTCACGTAAAGTAAAATAAGCAGCCAAATTGCTGAACGTGGGCGCTGACGTATAGAATAGACTTAACTGAATTGTTTGCCCGTGGCGTCATAAACCGTTTATAATCCCAATAGTGTTTGGTATGCATCATTTAGTTCGGCCATTCACCTGGATGAATCTTATTGATGAGAAAAAGCAGAAAGAGTGAAATCAAACGAGTAACGAAGTTGAAACAGTGCATTGCCCGCAGCGTATTCAAGGGTTTAATTGCGCTAGATATACCGCAATCTGCCGCCAATTTTTCCGCGTATTTGCCGGTGCAAATTGTTTTCACCGTTGCCGCACACAATTCGCCGCCAGATTTAGCAGCGAATTCGCTAAATTGGGCAACACTGGACATAACCAGTATCTGAGCTATGAGTTGTTTATACCTGATTAATGATTGTTACGTCGGTCTCTCCGTGTTACGACATAGAGCATTGTACAATCGCTTTCCTCGAGCTTGTTATAACGCAAACGGCGGCGTGGCTGGCGAAGTTACCCATGGTGTTCACCGTACAGGCAACTCGTATGCAATAGCGCTTCCTCGAAAGTGTACGCATACTGCGCACACAATTTTTCAAGGTGCGGTGGAGACACTGCGGCTGACTGAAAGAAGTGGCGAGAAATCGGATCGACTCAGTGTCTAACACGAACAGCAGCACTGACCAGGAACAATAAGTTAGTATTGTTGTCCTGACATAAAATGTCCCAATTTTAGACTAATACTGTCCGAAACCTTCCTGTATTACCTGGCAACCCTGGTGGGAAAATGTCAGTGAATCTCCAAACGACACTCTGCCACCGCACGGGAAACACAGGCGAATGATCACGAGTCTTGACAGTGAGATTTTAGCCACAACTTGATTGCGCGGAGACAAGCGAAGAGCGTAGATGCTTCCGGCACGTAAAAGCACGCGTGAACCGTTTTCTTGCACCCGCCCATTGACACCGAGCACGAGGATGGACAGCGCGCAAGCACCTTTTTTCAAGTCTCGATGCAGTCGAAATTTACTCTGACAGTAGTAAAATTGAAAAAGCACTTCAAATCAGTCCATGCCAAATTCGGCTTTGTGCATAGAAAAAAAAAGGTGTTGCGGCGGATTTGGCATCCCGCAACATAAACAACGAATTCGGAAGGGAATCTGAAAGCCCGAAAAACAACAATTCAAGCTGTACCATGGCAGCAGCAAGCACCGGAATTATCGCTCTACCACATTGATTTGGTCATGATTCTCCCGAAACTGATCCTTTACAGTCCAAAGTCTAAAGTTTGGACCTAGGAGTACACCAATACACCATATCTTCCGCCAGAAAGACTGTAAAAAAGCAAAAATTTGAGCAGAAATACCGACAACACCCAAGGAACCGCAGCAATAAATGAGAATGTCTAAAGTCTTAACGTCTTATCGTCAAACATGGCATGACGAATCCTATACAAGCACAGGGCTTCATCTCCACGTATTCGCCATCAACTGTCGAAAATTCAAATTATAAAGAAGAAACGAGCAGTTACCGACCGGTGATTGCAACCCAAGTTAACGAAAGCTGCCTGGCTGCGATACTTGATGATGATGTGAGCGGTCACGTGATGCCCGGAAGGAGCGTGCGCTCATGTTTTCCATAAACTCAACGCATTGCTCACTTGTGTTCGAGACACGCAAGGACGCCAGAGTGGTCAGTTCTATTCCCGCTGTCACTGCAACTATTCCAGAGTTGACTGCCGTACCAGTATAAACCCCAAGGGTAAATTTCTGAGCAGTTTTAGCAATTGTACGAAGCTGTTTTGCCATGACATAAAGTACTTTAAATTATAAACTCAACGCGAACCCCCTGTTAAAGACGCGCACCAATGAAAGCAATTGCTAGAATTAAAGTATCAAACGAATTGCTTCAGATTGGGTGTAGCAGTTAGATGTAGCGGAGCTCGTGTTACTCGCTGGCATTCGGAGAGTCTTCTATTGCTATGTGGTGTTTTTGCTACCGCTGACCGATTCGCTTGGTGTTCGTACTGTGGCAAAGAGCGGTTCTTCAGGTTGTCAGTGGAGCTGGGAATCACATAGTGTCCGCACTGTGGCCCGGTTCTCCACTTGTAGCAAAATTACGGCAGTGGAGTGGCTTTCTGGTGTCTTCGGGTGGTGTGTGCAAAACTGCCTAGTTGGAAGCTAGAGATGCTGAATGCACCATAGGAAGAAGATGTCTATCTAGGGGCCTTGGACAAAGCACGATGTATTGGTCAACGAAGGTCACCAGCATCACGTACACACAAAAGTAAATCGTCCCAGCATCTCAGCAACGCTTCGCGAAGAAACCTTCAGGTCATCAATATTGTGTTACTGTTGCTGGTTGTTTTGCAAGGTAAAAAAAAGTAATGGCATGAACTCCGAAACGAACTAATATACACGGTTTTAGATGTCATTTTGCCTCAAAAAAGTCACACTGCAAAAAAAAAATCTTTTTGACGTTGTATGTATTTTATTGTTTTGACCCCCGAGCGAACAAAATACGTGTTCAGTGAGAAACTGTTGAAACACCCTGGCTCTGATTAATGTGGTCATGCAATAGATATCATTTGTCTCATATTGTTAATTCAGCTGTTAGGTCACACTATGGGACAACTTTACCCCTGGATCTTTCATGCGCCAAAAGTCCTATTGGGGGAAGGTGTTCCCTTGGTGGTTTTCGCACTGGGGTTAATGACAATTTGATTAAATAAACCGTTAAAGGTTGTTAGTTTTAATCACAGGCGTACGAGGAAGGAAGGGATGTATAGCCCCACCAAATATTTTGGTTTCGGGCAAAAAATTTCAAACATGGAAAAATATTTTGTATCGAAATTGCAAGAATTTCTAACACAATGTTTATGTCTGAGGCGTATGATCTTCAGTACATAAAGAAAACTTCTAGATTTCTTCGACTTTTTGTAGAAAACATTCACCGCTTCATTTTTTCGTTTATTCGGCAATCTTTACTAACGACGCAACACCATGCATGAACACTGCATTATAAAGCCGTGTGGCTTGAAATGCAAACTCACCACTTCGCAGTTTTTGTACGTTGCCGAAACGCGATCCACGTCGTAAGGCAGTGCTGTTGCTGCGCAAGCGTAATATCGTCCATCGAGAAGGGCGACGACAACCCACGTCACAGGAGCAATGAATGCTTTGCCCGAAATGCCAACAAACGTGGAGCAGGCTTGGCTCCAGGAGCGTCGCGTGTCTTTCGGCTTGTTGCAAATTCCAGTCAAGGACTTCCACATTCTTGGGTTGGACGCCATGCCGAAGACGAACAGTCCAATCGCAGGTACAATTATGAACGACAGGCCGTAAAAGTAATTCAACAAAACTGCGCACCGTACAGAAGAAAGCGACTGTACGTTAGTGCAGTTGCTCACTTGGGCCCGAGAAACGCAAGGACACCGGTAGGTAGCCAGAGTGGTCAGTTGTTCTATTCCCGTTGTCACTGCAACTATTCCAGAGTTGATTGCCGTACCAGTATAATCCCCAAGGGTAAATTTTTGGGCAGTTTTAGCAATTGTCCCAAGCTGTTTTGCCATGACAAAAAGTACTTTAAATTAAACACTACAAACAAATCTATGCGACGAAATATACAAAACGTATTTCGTAAAGGTCTAAAAACACATTCAAGGGCTTTCAAAATATTCGTCTGAATACTTTGTGCCGATGGCATGATGCATTGTGCAGCTTTACCAAGCAGCTTGTAAGCGTTCTACAGGCTCGTCTGTAGAACCGTCTACTGTAGTCCACCATTGGGTGAGTGCGGTTTCTCATCATTGCTCATGGCGAAATACGAGCTCAGCAGTTCCGGATACAAGTTCATATCACTAACTTTTGAAAGCAAACACTGCCGAAGTGCAACGCAGCCAGTTCAAGTAGGTTAGGTTTTACACCCAATGTAAACCCCCAAATCAAGGCGATCATACGAGTCCCTCAGTAGATATACTGCAAATGCCATGGTCTTCAAGCCACCATGGTGTGCTTCAGTTTCTATTGCAATGTTGAAAGTATAAGGCGTGACTGATGGTCAGCCGTCTTGTGCTGTAAGCACATTTGCCGCACCAACCGAAATTGACTTTTTGGTACATAGGTGTTGGCGCAGGCAATGTTTTGATGGTGCGAAGGATGTTTTGCCCGAATTTCCTAAATTTGAGGGAACATTTTTATGCAGCAAACTTTCCCCCTACAAATTTTCTGTAGCAGTTGATTACTCATCAACTCTCACAAACTAAAAAACGAAGTCACCAGAAACAGTTCGTTCATTTATTTGAAGTGTTTTCTGTGGCATACTAAACTTTTTCAGAGTCAGACTGATTTATACACTATGTTACGTTGATGTTTTCTATGTTCTTGATCTTATTTCTTTCAATATTAAACGAGCAATCCAGTTAGCTCAAAAAAACGAACAAACACAATGAATGCATGCATTTGTTGAAACAATGCTAATCATTTCCAAAAACAGTTGGTTCCAAACACTGCAAACCTTACCCCTGGCTTTGTATCTGTAAGCTTTTTTAAAGCAAGCTGCAAATTGGTCAGTTTCATTCGTATGGCGTTTCCACCGGTCTAGTTCATGTCAAGACGATTGCGGTATTTATATCCAGTACTTGGTTCGAATCTTGTTCAGCAATATACGTCATGGGAAACTCCAGTAGCATTAACAGCTTCACTCTTCTCCAAATTTCTGAAAAACGCTCACTACACTTGATCAAAAAATCTGACCAATCGCGTTAATAAAATATGACACGGGCTTCATCGCTTTGAAAGTCGATGAAAAGTACCTGGGTGTGGAATCGCTTGCGCTTATGTTAGTTAACTGGCTAAAAGGCACTTCGCCCAGTCACTTTCAACGCAATCCGTCTTCCGGCGTTATCTCCGCAACAGAAAGACTTCTCAGCAAGCCTTAGACAACAGGTGGCGAAAACGATTTTTTGGACTTCTTAGCTTAGCCAAGATGGGGGTGGTTGGACTTACTTGTTAGTCTAATATATCCCTTTCCTAGCCTACTGTACTGGTATGCGCTGTTATTAGTCAGATAAACACGGAGCAGCTATATCCATAAGCACAGTGAAACACTTTAACTGACTGAAAAATATAATAAGCACAATTAATTTTACTAAAAAAAATATTGTTTTTAGTTTTGGAATCACTTCGAAATTTTAGAACATTTTAATCTCCAGGACAGCCCCCCCCCTTGGAATCTGAATTGCCCCCAAATCTGGTAAGTCACAAAATCGACCCCATAATGCATAAAATCGCCTCTTGGAGGGAGAGCAATTTCGCCCAGGTTGAAGACCGTCTGGTCTTGTAGTAAACGCCTCCACGTTGCCTACAGCAATGCCTATCGAATTTTGCATTTCATCACCATTAATTGCTACGTAAATCGTCTCACAACAGTCATTTTCCACGTATTTTTTCAAATAGAAGAAACTTGGTTCCACTGTTTTACTCAAGTTACGAACCAACGTTTATGAAACACATGATAACGGCCTATGACATGTTCATTAAAGGCGAACGCTTCCCGCACCCCTTGTTGGGAACCACTGCCCTAAGCCACGTAGTTGGTCAACGTAGATGAAGTCAACCGTTAATTTCTTTATAACAAAAATGTCAAAATGTAAGCCACAAAACTTGTCAAAAAGCAAGTCAAACCTTATAAAAAGTCAAACGCAAGCAAATAAAGCTTGCATATGGTCGATCGGTGAGCCTAGACTTAAGGTTGCTCACACTTATTTTTTCCATACAACGGTATTTCGCAACTTGTACATGTAGAAGGCATAATTACGTAGGAAATAACAAAACATGCATTTTTGAACGAGAAGATAAGTAATTAACATCTCTCTGAATATCTTTCACACTGAGCCTAAGTCTCCTTTGTATGTATATACTCATATTCACATAACACTTCGAACCCACTGCATTACACAATTTTTGGTCAAGGAATTTCATAAAATTAGAAAAGAGCCTTTTACAACAGAGCAGTCCCGTTACCACGGAGGGCTTTGGCGGGCTTATCCCTCCAAACAAAGCACAAACCCCCCCAAATCAAATTATTAAACACTGTAAATCAGTGGAGATTTTATCAAAGTGTCAATGTCAAGCACCCCTGTTGAAGATTTTCTGGCGATGGTTCTGCAACAGAGTAGAAATTTTGAAAGTCACAAAGACGCCTCCCTGGTTTGCAACAAGCATTCCACGTCTTTCGTTTAATATGAGTGAAAACAACTAACCGGAGGCATATTCGCAAAGTTTGACAAAATAGATCGCGGAAAGTTGACTAACACAGGAATTTTTTGCTGTTTCAGGGCTGCTTTTCTCTGATGCCACAATCACGGTAGCACACACAGCGTTTGAACAATGACCGCATAAGGTTCTAATGACGAACGACGTAGCACGATACTCTATTTGCGTCATGGGGCTTTCCCGTGGCGTATTTCGAAGCATTCGTAGAATTTGGCAGACAGCACTTGTTGCATCGCGCAGCAACGGAAAATAACTGCGTGGCGTAAAACGCTGCTAACAGTAAAATCATCAAGGAATGTAGCAAACGTTTGAGAAAACAATTTTCTCCAAAATTATTGAGTTCTAAGGATTATGTTCATTTGCCTCAGCGGTCCCAGCCTCAGTGGTCTTCAACGCCTTCTGAATATTTGTTGTGATTAAGCCTCTGGACATGAAATTGTTTTCATCTGTAAAAAGACAGTCGTTGTTGTAATAGTGTAAATGTAGGTTTTCCGACCAAGTCTCGGTGTGTTACTTTTTGCCTCACTGAAAGATGAACAGTGACACGCGGAGGCAAGTGAAATTACGATATTGTGCAGCAAACAAGCTCACAAACACCTTCGCAGTCCTCTACTACCACAGGCACCATTGCTCAATCCTCTATAAAAAACACTGGATTTGCGCGTATTTCATGCAATGTATGCCTGACAATTGTGGTGCAGGTACACACTGTTTCGTACAGTGGTCTTCAACCTCTTTTTTACAGTTGCTCCTCTAAAGGAACTTTGCTTGAAAATCGCCCACACCTACGATTTTAGCGTTGTCTGAAAATGTTTCTATGTTTTGGTAATAAATAAGTGCCAACGAAATATCAACGGGCAATCTAGTTAGCGCAAAACCAAACGATTGAAATGCATTTGGAGAATGAATGTGATCCATTACCGAAAAACAGTTAGTTCCAACTAATGCGAACCTTGCGACTGGTGTTTATCTGCAAGCTTTTTCAAAGTAGGTTACAAGTTGATCGAAACAATATTTTGGCAATGCTCTACCGAAGGTTATGAAGTCTTGTTTCAAGGCAATTTTGCTAATGTAACACATACGGTTGGAGGGATCTGTGACAGTTCACGACGAAAAATAATTGGGCTAAACTAGTGATGAATATTCCCGATCACTGCCAAGTCGAGATGATTCAGTGGTAGCAATTTTATGATTGTTGGGCCATTTTTAGTGCTTTCAAAAAGTTGGCGTTTCTCCTCTGGAGTTGACCGATTGGGTGTTTTCCGATAGCTATATCAGTATTGGTTGCTTTCAACCAATGCAAATAGAATATAAGAGACTAATCCATACTCGGCGAGAAAAGTACAAAATCCCGTTCGTGCTGACAGGCTGGCAAATGTTATTGCTCGATTGTTTGACGCTGCTCATGCAGTGACTGAACCTTATAAACTACTCAGTGCAACACTTTCTCTACTCTTTTATCTTATTTTAAACATTGGACTCAACAATTCTTACAAATTCATAATTTTTGTCAGAACCACAATGGTGGACTTCCAACCAGGGCGGTGAAGCCGGTACTCAAATTTCAGGCTACGACTCCAGCTCCGGGCATGTAATTTTTTTGGCTCCGGCTCCAGCATCTTGAGATTTTCGGCTCCGGCTCCAGAAAAATTTGGTCCAGAAAACGGAAAAAGCATTGTGTTTATTTGTGTAACTCGCTTGAACCGAAACCCAAATTTCAGGCTCCGGCTCCATCATCTAAAAAATTTTTGGCTACGGCTCAAGCCATCCAAAATTGCTTGGGCTCCGGCTCCACCTCCCTGCTTACAACCATTGACACTCTGCGTGGCCTTGGGTAGTTAATGCAGTGAAGTGCTACACAGGACGATGCTGGTTTGATTGTTGCGTCACCAGTCCTATATCATGTATTTCATAATCTTTGTTACGAACTATGGAGTAGACCAGGGGTCGGCAACCTACCGCCCGCCAAGCAAAATCATCCGGCGCGCAGCCGCTTTACCAAACTGTATATGGCCAGCCTAGTGGTATGATATTTTATGAATCTACCCTCCTTCCGCACTGTGCTATAAATGTACTCTATGAAGCATTTTGGGATTTCGTTACGAACTGTGAAAATCAGGAGATAATCTGATTAAAATTCATTAAATTCCCAAGTTTTAACAACAGCAAAGGGAACGGAATTGTTGGTGGAAAATTAGTACGGCTCGCCATACCTTGCAGAGTTTGTTTTTTGCCTGGAGTAGACCGTACATCAACTAATTTGGTTCCAAATCAAGTAAATATTGTTTTTATTTTTGGAATCAATTCGAAATTTTAGTACATTTTAACCTGCAGGACAGCCCCCCCCTTGGAAACTGAATTGCCCCCAAATCTGGTAAGTCACAAAATCGACCCCATGATGCATAAAATCGCCTCTTGGAGGGAGAGCGATTTCGCCCAGGTTGAAGACCGTCTGGTCTTGTAGTAAACGCCTCCACGTTGCCTACAGCAATGCCTATCGAATTTTGCATTTCATCCCCAGGAATGTAAGTGTTCGCCAACACCAGTTTTTCTATGTATTGTCAGAACAATGGATGCCTCGATCAGAAACAAATGTATACCTTTTTTAAAACGATGCGCATCTTCATCCAACTTTTTAATCCGCTCACTTCAATTGTCTGATACTTTTTAGAAAGTTTTTTATAAAACAAATCTACAATTTTCTCCCATTATGTAACGCTCTGTACGAAGATGACCGAATGCAATAGTTACCGGTTCGTTGTTTCAATGTTTACTCCTCTTTGGTATCGACTGAGTGTACCAGCTAATCTTGTAGACCCCTGGGGCTAGGGCCCTAACATTTGAATGAGAAAAATTCTTCTTGTGAATGTTCGATTGTTTTCCTGTTCTTTCTATGGAGCTTTCTAGATACACAAGTTGATATTGTCATCTTGATGACTAAGAAAGATTTCGTGTATCATGCTTAATTGCTCTTTATTTTTAGTCATAAATCTGTAGTTATGCTGCAAGAAATGAGCCAGTGAATTTCATAACGTAAATAGCGCAAGCCCAAGTGGCCTCGCGAGATGTTACCACTGGTCATAACTTTCTGTTTTGATCGGTTCACAATCTAATTAATGCCAGAATAAAAAGTACGGCGATTTGAAAGCAATCCGTTGAGTCCCTTATTCCAAGCGTGCGTTACCAGTAGAGAGCATAATTTACATAGCATGTGTTTTTCATTTCTGCAACCCTACAACACCCTTAGGCTCGCCAGAAAGTTTTACGTCACAAATTCATCCATCAATTTAAGCACATGTCATAAAGCTTCATGTCATAAAGCTTTCGCTGTGGTTCGAATAAGTTCATAGCAACGAAAGGTACATTTCGAAGTGCACGCTGCACGGATTGGTTTACATAATTGTATTACATTTAGGAGCGAAATTTTAACAAAGTTTATTAAATTATTACATGGTGTGACCCTGCGCCCCAATACGAACTACTACCCTGCAAAGCGTTGCGTAAGCATTTCTGTACCTTTGGTTTCTCCTAACTAACGTGAAATGCACCTTGCATTTGAGTCAAATGCGTAAATAAAAAAGTGTTGGTCAGTCCTTATCAAAGTCTTTGAATTCAGGAAAACTGTTACGAAAAATATATGCGAAATTACAGAATATTTGTAGGTTCCAATATTTACAGGTATTGTGTTTAATGGGATTTTATGAGACAATTAAAGTTTGAGAAGATATCAGATGAGTTTCATCAAGTGTAACTGAACGGTGTACTTCTAGCAAGTGCGAAACAAGATACACCTGGTTATCAAAAAGCAAGAGAGCGTGCTTTAATACACGACAACAGTCAGTTCAATTTCACCTTGAAGGCATAGCTGCAGTAACCGGCTCAGTCCTTCACTAACGATCCAGAAGCGATTGAAAAAAAGCTAAGCGTGACAGCCCAATCAACACTTGACGCAGTAAACAAAAAACGAACACTCTTTTTGAAAAAACGTGCAGCACAGAGCTCCCATCAGTTCGGAAATCTTCCAAACAAGACACAAAGCATCTTGACATGCAGACGTGATCATCTTTGCATAAACACGTTTGCACGAATAAACTGGTATGTGGTTCATGCTACGATTGCATAAACCAACTAACCACAAGAGGTGTAATAATGTAAAAGGCGTACCTCAAATGCTCAAATTTGTCTTAACTGACGACCACAAACAAACGGCAGGGTGAAACAACGATTTGCCCGGCAAGACTAATCGGAGCAGCTCAAAACGTGAAGCACATTTTCACAATAATGAACGTATCTTGCTGAGGTTTTAGTTTTCAGAAAAGCAATTTGATTAGGCCTACAAGGCTACATCCTTTTCAGTTATCAAATAAAGGCTTTCGAATATATTTGCAACCACCGCAAAGCTTGAACCAACTTCAACCGGTTTCTTAAGCCTGTACGAACTCTAATCAGCGTCAATGACTGGGTAGCATTAGTTACTCAAGGACATCCCAATGCCATCTCATGTCAAGTTTAACCTTGTGGTTACACTCTGAGCCCAACTACGCATCTCCATGTGCATAATTGAAACAAGCAACACGATTTTCTCATCTCGAATTTTTGCTTTGTTTAAACCTTTGTTTCTCGCCCAAACCCAATGCACTTGACTGGCTGCCCATGTTCAAGTAATTCGCTATTCGCAGATGCAACAACTTTTTCAACCGACCCAATGTGCTTTCGAACTTTCAGCAACAGAATGAACTCCATGAGGAAGTAAACGCAAACTAGAACAGACATTATCATTCGACATTTTCACGCGCGCCAAAGTTGAAAACATTTCTGGTTACGACTGCGGTGTGTTTGAACTGAATGACTCATCCTCGTAATGTGCTTACCACCGATGCTGTGGTCTTAACGCCATAAACAACATTGTGAGGACTTTGGCCAACACGGGTCAGCCGGCGCCGAATGCTTACCAGTGCGGGAAAAAGCTTTCTGCATCACATTTCAAATTCGCTTTCGTGTGTGACATGCGTGACTGTCTACATTTGAGTTTAGGTGACGTTTGCAGACAAACATCTCTTTTCTACCGAAATGCTTCCTTGAACACGTGGCCCGCTTGATATTTTCTTAACACCATTGTTACGGATGAAACTTTTTCTGTAATTTTGCTAAAAAGCCATCAGCAACACCATGCAGCACCAGAAATCGCATTAACAGTAAGAAGCATGTTACTAAGAGAAAATTCAGGCATTTACCATTGTTTAAAATTGTTGATTTTGCTTAAAAATGCACACGTTAGTTAAGAAAGTTAGTTGCATGAAATGTGAAAAATATTATGCGGCTCTCACGGAAATACAATTAAAAATATGTAGGTTTCATGGCTCCCTTAGCCTGAAAGGTTCCCGACCCCGCTCAAGACTGTCATGTCACGATGCAAACTGGAGAAAGCATGCAGAGAGTAAATCTATGGTGACGCGGTTGCCTTACCCACACACTTTATGATTTAGCAGCTGTTGAGATGTTTTTTAAACTTAGGGGTCCCGCGCTTTCGAAATGCTACAGGCCCCGCGCTACCTTAGTCCGGCACTGGGTGAGTGGATTCATTTATTTATCCAGAAACGAGATGCGTACATTTGGCAACACAGCCAGGGTGACTCCTCGATTTTTTTAAGTTGTCTAAATTCCCCAAACTTCATCAGAAACCTCGCTGGTACCCTGTTTACTGTATCAAGTATGTTGAACAGACGCATGCAAGGTATTGTATTGATTGAGCTTCCCCCTATTTTAGCAACAGCATGCACAACTTTTTGCTTGATGTATGAAAACCTATGGCAGTAGAGGGTATGTTGCCCAATCATGAGTTTACGTCTAAGCTTGATTACAAAATTTTGCCAATTTGAACGCCAAAACCCAAGCTTTAAGCAACATAATAATTTTCCAGAACACCGGGCAATACAAAATAAAATTATGCAGTTTCAAATTCGAACTTCTTGTCAATTCATCACCGTTGCAAAGAGCATATCGAATGTCAAAGATATTCTTAAAATGCAAGCCGGTGCATTGCTTTATGTCAGAGTACTATGTCATACAAAAGGAACAAATTTTCTCAAAGAGATACAACACCGTTAACAAGTAAATAGCATTCCAGACATTCAGGCAAAGTTTACTTTAGACCAGTGGTTCTCAATCTTTTTTGACCCATGGACCATCTTTTTAAAAAAAATATCCGGTGGACCACTTTGCTATGCTGCCATCTTATGAACAACTAGTCGAAACTGTATTGCACATAGGTCAGTGAACGTTTTATCAAGGATTTATGGAACTATCTGTGGGCCACTAGAAATTCCAGATGGACCATCGGTGGTCCACCTGGACCACGTAGACAGTACAGGCAATTTTCGCAAGGTGAATAGTGCCGGTCGGCATTTCAAGTGAAACGTGTCTTGGCAGTAGGCTATTACGCAAGCGCAACACCCTTACCGTATTTTCAGAGGACTTCTGTATTAGTTAGGAAGCTCTAGCTGTAGCATGATGAGACCTTAAATATGTTTTACTTGAATTGAGAAATGTTAACTTTGGTGGCATCAACAGCAGACATTGGCTGCACAAGTGCGTGATGAAATCTTTTTTGCATTCAGTTACTTCAAAAAGGTTGCTTGTATTTTCTCTTGCATTGTTTGCAAACTTGCATTGCCTTTTTGAATTTCATTGTGAAGGCAGATTTCACTTCGGTTGTTTTGACTGTTCAGAAACACGCATGTCGAGCCAGCACACCTAGTGCAACAATCACTAAAGTGTTTCTTGCACTTGTCAGCGTCTTAGCTTACATAATCACCAGGGGCAACTCCAGGTCAATAGGGCCACTCAGGCTTATCACATACTTCGCATACAGTCCATATAAAATAAAATTTGTGCAGCGATAAAAAAGCTTTGCAAAGCAAGCTGATCTATAAGTCGCGATTGTACTGACAGAATGCAACCGTTCGAGGTTTGCGTCAATGAAATTTCCATTGGTCTCATTTCGGCTGGCACTATCGTTGCTCTGTGACGTACGTGTACGCAACCATGAACCGATAGTTTTCATGGGAAATTCTCCTTTGTTGCGTAACAAACGTCGCAGGCAATGATAACCCAATAAGGCAGTTAGTTTTCTGCGTGTCAGTGTTGCCAGTTTAGCTTTTTTAGGTCAAATTTGTAATTATGGCCTTTTTAAATTCTTGTGGATTTTTTTGAAAAACGGTCAAATAAAATTTTGCTTCAATTTCTATGTCGATTTGGTAGATTTAAAGATTATTTTGGCAGATTTCCGGACACTGGCAGATATCTGGAGATTGCTTCTGGACACAGAAAGATACATTTTTATTGGAAACTCTGCACTAGAGTTTTATAATATTTAGTTTTGCTGTTTCAGGTTACTCATTAACAAGACCAAAATTTTCTAGACGTTCATTAATTGAGTGAGCCTTATTCTGCGTATATATATATTGTCTTTTAAAAGTGCTGTGCAACTTGTATGAGTGTTTGAAAGTGTCCTTGTGTATTTATCTTGTGTATGTTTTTTTTGCTGCTTTCTGGCTTTTTTTACGGCTGATGTAGCCTTTTCACTCATGACAACCTGGCAACCCTGCTGCGTATTATAGCTCATTCACATTAGCTGTACAATTCATTATAACCGAGCTGCTGGGCAAATTATCGTCTGTTTGAAATTATTCTCGAAAGGAAACTGTCCACAGATTGGAATTCAAACCCAGTGCTCCATGTAAAAGTGGCGTAACTAGAGGTTTGAGCCAGGCAAGGAAAATTTAGCTGACAGGGGCCCACTGACCACTGCATGGGACCCACTAGCGAACACTCAGTAAACAGTTGATAAACTATAGTGAATCCGAATATGAACGTCTATATTAAAACACGAAATCAACGGAAAACACCTCGAAAATCGGAAGAAACAACAACCTACTCACAACCAAAAAGAATACTAAATACCAAAATATAAGCTCAAGTGCGGGCCATCTTCAGATTTAGCTTGCCAGGGGGGGAGATTCGCACCCCTACTCCCGGTCAGTTACGCCACTCTATGTAAATCCACTGCTTCAAAAAATATTCAATCTGCTATGAATTATATTTTTTAAAATGCTTTGTTGCAGGTGGCAACTCGGGCTCTAAGAAATGAGCCCGAGTCAAGCGCGAACGAACAAAGTCGAGAGTACGCCAACGACGAACTGTACTTTTTGATTCAGGTCGTCTGCAACATGACCGCGAAAGACCAGGTATGGAACGAAAATATATGAACAGTGACAAGGGCCACTGAAAAGAACCAGAGTTAACAACCTTAGTGAGTGAAGTAGATGGTGACACAAATATACAAAGCAAGCAAGCTCGGGTTCTACAATCTAAATCGCAACCGAAGGCTCTAATGCAGTGATTCTCGACGCGGTCTAAGTGGACCACCGATGGTCTACCTGGAATTTTTTAGAGGTCCACAAAGAGTTCCATAAATTCTTGACAAGACGTTCCTGAAAATTGTAACCTTGTGCAATACGGTTTCAACTACTGGTTCAAGAGGTGTCAACGTTGCAAAGCGGTCCATCGGGTATTTTTAAAATATGTCCCATGGGAGAAAATGGTTGAGAACCACTGCTTTAATGTAAATCGCAATCGAAGTCTTTACTCGGGCTCACCCCGAGTGCTGGAGGATTCGCCACTGATATAATCACATTCACTTACAAAAACCCGTGTCTCATAAACTGAGAACCGAACAAATCAAGCTGCTCCACTGTCAAACAACCACAGCAGTAAATCATGGAAGCAAGAAACGTTTTGATGCTTTCATTGGCGATGGCGGGAACTGCTCCCCACTAGGGTTGCCAGATGGCCGGTATTTCACCGGCCTGGTCGGTATTTTACTACTAATTTAGCAGAGGCCGGTAAAAGGCAGGTATATTGATATTCAGTCCCCGAAGCCGGTATTTTGAAAATATATAATTTGCCGTAACTTTGAAAAGTACAAACGCCAAATTTCTCAAATTATAATGACTCTAGCAATGAAAATTGTAACCTTGTGCAATTGTATAATGACTCTAGTAGTGAATCTTGTCAGGATAGTTCCTTCAGGGAAGTTTATTTGCTGCTGTTGCCGCAATCATTGGTGCGATTTCGCGTACACACGCACCGAAATGTAATGAGCCAGCCAAAAGACGGGCAAATTAATTGTGGCTTAACAATACTCGTTGTCTAAATTTTCCCTGTGCCGCTTACGAATTGCGACGCAGCTTATATCTGGCATTGTTGACAAAACGGCCAGTATTTTTACAAACGCACCTGGCAACCCTACTCCCCACCCTTATAATCTCAGAGCATGCACCACATGCTGAGATATATTCCCACCACGTAGTCGCTAGTGCAATCCACCATATTATTGCAAAGGCATAAGGCGTGCCAAGGCCCCAGCTTCGTCACCCTTATAACCGGTTTCCTGAACACCTCTCAGAGCAACTGGAGATGCACGGTTGAAGAGTCTAACTGTCCATAGTAGATCGGATCCAATCCTCATAGGTTAATAGGGGACTGATAAGAATCGGCCAGAAGTTTTCCTCTATCAGCCCAGATCTTCTCTCAGACCAGGCCCGTAACTAGGGGGCGCAGAGGATGCGAAGCCCTCCCTTAAAACACTTTTCGCCGCCCCTGGAAAAATGTGTTGTACATAGTTTAAAAAATTTGGGCCCCTCCCAGAAAACTCTTCGTCCCCTCTTCTGTCCCAAGCTTGTTACGGGCTTGGCTCAGACTCTGCCTAATTCAAAAACCGAAGACAGGTAAGATGTTGTTGAAGCCTGAAGGTGGACTTTTATTCCACCTGGAGATGACAGTGTCGCTTGCTAGTTCGGGAAAAAAGAAACCGCTGACTATTAACCCAGAAAATCTGTCTGAACACGGGATATATACAGTATATATACCGCACTTATAGAACTCCCCGAAAAGAATCATGAGGCATTGACTCAAAGTTACGCTGCCCAGCTACCAGGTTAGGTAAATCCACGCTTACAACCATCCAAAGCTTAACAGACCTGTGTTCAAAAACCTGTGTCATCAGTAGGTATAGCTGCAGATCGCTCTTTGGCAACAAACATTTAACTGATATGATAAGCAAATTAATCCATTTGCAACTATAACGACTAAAGTTGTATAAGCCCACGAACTCAGGTGAGGTAGTTAGACACAGTGAAGTGCAAAATGCGAGTGGCACGGAGCTGCGGTGTAACGTCGGATACCGGAAAATGCTTTTACCTCACGAAGTAAGTTCACCTTCAGGAAGCGTCTCCCTGTGCGTACTAATTAGAGTAAGCGGCTGTTGTCATGCATCCAAATAGAGTGAAAGCAGGTGATTAATGATTACTGATGGTTTTAACTAAAAGGGTCGGGATAGCTGCTCGTGCTGGCGTCTTCCGCAGAGCTAACATCTGTTAAAGCAAACCGGTTCTTTATGTCAAGAGTATGTTTCAAGTCTCTAAAGTACACAATTTATTAAATTATTTTTTTCGAATAGATTTTTCGATCGAAAGACACCAGACCAACAGAGTTTAGAAGTACCCCCAACCTTATTGGACTTATAGTTTTCGTGAGTGAAACAACAGCCTTTCATTATTTCAAATTACGTTTTTACCTATTTTTCTTCGATTTTAGTCAATAGATTAGCCCGGCAACAGGCTTGTTAGTGACTGTAGATGTGAATGGCATTTGATTAGGGAAAAATAGCGTCAACAGCCTCCGATATAGTAAAACTTAAAAGTGTTTTCTCGCTGCCAACCATAGGTAAAATAGGCAACTAAATCCGATAGCTGTGATCCAGTTCAGTTTAAGCTAGATCTGCTGTTAGAAATGTTACATGACTAGCATGACTAGTTAGAAATATACCTATTGTTGATGGTGGCTTGTCACGAAAGCGCCCGCAGAAAATGAAAAGTCATGCACACTTTCCGTGATTTTGATTTTCTTTCAAGGAATGTGATGAAGGTTGTGATAAGATTTTTACGACGTTGCCAACCATAAATGAAGTTTTGATCACTTGTTTGGGGCGGTAGAGGCAAACTGATTGCATGGCAGTTTTGAGTTCCGTTTTGCCAGTTTCACAAATTCCTTGACTCTGTTGATGCAATGTACCCGACTGTGTCTGCTGACAGTAACCATCAGAGGTTTTCGTCTTACAGTTCGGCAAGTGTTTTGTGTCCTGTACATTTAAGCGTACAGGAAGTTTGTAAACCCCCTCAAGTCTCGAAGGAATATTCAAAGCAAAGAGACCGTCTCAGAACATCACCATTTGAAACATTTCACCCTTGACTGTTGTCACTGGTCACACAGCTTGTACAGTTTTCACTTCTTATTGCTTTGATTCTTGACAAAAGCAACTTCCATATTCTTACATCATCCCTATTCTTACGAATGGGGCTGTTTTTTCTTGCGAACGAAGCTATGCACAGTAGCTACGCATTGCATCAAGCAAAAGTCAAAACTGTTGTGTTAAATTTATTTTACTTTATCAACCAGTTCCTGCCAAAGTGTTTTCCTGTCAATTACATGTTTAAATTTGAAATCCTGTTGGTGTTGAATACGATTTACAACCACCAAAATGTCTTCGAAACGAGCTGCACAGAATAGGCTTACTGGACTAAAAGCAGGATTTCAACGTTGTCAGAAGACATCTCGTGCGAGTATAGATAGGACAGCCCGATCCTCTGATAACGATAAGAGAACACATTTTGTTGATTATGCGCTGCACTGCCCTCATATAACGTGACATTACCTTATTTCCGGCGACTACTGCATTAGCCGTCTTTCACCTGACCTGACCTGCTTTCACTGGGTTTGACATCAGAAGTATCCATGCTTGCAGTTAACTGGAACGTACTTGCTCTTAGCTCCTTGCAAAATTTCACTGACTGAAGAGACCTCATGAATATTTAACGGCAGTTATTTGGCAGACTTAAGCAATGCCGGATCATGATACAGGCAAGGGCCTTGCTATACATAGCAGTGTTATGCTTGTGCTTACAAACATTTAAGTCTTGGAAGGCAAGCACTTGAGCAACAAGAAATGGGGCGGTGTAACAGGGACGGCGGCAAGTAACTTCAACCAAAAAAGCAGTAGTTTCAGGGCTGGGCAACATTGGTGAGTACAGGAAGCAGGCTTGCTTCAAGTATAATTTATCACATCCACCAAATTCCTGTATTATTTCAGAAAACTGTTCGTGACATTCACATTTTTAACAAATTTTGTTTGTTTTGTATTTATTTTGTGTATTTGTCACCTGTATAGTCAATCTCAAACTAACGTTTAATTTCAAAGCATTTCTATACAGGGTCACGGAAGGCCATGGCTTACACTTTTTAGATAGTTTTTCCAGGTGTAACCCATATTTTGAGAGCTTTCACAAATTCTCTAAGAAGGCCCTTATTGAAACTTTTCCAAACAAAATTTGGATGCTTCAGTGTTGTCAGATTTTCGATGAAAAGTTTTTACTGACGCAAAAATTATATTACTGTGCAAGATTCAAGCAAATCGTAGGAATAGTCCCACGACATTGTGTCGCCAAGCTTTGTTCAAGCTAAATGATAATAAATGTTTTGTGCGTTGTCAACGTTGTCATGAAGATTCAAGTTTGAACTTTATAAATACATCAGTTTCATTAAATCTTTACAAGAGTTAGTCTCGCGTCTTAGATTGTGATTCAAAGCTATTTTATGTCTGTCAGTGAATACCAGTCAAAACAAAATCTCTGTAGGAACAGCATTCCCAGACTATACCAGGTACAGTGATAACGGTTAGATCGCGTGTAATCAGAAACCAATTACAAGCTGACTGAATGGGGCAACCAATTGTTTGACCTAAAAACTTAAAATTTTGACTCTATAATTTACAAGTTTTGACTTTATTTTGACCTATCAATTTTCTGCGTTCGCAGTTGAAATGCGGAATACAAAGCATATTCATGTACAGTATTAGAAAACAAAGCGACAGGTTTGTTCTATTGAAATGAAACAAAAAGTCATTTATCTGCAAAATCTATTAGAGCATCTAAAAATGCTTGGCTACTTTCAGTTTCATGAAACAAACCTCGTTGACAGGTACGGATTTACGCATAGGCCAAATAGGCCATGGCCTAGTGCCCCGCGCTTTTGGGGGCCCCTCGCAACGGTCTTTTCTATACAACGATCTTTTCTAGACGACTCAATATTAACTAAAAATTTGCAAAACTTCTGCGCAGAGGCATAACGTCGCAATTTACCTTGAAACGGGCGGAAATGCAAATGCAAAAACGTCTAGTCTACTCTAGACTCTTGTCAGTACAGTAACAACATGACAATATTATGCATCTGAGCGTGAGAGAAATTCAGGCCAGCTGTTTGAAAGCGGTTACAAAAAAAGAATGGAAAAGAAAAAACGGTACTTGATGTTCAATTTTCCACTGACAAAAAAGCTCGCAACAACGCAAGACCGCCAGATACTGCAAAACTCCGATGAAAAGCAAGATTGTCAGTTTTGGATCCTACGTATGGTTGTTATTATTAAATTTCCCGCAAACAGAGATTGCCTGTTGAAACTCTATATGCTAATTAAATCAGCTAGAACAGTTTCTCGCGAGCTTCACTGGGGAAAACGTGTCTACACTGGGCTTACTTCCAGTAGCGGACACAGGCTAATTTGGTGGGGGGGATGCGATATCGATTTGCAATTAACCCAATGCTTCACAGGAACATATTGCGTAAATCAACCACTTTCGCATACGTGCGTTTACGAGGAAACAAGTCTAAGCTTGGTTTAGTTTCGAAGAAGCTTGAGTGATACAACTGGTCGAACTTTAACACTGCACCGCTACGGAACCAAGGATCTGATGACGTAGTCACCGGCGTCGGCGCAGGTACATTGAGGACTCGAGATAAACAGTTCACGTGACGACATAATGCTTATTCTCATAGCAGGTTACGTTGGTTACAGCACAATTACTGGGGGCAGTAGCCAGCATAGTGCTGTTTGACTTGAATGTTGCAGCAAGTGAGCGTAGTCACTTGGATGAGGTTTAGATCAGTGCTCTTCAAATGGGGGGAACCTTACAGTTTTTAATTGTCGTTTCGAGTAGTCCGCAACACTCATAGTAATTTGTATATTGTGGCAGTTCCCTTCTAAAAGAAGCGAACCATCACACATTTGGACAATTCCGCAAGAGCACTGGTCCATAGGAATGTCCATGGCACGCCCAAGTTAACAATTAAGAAACCTGGACCCGCCGGTCTAGCTCGACTTCGCTCAGTTTATCACAACAAAATTGTATTCACTCATGGTTTTATTGGTATAACTTTAAGTACTGCGATAATTCATCACAACAAGGTTTTATATCAATAATTATTACGTTGAGCACACAACATAAATTACTGCAAACATCAAGGATTAACAACAAGAACTACATGCGAATTTCATACATACATGGAGGAGAGAGTGAGTTTTCCTATTAGATTAACTTAAAATGATTCACCCAAAAATTGTTCATAACCTGGATCTACACAGGTTCAAACCGTTCTAGGGTATTAGTCGGCTACAAACGTATTCTGGTTCACGAATTCGCCAGACCCCACAAGTTCGCCAACTAGTTTTTATCAAGTCTTGATCTCACCTATCAGACTACCTGTAGGTGAGATGTTGCTTCCGTGAACCCGTGAGCAAGACTGATCTCAGTATTGCAATTTGGGTCGCGAGGAAAACACAACGCGTAACGCCCTGGGTTTAATTCGATCGCAAGTTTTATTATAATTCTGATTTTAAAAATTAAATTTTAAACGCTAGGTATCATGCCTTGAGCGTTTGCGTCTGATACGATCGGGCGTTCGTGACGTCACTTTTCTAGGAATTATGGTATTCGAAATCGTAGTAATATTGATTACAATTTTTATCATAGTTTGGGCTACGTTTTTCAGTACGGTTTTCCAGCGGTTTTTGTTACTCTCTCTTAACATCATTATACAGTGAATACGCAAGTACAATTTTTACAATAGATAATGTTTTTCAATGTCCAGCTTCGTTTAACTTGATTTGGATTCGTCAATAAACTTCGGAATTATATTCTTTGGTTTTTTTCCTTTGGTAATCTGCGTCTTCTTTTATGATTATTTCAGAATCACAAGATGTTTCATGTTGAGAAGTAAAACGGACTGAACAATACAATATTTGTTAGTATAGGTAATTTTGATGAAATGAGAACAAGAAGCGGGTTGATTCTGTTTGTTTTGCAACCGAAATTAAGAGAACGGAAAGAAACAAACAGTTTGTAATGAGTGAAAGCACGAAAGTAACAAGAAGCGAGAAAGCACTATCATTCATGGGCGTCCGCAGAAATATTTCCAGGGGGGCACGTCCGCATTTTGTTTATTATTTTGAAATTGCTGACGATCAGTATTCCCTCCAAGATAATTTTGCACTGAGCAAATATTTGTTTTAGTGAGCATCATTATTTTAGGGCTGAGTAAGTGGAGTTTTCAATGAATTACAAACTTTGTAAATTATATAATAAATATACAATCTTATCAAAATACAAACAAAATAACATTTCATTCAAATAGCTTCTTGTTTGCGTGCTTTTCCATTGCTTTGCAATGTTGCAAGTACGCGAGAATGAGATTTCACTGCGCAACAGTTCTGGTGGTCCTGAGTATTTGCGCGCTCAGAGGCAACATTGCTGACGATGCAATGCAAATGGACGACAAAACGCTTCATCCTTTCTACACTACAGAGAAAATGCCCCATGTTACCGTAACAATCACAAAAAACCTTCGTTGGCAGCAGTAGCCAGGTATATTAGTATTACGACAATATACACAGTAGGCTATCTGCAGATTTTCAACACAGGGCATTTCTTTTCAAGTGGGCATTGGCATATCGCCATGATGGAAGCATTGGATTTCCATGGTTTTCAACGAAAACCCAAATTATGACTTTATTTTACTTAGCAAGCAGGGCCGCACCCAGCTGATTATTCAACTGAACTAACAACTGAACATGTTCTTGAAAATTTCGGGGGGGATTGCCCGGATGCTCCCCTCTAATTGCCGTATCAGCTAGCAAGACTTGTCGGCATCACTTAGAAACAAGAGCTACAAAAGTCCGGGATCACGTCCAAAGCGATCAATGAAAACTTGCTACACAAACCGGACAATTAAAAAGACCTGTATGTTGACACGACTACGGACAACTCACTAGAATTAGAACACCAAGCAGGTTTTGCAAAATTGACCAGATGAATTATGAAAACTCGCCACAGCAAATATAGCTTTGCACTCAGTATTCACTCAGATGTAGAACTAAGCGTTAACAATTAAGACGTATTCCCACAAGCCTGCATAGACATATTCTAACAAACAACGTAATTTTACACTGCATGAAAAGAAGCCTGCTTAAGGGTAGTTTGACACTCAGGCACATTGGTCACACTCGCACTAATAATGGATTTTTCAAACTTGTGGAAGCATTGCTATAGTACAGACTCACTCATGCTTCTTTTCACAAAGTACAAATGTAGGCTACGTGGCTTACCACTATCAGCATGTCACTGTCTCGCTGCATTACTTGCCAAGATGTCTGCGTTCAACAGTCTCATGCAACAAAACGCCTGCTACCGTAATAGAAAGTGAACCTTTGCGGGTTTGTTGCCACGTTATTGTTACGCAATAAAGACCAACAGCAGAACAACCCGCTTGCGCCTTTCACAACCCGCCTCTGCAAGCAAAGGAAGAGACATGAGTGAACTGCAAGCCCATCCCTACATGACACTGTAACTGTGAACCTGACTCTTGTGCAGTGTGAGTTTCATACCGGCAAAATACTGTCATTGCAAGAATCAAATCAATTAATCGGAATTTAAGATGCCGACTTCAGGTTTTTCGGGAAATATTTGGTTCTTAATCACAATTTCCAGGGGGGAAACGGGCATTTGCCCACCCTGCGAACGCCCATGCGATCATTGACTATTTAATATCAGGTTCCACAAACAAAGCCAGCTCATCTAATGAACCGAAGAAACATTTTTGACTAATTGTTAGCACAAGTTAATTTTTAGTGTGCAGTACAAAAATATTTTTGGCGATGATTTTCAATGAAATCAAGTGTCGTGTCAACACCTCTTCAGTGCTGGTGGGGGGGTGCATCCCCTGCATCCCCCCTGTGTCCGCGCCTGCTTACTTCATGATCAACTGAGGGTGTTGTGACAATACTTTGCTTCTGTGCAAAACTTGTCTTCATACTGTTTGTCATCGGCCTATCATAGGCGTACGGGAAGGCATTTTACTGACGGGGGCGGAAAAATTGCCCTTAAAATAACAATTTGCTCTAAAAACAAACAATTTGCCCTGATGCCCTGAAACTAACTTTTTTAGTGCAATCCGAATGGGGCCTGAAACCTCTGATAATTCTGTGCTGTACAGTTGAATTCGTTTATAACGGCTTCGTCTGTAACGTCAATTCGCCTATAATGTTACATTTTGTGCGGCCCGATGGCATCGTCTATATGCATTTCAATTCGCTTGAAACGTCAATTCGGCAATAACGTTCTTCATGCAATCCCTCGAGGTGGCGTTATAGGCAAATTCTGTAGTTACCTTGCTTGTTAACTCAATGGGGTGAAGTTCCTTGCGTGTTGTTTTCTCCCAGATAAGAAACTTTACGGTAATTGCTTTTACTGATACAAATATGTACGGGATTTCGATGGCGCAACGCAAGGGTTAAAAGCGCCGGTTCCGGATGGAAGAGTCTGACCCTACACCTGCCTGTGTTATCCTAAGTGCTGTGCGCTTGAGCAAGGCACTTAAACACGCGCACTCAAAGGAGCTTACCGAATTCTTAGATCAAGCTGTTGACTACCGACATCCGATTGTTCGATTTTTACAGAAAACGAGGGCTTGGTCTAGATCAGGTAACTTTGCGGCCCAGTTTAGGTTATCGCTGTTGTAAAAGTATCCTACATACTGACAACCTGTCCTTATTTTGATAATTCTGAATTTGAAATTTTTGATGCAGTTGGTTTTCAGTGCCACTATATCACGTCTGTTACCATTGCAATGAGGATTCGGACGCTTTCAGTACATTAGCTTAAGCTGAAATAACTTGATAAGATCACAGTAAGCCATTCAAAGCGCGGCTCTCATTAATATGTCATTCAATGTGCGGCCCTGGTCCAGATAGTGACATACTTTTTGGCTCAGTAAGCCATTTGAGATGGACATACCTGGTCTAGATCAAAGCCATTATAACCAGTCACATCTTTACTCCAGACTACAAACTAAACTAGCCCAGTTTACACGGACCACCCCCAAGTGAATATACGCTGAATACATTGCATTGAAAACTTTTTCACCATTCAGCATTTTTGAACAACTTGCACTTGCCCTGAAAAACAGAGTTTTCCCAGAAATTTTGCACTGTATTGGCTATATACTTTTCATCATTCAGGATTTTTGAGCAACTTGCGCTTGTCCTGACAAACAGATTTGATCTGAAATTATTCACTGTATTGAAATATCTTTTATCATTCAGGATTTTTGAGCAACTTATGTTTGCCCTGAAATTTTTCACTCTATTGAATATACTTTTCACATTCAGAATTTTTGAGCAACTTGCGCTTGCCCGGAAAAACAGAGTTGCCCTGAAATTTTTCACTGTTTTGAAATATATTTTATCATTCAGGAATTTTGAGCAACTTGCGCTTGTCTTGAAGACAGGAGTTTGCACTGAAATTTTTCACTGGATTGAAATATTTTTTATCATTCAGGAATTTTGAACAACTTGCGCTTGCCCTGAAAACAGAATTTGCCCTAAAATTTTTCAAGCCGGGGGGCGGCAGCCCCTCACCCCGCCTCGTACGCCTATGGTGTAGAAGATGAAAACACTACATATTGCTTGGAAAATGACAATTTCAAAACGACATAAATAAGCCCTGTGTCCTCTGAATGGATTGTGCTTGTTTGGTTTGAAAATTAGCGGTTACTATTACAATAAAAAGGAGTTTGCGTACAGGTTATCAGATCGACAGCTAGACGATATTTTCGAGGGAGGCAACACGGTCCCGCATGCAGGGCCGGCCCTAGCAGATGCGGGTCCAATGCAAGACCTGGGCGAGGGGCCCAATGCAAGACCTAAGCGCGGGGCCCCTCTGAGCAGTGATTGTATGACGTCATCGTATCCAGTCAATCATGTTACGATCGTGGTAGAGCGCAAATATGCAGTACAGCAGTAACACGAAAATTGAGCCTGTTTGCTAACGTTCGAGATTAAATTTGCTAGTTCTGACGAGAGCGTTCTTTGTCAACAGTGAAATTTATATGGCGTTTCTACTGAATTCTCAAGCGCAAGGTGTATTTGGAAAAATGAATAATCTACCTAAACATCATGGCGCGGGGCCCAATGCAGCTGCATCGGTTGCATCGGCTTAAGGCCGGCCCGGCCCGCATGAAAATGTTTATATCCGAAAAACAAACCTACTAAAAACGCTAGAAATCGCGGAAATTTAACGAAGAGAACTTCTGAACTACACGAAAGAGCTATAAATTCCAAGAAAAGATCCCAATG
>Ga0210059_1002793_pt1 | contig 27599 bp, 17 predicted proteins | sample Ectturendosymbi2_FD_188042 | JGI IMG/M metagenome (GOLD analysis project Ga0210059, IMG submission 188042) | Ecteinascidia turbinata endosymbiont from Florida, USA - Sample 2 (SPAdes) (version 2) | ecosystem: Host-associated > Tunicates > Ascidians > Unclassified | place: Key West, Florida... | reverse complement strand
ATCATTGCATAACATCCTGTTATAAGTAATGCCAACTTCCAACTGTTTTTATAACTTTAATGCAAAAATTTCAAGCTTATCTGAAAATGATTATTAGCACATTTAAGGAGCAACCTTTCCAAACTCTGCAACAACATGACGTTTCTTGAGAAAAGTCTGTTCAATTTATCATTTAATGACTTTGAAACCAACCGAAACGAAAACACAATGACTAAAAAATCAACCGAAGCAAAATATTTCGGAAAAACCGAACCGGTTTCTGTCAAATTTCCGTTTCGAGCACCTCTGCTCGTCTGCAGCAAAGTGCAGTAATCCTGACCATCCGGAACTGGCACCACATTGTGCAAACTAGTGGAAACTTGAATTTTTCTTCTACTCTGGAAATGCATGTTTTTAGGCAAAACATACAGCTTGTGACAATGTTCGAACAGTATGGTTCCGTCCATGGATATCTAGAAACAACTCCTAGATATCCCTGGAGTTTCTAGATATCCCTGGTTCCATCAAACGTTTGTAATGAAACTGCTGACTAACATTGCATTCACTCACTGTTCAAGCGTTCATTGTTTTGAAATATTACCTTAGTAAACACCCACTGCTGCAGAACTATATTTCATGGCGCAAAGAAGCAGTTCACATTAAATATGTTAGCGATTTAGGCCCACGCCTGAAACTTGGTACCTTTTAGCTTTCACTAGTGTATCGATATCAGGTGTCGAATCCTGTGTAGAAACCACTTTCAGGATGTCATTTAAGTGAGCGTTGAGCGCAGCTTTGTTTTATCGATAATCATAACAGAAAACACTTGTTCACAAAGGTATGTCGTCCGAAACATGCACAAAACTTTTGTAGCAAGGGATGTCACTTTGGGGTAGCCTGCATAGGCATAGCCAGGGGGCAAAGGGACCACGCTCCCCAAATTTTTAGAACGCAGTCATTTTGTGCTTAGAGAGGCCTTTTTCGAAACAAAATAGTTTTATTCGTCTAAAATATAACATTTTGCCACCCCCCAATTTTTGGGCTGGCTACGCCATTGGTAGCCTGGAAAAAGATACTTATAGAATGTGCCCAAGCTCGCCAAGACAAACTTGGTCTTCAAATTTGAATCATACTGCAAGTCAATTATTCCAAGTTGCAAGTCCACGGGCAGATCAGAGGCGTTTAATGTGAATGGCGAGAAAAAGGCTTGGAAGTCCGTCTCAGTTGGTCAAAAATCTGAAACTGCGGCTTGAACTCCCGCAACAACTCTGTTATCTTATCTTTGTATTGATTCAAGTCGATTTTTAGTCCCGTGGTACGCATACTTTTTAGACAAAGGAAATGAACAGTGTCATCACCGGAAAGTTGTGTCTTCCACAAGGACAACTTCAACTTAAATGCAAACTATGGTGTCGTAATACTGAGTGACAAGTCTTTTGCAGCCTTGCAACATTTTGTTCAGATTATTCAAGTGCTGTGAAATATCCACCATAAAGGCAAGGTTTTGCATCTATTGTGAGATGAAATTCTAACACTGGCTTGCATTTTTTTTCATGAAGTTTTCAATTTCCTCACGTAAATAAAAAAAAAAAAACGTTTTAGCACGGCACCTCGGCTTAGCCACCTTAAACTTTACGTGGCAAATTTCAATTAGAGTTGTACGTAGAACTCCGAAGGTTTCGAAATCGACATCGCTGGAGCTCAAGGTATGTTTTTTCCCGGAGTTCTAGTGTTAAACTTTATTAACAGTAGTTGAGCTTTTGCATGTTCATACCTGTTTGAAAGATCAAACCGGTGTGAACATGCAAAAGGAAACATGCAGAAAACGGGAAATTTTCACTTGAAAAAACAGAGAAAAACGATAAAATATAAGCAATTACGTTAAGGTTGCAAGTAATTGAAATCTATAGTCACCAGTTATTGAAGTATAACTGGATAGACTTCTCAAGCAAAAAAAGAAGTTTTTATTTAACAAAATCATCCCGCGGGCCGGATCCAACCACGCAACGGGCCGTATGTTTGACACCCCTGATTTAGATGCTAACTGAAAACTGGTAGTTTCGACATTATGAAAAATCTGAAAAAGTCAGACTGTGGTTCTCAAATGCTTGTCAGAGCAATTCCACGCTGCACTTAATCGCAGTGCAGTCAATAAACTTTCTAAACCTCGTTGTCTCGTTCGGGTGAAAAGTCGTGAGGCAGTGAAAACACATCGCTTGATGCACAAGCAAACAGAATGCGCACTGGACTATACTGTACTCTGTTCAGTGCTGGTGATAAAAGGATAATTGAGACGCGCAAATCTGACTGTGAGGCATGTTCAGCTGATCATTTAATTGTGAAAGGTCAATTTCAAGAATGTTTTGATTCGCGCACACAGTTGAAATATTTGTTTGAGTGTTTTTCTGTTAAAGGTCATTTTAAATAATCTCAAACAATTTTTTCCTGATTTGATTCGTGACATCGTCATCGATGAAAGTCGAACACTTTGAACGTTGAATACAACAACATTTCGCGTAACTTGCGATCGTGACGTATTCTGGAATCAAACACCCTTGTTTTACCTCTCGTTCGCGTATTTTGTTATATTGTCATTTCGCATTCTGTCTGAATGGTGAATGCATCGTGCAAAGCCGTCCTACTGAAACCCTCTTAGCGGAAAGCCAACTTTGAAAAAAGGGGCTTACAAATAGAAAGCGCTTTTCGTCCAGACTGCCTGTTTGTCATATTTTCATTTCCGCCATGTATGCGTTGCGATTGACGTCACTTGTTTTATTGGGTTAAAGGTCGTGGCCTATCATCGGCAGCATTGCTGCAAATGTTTTGACGTCCTTGAAACTTTTTAATTGGAATCACAGCGTTGCTGTTCTGATTGTGAAGTTGTGGCTTGGCACTGCGTAAGTTTTAAACTGAAATGAATTTTTCTTGGCTATTCGCTGAAACAAGTGATTACTTGAGTCCGTCCATTTCTTGAGCGTAGAGACGAGTGGATTCATGCTCACACGGAGGGACGGGCCTGGGTTTTTCATGCATCTGCCTCCCAAACATGATATGGCTTCTATTCTGCTGCTTTGCAACACTGACGCCACCAACACGTTTACCCCTTGCCGTGATGCCATTGTTTCGTTTTGTGGATAAACGCGACAATCTGATGCAAAGAAAACGCATTCAGTCGTATTTCACATGAACTTGTGACCTTAAAATGGATGTTTAACCGCAACTGCGTTTACCCGATTGCAGGGAAAAGATTAGCACGCATACCAAGCGTGTTTCCCTGCAGATTGCCACTCACGGTGTGAAGTCCCTACAAGCTCTGCGGCAAATGGTCTTCTAGAGTTCAAGTGCGCCGTCTTTACAACGAAGCGACCGCATCTGCTGCCGCGTGGAATGCGAATTCAACACACTTTTGTCTCACACGCGGGTCAAAGATTTTGATGCCTTACCGTTGTGCTCTTTCCAACACACAGCAAGGGGAGCGCTGCCGGTAATGCAAAACTGCAGAGCGTTTATTCGAATACAGCAGAACTGACCTGGGTTGCAATCGCTGCGAAAGTACGTCCAAGCGTGCTTGAAAAATGCGCCTCGCTCACCACATTTTAACCTTTCTTAAAAGACTAAGAATGCACAGCGTGAAGTTTTACTAGGAACAGGTGCACTGCTACGAGTCTTTCTCGTATGTTTCGCTGCAGATCATGTCCATGGTTTGAAAGGAAGGTCATCACTATGTGCGGTTGGTATAAAGAAAGATTCAGGAAAACGTTTGTTTCGAAAAAATGTAATGCAGGTCTTCCCCCTTTTGAGCAGCAAGTATTACATATCTTTTCAGATGATTTTGTGCCACACTTATCGGATTTTTGTGACAATTAAAGTGCATCTCTTTTTTCCCAAATCATAACGTTTTACCTCTCGAAAACCAAACAGAAATCACCACGCTAGTGTTGGGCTTTGAGTCTCAGACAAACATGCAAATAAATGAAAACAAATAAAAAGTTTTCAAAAAAAAGCAATGTGGGTGGTTCATTCTGAAGTGCTGCCAAAGCAGCAAGAGATAGGACTTTTTTCTAAAGTAGAGTGTTGTGTTATATTAAAGTTGTTCAAACAAAGACCACACGGATATGTGAGTATGAACAGACGTTTGAAACTGCAGGTGGGTAGCTACGAGTTCGAAATTGCTGCTTGGTTCTCGACATAAGTATATGTATTCTTTTGAGGTTTATTCACGACCTCTCTGGAAAAACTCCAGCCAGGATCGCCGTGACAGCTTTTCTCGCTCTGATGTAAATTGCACAGTATCCTCATCTCTTCCGTTACTCTGGGGAACATGTCTCTCCGTTTCTCATAAGACTCGTTTCGGACGTTGTGTCTCGCAATACTCTGAAACTATTTTTGTTTACCTGGTTGTCAATCACGACAGAAGTTTTGAATTCCTGAAGAGTATTTGAATATACAGGGTTTTCCAAAAAAATGTTTGTCATTTGAGATGCATAAATGGCTGACCCTGTGCAGCAACATGTTCCACGCGTATGAAGTTAAATATTCTTAATGTTTAGTCGAACGAGGTTTATTCATAAAAATTGGAATGAGAAATATTAAACGTATTTGGATTTTATAAACGATGTTACAAGATGCCAGTGGTGTCCAGATATTTCGCTCTTCAACTTTAATTTGCATGTAATTATCTAATGTTTGCGCCAAAGACACTAACTTCGACACTACCCAAACAACCTTGCTGTTTGTAGTGTTTCCCAATCTGTGCTGCATTTTCCGTTTTTTTTTTTTTATATAAAATTCTCTTGCAGATGCACGCCGTGCAATCTTGTTCGAGCATACTGTAACACCAAATACGGGTTGTTTTACATTGAAGTCAGTGCCATTTCTGTACCTGAAAAAATAAAACCAGGAAACCAAAACGTATAATTTTTTGTTGTGTCTACACATGGTGGTAAAATTTGAAATGATTTGAAAAAAGTTGGACAAGTGGACAGATTGCATTATGATAAAGAAATGTTTGGAACACACTATTATTCTGAACTTTGTGTCAGCAATGATTTTTCACCGTACAAAAGAAATATTATACTCTCCAGCAACTGACATTATAAATGTTGATTCTCCTTTTTTCTCTGAGGGGCTGGTCGATTCAGCTCTGAATATTTTACTGCCACAGCTGCAAGGATTGGTTCCTGATCACTCCCACTCCAGCATGGCTAATTTACGAACTCCAACAGCAGCAAAATACAGTGGAACGCGTCTAATTCGTCATCGTTTAATTCGTCAATTCGCTGAATTTGTCACTTTTTCGTCGGTCCCGGCAGAATCTCTATTTTTTGTGTACATTTCTGTTCGTCAATTTGCTCAATTCGTCACTTCTTTCTATCCCTTAGAAGCGTTTTGTTCGTCTAATTCGTCATTTGCAGTTTCGCTTTAGATGTCTAAGCAGCTAGTACGTGTGGGAATTCAAACAAATTAAGGATCTTTATCTGAGAATTGTTGCACCTCGCAATTTGTTTATCGAATTTATACACGAGGTGCGAAGCGCGACCAGACTTCCCATTGAGAGAATGCGGAAGAGTTTATTAAAGATTAAAAAGGTGCTTGATTGAATGGAGGAGTCCAGATAGAGCAGAGGAATTAATTGTTGTATTCAACCATAACGTCATAAACTTGTATTTTACTGCAAATAAGAGCACTGTGTATGCATACGAGTTACCTTGATAAAGTATACGAGCTTCTATGACAGAGGTTTCACCTGTTTTCGTAATTCGTCACTTTTTTCTAATCCCCTTGAGGTGACGAATTAGGCAAATTCTACTGTACAATCGAAACCGGACAAAAAATTTACTTTAGTGAAGCAATCTAGCTGGGGACAACCATTTTAGGGTTCAAAGACGCGTTTGGTAAAGATTGGCTGGCGAAAAAAATGTATGTTTGAAACAAGATAATTGTAGATCGGGTATAAAGTATGTCTCTCGTGTTTTGTTTTTTTGTCTCAGTGCAGTGAAACAACAGTTCTTAATAAGCAAAATGCGCTACATATTGGTTGGAGAGTGCCTGCATGTAAACATTTATAAAATTAACAAAAATATTGTATGAATCCTTTAGTTTCAAAAATCTTAATAATCCTGACTTTATTTCAGAGGCAAAAAGTTTTTGTTTCAGATATCCTTGATCACATATTTTTGCGGTTCTGAGACAAGTATAGGAGGGAAATTTGACAGACGTAGTAAAGTAATCTCTACTTTCTTACTCCGAAACGTTCTTACTGACTGGCTGGAACACTATGCTATTAACCTCTAAAATAAGATTGTCGTGTCGACCGCTATCACTTTTGCTAATTCGAAAGATATTAGCCGTACCATGTCAGTTGTTTTCAACGAGAAAGTGGGGAAAAACTCCTTTGAACGAAGCATATGTTGACCATGGGAGACGATCGCCTCCCCAAAACCTGCGAAAGTAACTTTATTCACCAAAGTTCATTGTTTTGTCAAAGCAGTGTTGTGAAATATACTTCATCTCTTTCACAGTAGTGAACCCATAATGGGACTGGACTAACAAATATTACTGAAATCGTTCCCCCCCCAGCCTTACTGGCTGGATCCGCCCCTGATGTTGACGAAAGTTGGTTTCAACTGCGGTTAAGCTGATGTTTGATTGACACACATTTCATGGAAAAACCTTTCATCCGCCGTGAACCAAAGGCAGAAGATACGTTGATGCAACCGTTTGTGAAAGTCTATATCATTTATAACAAGTTAGCGGTCACCACAACAAACTAGCATCAGCTTTTAAGTGGCACATAAATAGTTAAACCAGCATGCATTTCTAAGCCGCCTTCTAATCTTGAAGAAATGCTTTTAGTTAAACAAAAGCGCGTCATCAATAAATAAAACGTCTCCAACCGTTAGACTACGATACGGGATCATCATGAAAGTGTTGCGGTTGCAGGAAGCATATTAGCTGACGCAGGTATTGAAAATGTTTGCTGATGGCAGTGATGGGTGTCTTCGGAAAGCACATCAACGAGTACATCACCATTTTACGTTTTCATCAGACTAAATTAAAATTTTCGGCATGAAGGCAGAGCTTGATGTTAATCAATAACGATTCTTTAGCTTTATAGAAAATGTGTGATCGTCTTTGCTCGGTGGTCTTGAATTCTGTTTTATTCTTTGAAACCGTGGTTCAACTCGTCATTACAATCAACAATTTGAACAGATGTAACAATGGCATATCACAAGCGGAAGCCCTGAAAGTATATCTCTCTCTTAGATGTCATGTTTAAAAACGTAGATATTTCAGGCAAGTTCCAGCAAGAAAAATCCTGAATGTTACACTGCACTATAGGAGCAGAACAAAGGTGTCATCAATATAGTGTATTACAAAAAACAAGTTCTCGATTAAATACCACAAGCTAACGAAATTTGCTGTAACCTGCTCAGATTTCAAAAATAATAGGTAACGACAGCAATAGTCGACTTCGTCTGATAGAGAATTTCCGTTCACGAATTTAGTTCATCGCGTTGTAGAAGAGTAAAACTGCAACACGAATCACAAATAAAGTCTACTTCGCAGACCTAAGCAGTTGATTAGAAAACCAATATTTGTTGACACAAAAGCATGTGGACAATGCGCCTTTAAAATAAGGTTGCCAGAAGGCCGGTATTTCCACCGGCCTGGCCAGTATTTTACTGCAAATTTAGCAGAGGCCGTTTTTTTAATATCAGTGCCTGAAGCTGGTATTTTGAAAATAAATGATTTACAGTAAACTGCATGAAAGAAACAATGCAGGACTTCTCAAATTATAATGACTCTCGTAGTAGATAGTAAACCTTGTCAGGACAGTTCCTTCAGCGAAGTTCATTTGAGACCAAAATAAGGGCAAATTATGACTTGGGCTTAACAATACTCATAGCCTCTTCGTTTTCTCTGCTGCTTTGTTTAGTCATACTTACCATCGTCCGTCATCCTGACGTGATCTGTATATGAGTATTTCTTTTGAAAATTAATCGTGGAACCGGCGTAGGCGGGGTTGTCTGAACTGTTGCAGGCAGAGTGCAGGGAAATCACAGAAATGGACAGGAGGATCTGAGTGACAATATAGAGACAAGTAAACCTTGTACTCCACCGCATAAAAAAACAGAGATTGAGAAATTGTAAGTCTTGGCTTGAGATGGATACACACAAAGAAGGGCTCGCTCAGGATGAGGACCCTGGTCAAGCTTGCTGTGTGTTGTGCCGCAAGTCATATGTCGTGAGGTATGATGGAAAAGATACATTAAATCAACATGCTAAAAGTGAAAGACAGAAAAAGGCTATTAGGGTGTAACGTGTATGAGACTTCCAGTTCGATCGGTAAATTTTTTGCTCCGAAAATATCTTCGTCTGAAGTCGAATATCAGCTGATGAGATGATGAAAACATTGCACGCCATCAAGCATCACCGCCGTTAAAACGCATCAGACTGTGGCAGCAAACTCGACAGTCTTGTTTATGCAGATTCCTCCATATCAATCTATGGCCAATTAAATGAAATTAGAAATGACAAACTTTCAGTGGTTTGTGTGATAAGGATTTTGATTATACCGAATTACCGATTGAAGGTGGTAACGCAAGAATTTCTGTCCAGAATTTTCTGGCAAATTTTTTCTTTTTTTATGAGACCCTCGTTGATTCTTTTACCCCTATTCCATTGAAAATCAGTGCTTAAATTCTCATATACCATGATCTGTACTTGTTCCGTAATACTCAGCCTCCGCTTCTGATTGTGATGTGTGGAGTAATGTTCGTTGTTTAACTGTTTGCTTAAATTTCTTTTGGCATAAAGCAGTTTTCATCATGAATGTGCAAGGATTTTTCTCTCAGGGAAAGTTTTTAACTCAACCATTGTTACTATCGCCAATGCCAAAGCTATGGCATCAGTTGTGTTTAAATGCGCAGTGTTCAGTGATAAGGCAACGTGGCATACTCCTTATCTTACTTTGATTTTTGCGATGATAGTAAGATTTTTGTCGTTTGCAGTTGTGATAGGGAATATTAAGCAATTAAAAATAAAAGCAAATATTTTAATTTCACAATCATGCTAGTTGCATTGAACAGACACATTATTTCGTCAACGGATTATAACTAAATCAAGTGCCAACGAATCAACCGGGAGGTCATCTCTCAGCCAGTTTTAGTGGTCCAGAAAGTAGTGTGAAATCGTTTGGCGAGCTTGTGCTAGAAAATGTTTGTTGTAGACTGAAGTTAATGTTCCACGCAAGAACTTTTTACTTGCGTTATGGTGTTCATGCAGGCAATACTACCGTAGAAAAGCAAATACTACGAAATTGTACGGAAAGATATTCTCACTTAAGAAATTGATATACAACATGTAAAATTGGGTTAGTACAAAGTGCATCATTTTTGAGAGTTTAGGAAAACGCCTCCGTTCACACTGAGCACTGCAGTTATTTTTTATTCAAAGTAGGTTAATTTGCTAATGCTCAACATAGGACTACAGACTCTGCTCAAAAAGCATACATTCACACAAAAATTTTCAAAACAAGCGTTGTGGGAGCTTCATGAAATTGAAAAGAATATAACAAGAAAAATAAATGCATTGTCTCTAAAATGTTATTCGAGAATCCCGTGCCATTAAATATGCACTTACGAATTACGACCCATCTTGGATCTGTCACTGTCGAAAAAATTGCCGGTATTTTTACAAAACGCATCTGGTAACACTACCTTATAATAACACGAAAAATGCGTAAGAGATTCTTGTCCGCCACTTTTCAACGCTGGTTAACTGGAACATTTTCCAGATATGTATAATAATCACTCCGTGCTATCGTCATATTCATCGCATGTGGAATACTACCAGAAACGACAAAACAACAACCAATGATCTACAGTAAATGAAGTCACGTTGAACGTTTTCGGGCTTCATCTTTGTTTGCTAATGATGAAAATAGTTGTTTTTCGAAATCTCCAACGTAATTTCATTTAAATCATTGATTGTTGCGTTGTTGTTTCTAACGACTTTGCAATTCATCAGAGTTTGAATCTGGAAAGATATTCCGAGCATAAAATCTTTATGCTTAGTCTATTCTTGACTTTTTAAAAACTTTTTATGAACGGTAGCTAAGTTAAAGCCATATTCGTGAAATACAGCAGTGATTACGGCTCCGCTACGTTCTGCCCCTTCGCGTATGATAATATAAATGGCTGATTTATGAAATACTTCCTAGCGATTCAAAAGTCGTTTTTAATGCTGTAAGCTTCAAAGAATATTTACTGTCAGCTGAAATCTTTAGCCTATTGAAACAAATTAGAGTGTTTTTTGACGTTACCGCAGTTTTATCTGGTTTGTTGTAGACGTTGTACACCCGTATATAGTTGCATGAGGTGTACTGGACGTTGCAGTCAGCTGAAGCTTTGGCAAAACAGACACAATGTTTTCCTTATAGTTGACATTGAAACTTTTTTCATATTAATTCAACCAATCATTTCTACAAATGTCTATTGATTTTATTCAAAGACGAATCAAGGCACGAGTCAAATGATGTTTGCAATTATATCGTGCTTGAAAATTATTATAGGTCTCTGGCAAGCTTTGAGGGACATTATGCAACGGAAAAACTGAGCGAGTTAGAGTTTCTGAGGAAAGAAAAAAAGTCTAAGCGAACACCTTAAGAAAGTCGAAGGAAATACCTCCGCATCAAAATTGAAAATTCTCATCTTGCAGATACTGACTTAACTCTCTGGTGAAAGATAAATAAGTACGTGAAGTATATTTCTCCGCTTGGTGTGGAAAAATTAATGAATGGTGGTTCCATGTTTGAAAGGAGTTCGGAAAATATTTCATTTGCTTTTCTGGAACTTTTAGGCTATATCACGCAAAAACTTACCATGTTAGATTTTTAGGGGAAGTTTCTATCAATCAAGTGAAATATATGTTTAATATGGAAAGAAAAGGTTGAATTGCGAATTAAAAAACTGGGCTGGTATCCACAATTTTTGCGGTACGATTTCACACACTGCGCCTTGTGCTGTAGTTTTTCGCTTTTGCCGTATTACTGCAAAGCAAAATAATTATTTTGAGGCGCCGCCTTGAGTTGTTACAGGTTTTTCAACGCAAAGTATTAAAAGTATAACTTGTGAAGGTGGGAAAATTGCTATGAAGCAGCTCCAATTCCCGGTCTATAAGTTCTTTGGAGCTTTGCGCAGTGTGCTTACCTGCTCAGGTAACCTGAGGCAAAAAATGAGAGCTTAGGCCAGGGGCGCTGTCTCAGTATTTTGTTCGAAACACCCAGAATTTATGTTGTACTTCATATAATGTTAATGTTATAATGTGAGTCATAGGAGCTTTGTTAAAAAAAGTACGACCTTTTCAGCAAACCTAATAGCATTTAAGAAAACTTTGTCTGCTTAACATTTAGAAATTCAGCTGACCGATGAAGGTTTTTGATAGTTGCACATCTTAACCTTCAAATTATTCTCTATTAAGCTGGTGTTACAGAAGAGTCGACACAAAGCGTGCTAGTATGGTTGCACCGAATTTATGCTTGACAAAAACTTTTTAATGGTTGCTTGATGTTCCGCTTCAGCGACGCAACTGTTCATCCGTACGTTCCTAGAGAAAGCCTGTCAACACAAACGGTGCTTGGGTGTTGTGATGACGAGGGAGCCGCTCGCTACTCAGAGATTTACTGTTATTCGGAAACGTTTGTGCAAACAATATTCGAATGTTAGATACGTTCATCCCGTTGATGTAGTGGAAGGGAAGCTATCAGTTTCATGTCGCATATCATCTTCTTTTTGACGTTTTTCCACGTTCTTGCAAGCCATCGCTTCGTCGGATGAGTGCGATGATACTTTCTCCAGAAGAAATCTTCGTGTTAAATCTTTGTAGGCGAACGAAAACGGAAATATGCGAAATTGGCATAACGCTACGCGTGTGGCCAAGCCAGAATAGCGCTCTGATTTCGAGATGCCGCCGAGCCTGTCGGTATTGAGTGCTTTGCTAAGAAAGCACCTTTGTTGAAAGAACACTGCCGCACGATTGCCTCGTGAGCTGACATTTTTAAGTACTTACGTGACAGTTCTAATAGGTTCTTTTCTCGAAAAATTTTTGTGCTCCATCTTAAAAACGACAAAGAAGACCACATTTTCGTGGGCGGCTTGTCTTGCACCAAGTGTGAAATAAAAAGCACCGATCAGCGCAGCGAAGTGCAAAAAGCTGTTTCATTCAGCAGTATCATGCAGCTACTAGCTTCGATCAACGTTTCGTTATACTGCGTCGTAGTGAACTGCATGGACGCACACAAGCGAAATTCTTAGGCAGAACCCAACGTTTGGTGATTTGAATATACTGACGATGGACTGCAACCGGGCATGTTTTGCAGCATTGCATGGGTGGCCAGTACACCTTCACCACTGCAGCTTCCACCTTTCCACCTTCACGACAGCAAATATCAGCGGTAGCCGATGAATTAATGCACGAGTGGCGGCATTGAAAAGAACGCTCTGCAAAGCGCCTCTTTTGTAACTTTGAAAAGGAAATTGCTTGATTTGCAATTACATGACAACTGCCAAACCATCAAGGGCGACACGAACGTAGCACGTAGCAGGTGAAAGACGACATAGCGGAGGAGCTGCATCTATATCAAAATCAAAGGCAATCCGTGGAGACCCCTCATAACTACAGTAGCAGACGTACAGCGCGATTCCAGTTTTCGAAATATATTCCGTAAGCGAGACTCCAATATAAAAATTTTCTGGACATCTCAACATGCCAAATTTTCTAACACCTATAATTTTTTAAGCTAATTTTTCATGCACGTCAGTATTGAAGCCAGAAATGTTGCGGCGACTTTTTTCGTTTCCCGTTTGTACGGCAACATCTTGGGTGAGACTGATTTGCTTTGCGCCACGATCTATTTTCGTTTCACAAAAATTAAAGAATTTACTTAAGCGCCAAGTGCTCCGCGAAACGCTGAGGCACACCTACTATTTTTCGCGACCAGCGGAGCAACGTTCCGTGCTGAACAACTCAAGTTTCAAGTGTTTGTTTAAGCACAATGCGCTCCGTGCGCCGCGCACACACGCACGTTTGTTTCCTATTTCTACGCCATGTTCAACCATGTTTACAACGCGACCAGCGCTCTTTGCCGGCGACTTGGTTTTAATGATTGAGAACCTGCTGAAAGACGCACGAAGACCCAAACACGCGCTAACTACATTCAACGGCTGACTGTCCAAAGCGAAATCGTGCACAAGTCGTCGTCACGCAATCGTAATCTATTGCTCACGAGGTCTTTGGTTGGTGGACGGAAATCACGCAGCCGTGATAACGAAATGACGCGTTTCTGCAAGCCACGCTACTGTGAAATGTGCTGTTTTAGCGTTTGTTAGATCTACGGGCTTGCGAAGACAAACAGTTGCATCGAACCAACAGAAAGTTATTGTGAGTCAGAAGCTTTTATTAGCAGGGGAATTAAAAGAATGATAATGTGGAAGATGCGTTCTTGTTTTGCTGAGATTTTAACTGATGCCTTAATGAAACAGCGGTCAAGCTGCGTGCGTCAACGGCTTGTTGATGTGCAATGCTTGTGCACATGAACGATTTAGTGTTGAAACTAAAGTAAATTCGACGATTTGGCTGAAACAAAACGAGAGCCTTGTTATACCGGAAAGACTTGATAAGGCTTTGTTGATTCAACTCAAGATGTTTGCTCACCGCCACAGCCATCGGTGCGTTGGGAACAAAATGTAGAGCAGCGAATCAACAAACAAGCAATGTTGACAATACGAAATCGCATTTCGTGTAGGACGTGTCGTCATTGGCAAATGATGTTAAGAGTTCAAAAGATAGCCTGTCCAGCTTAGGTTGGTTTCTTGATGCATGAGGTGTTTGTGGCAGAGTTTAAGGAAATTGTTTTGAAATAGTTGGGTAACAGACTGCTATGTGTTTGCGGGCACGTGTTTTTGATGAAAGTACGCAACAAGAACACAAAATAAATTTTGAAGGCTTTCAAACCAAGATAGTTTTGTTTTAAGGGGAGGTGAAGAATATCATGTATAGTTTAGAACATTTCTTTGATTTCAATGAATAACTGGTAAGACTTACTAGAGACAAGCGCTAATGAATTGAAATACAACTTCGTTTGAAGGAGAGATTTTGCTTTATAATATTGGTTGACGACAAAGTCCTGTGCTGGTGCCCTGCAAAAATTCAAACGTCACCGGTGTTAGATTGCAAGGACCTCCGGACACAACGCGAAAATTTTCTATCAACAAATCCGCGTCTTTCATCTCCAGCTTTGCGGTTGTGAAAATCTTTGTGCGCTTGTTGATGCATGTTTATGGCGGAGAATGTTCATAATTTTTGCGTCAAGCAGATTGCTCGCGAATACATTATAATATAGAAGTAAAAAGACGTAGACCTGAAAAAAGATTTTCGTTCTACCTTGGGTCATTTTTAAGTGTAAACGACGTCAGACAGCTCTGTTTTCTTGTATAAATGTTATTACTGAATCTAAGAAGCAACGTCATGTATTTTCTACTGTCGGGGTCATTTCAAAGTATACATGGACATTATAATTCAATGACTGTCGAGTGTTTCATGTCCTTCACTGGCGATTTTTCAGAAAAAAAGAGAATTGTACTTTTAGGTCCTTCATTTTTGCGTTGGACATCTTGATTAACTCTGTTCACTTTTTCAGACAATTTGTTACATTTTTTATGGTGGAGTCATAAGCTCGCCCACGCCTAGCTTGGCGACAAAAAAGTTTACTACATTTAGGTTTTTAAGAAAATCCACTTCCATGCATCAGAAAAGCACAGCTCGCTTGGTCGACGTTGGAACAAAGGTTTGGACATAAATGCGTGTTAACATCGCAAAGAATCTCATTTGAAACTTGACCATTAATTTTTCTTGCCGCTTCTCAACTTCTGAAAATGAACTTTGCGATATAGTTTCGCCATACGACCGTTCTCCAGTGCTGTACACTGCAATAAATGATCTACAGCATGCAAGGCAGTTTGCCACGCAAAGTAACGTTGATTGGGGAAGGCAAATGGCTGCGTAAACGAAGTCACGTTAAACGTAAGTCCATTTTTTCTTCCCGACACTGCACCAAGGGAAAAGCATGCAATTCATCTAAACTTGGGTAGAGCTACTACAACGTATCAAAGGCAATTGCTTATCTAAAAGTCCTATTTACAATGTTAAATGCTAATGCGCACCGCTTATATCGAAGCACTGTATGTTGGATGGTCACAAAGATCCGAAAACATAAGGTCCTTGGTGTCTGTACATCCTTCGAGCTGAGTAACGAAAGTTTCAGTTCAACTCAGGCGCTTCTTGTAAAACAAAAAATTTCATGAGATGTAACATTCACGAGAGTTTCTAACGCAAAGGTAAAAATTATTTCGGTCAGATAAAATTGTAAATTGACTTTTCCATTTTTTGCCTGTTCCTTGAATCGGAGTCTGTAGCTTAGTGCTTTTTAAAATGTCTTTCTCGCTCTGGGCCACAAAAAACGTGACGTTGCGTCGCATTGCGCATGCCACCAGCAAAAATGCATAGATTTTCCACTGTCATTCGTAGTCTTTTTCGTAAACTAAAATGATTTTAAATTATTTTAATTATTAACGTAGCCAGTGCTGTAACGCGAAGCGTTTTTTCTTCTTTTTTCAGAAAAAGGTGCCATCAAATTTCATTTTAAAGGATCAGTGCAACCCGTTTCTTAATTTTATCAACTTATGTCTAACTTTTAATTGGCTTTAAAAACGTTTTTGGATATTTTGGAGTCATTTCCGAATTCTTCCCTATATCTGAAACGTTCTTTTATGAGAGGGGTTCTTATCCTGGGGACCGTGAATGTATTTTAGGGGGTCCGTATAGCAAAATCCAATCAAGAAAATCCGCTACTTTTTTATCCGCCCATTTGGCCATTATTCAGCGTAACAGCGCCGCAATTGTAGTCTGACATGTTCATGCTGCACGTCGACTGACCTTTTTCATTTGCAGTACTTCCGGTGATGGCAACTGGCGGCAGACCGAAGCCTGGAATTTGTTTCTTTCGGTTGAGATGATCACGCAAAGAAGCGATCAAACCTAATTTCTCAGTAATCGAAAAACCATTGGCAAAACGAAGGGGTTCGCAGCGGCTTTGGGTGCAGAGAAAAGGTCCGCAGCGACAAAAAGTTTGAGAACCGCTGCTTTATGGGGTGAATAACTGCTAGTAAACCGACTTGGTTAAAATTTTTGGAGGTTAGTTGTTGATTGGAGATGTATTTCTTAGTTTATTGATTGGATAATAATACACTGTAGACCACAAAAGGTTTGCTTCAATGTACATCTCTTTCATTGCGAACAAATAATTTTGGAAAGCCGCGTGGTTTTTCCATACTTAAACACACTTAGTCCTGTTTAAGTTCTTTTCGGTTCTTTATGTTCAAATTGCAGGGAAGACAGAAAACATTTACAAGTTAATTTTCAGAAGCTTACATTAGTCGCAAAGACACACGTTTACACGCCACAAGCTGTAGGACGGTTTTCCCGCCAAGACCACCCCAGGAAAAGCCACGTGATTTGTTCTATTATCACATTACAAGCGGATTCGCCTGAACTTTGTACAAACCAACTGTTAATCGCAATGCGACCACGGAAGGGAGCGATTTGTTGTTTGGCGCTAACAAGAATAGCTTGACACTTTACGGGTTGCCGGGCTCACGTTTGTTCCAGCTTTGTTTTGCTAGTGTGTGCCGAAGCGTTCTCGGCTCTGAGAAATAAAGAGTGACCTATCTCGCGTAATTGTACGAAGCTTAAACGTTTCGCCCAAGCGGTCTAAAGTTACACCTTTCCTTCTTTTGACCACCTGAGTAGTTGTTACTTCCTGCTAAAACGTATGCACCCCATCAACCCTTAAGGTAGAGACGTTTTGTTACGTTATGTAAGCTGGACGACGAACTCCTCTTGTGCAGCGGATGCCGTTCATTCGTTTCACGCAAAAGCAGTTCCAACAGTCAGATACTCACTGAGGCAGCTGATTGGAAAGAAGACATCTTAGCTTGCGCTGGTGCGTGCAATGTTGGGTCCGTATCAAAAATGGCGTGGATTTCACTTGCTTTCCAAGGACAGGCTTGCTATAATGTTATCATTTGGTTAACGAAGCAGGCAGGACACAAAGCGGGCATTTTTGCATGATACTCTTTTGCATGATGCCTCCTAAACAGGAGGCCTTGCTTTTACCGCAGCATGTTTTGTTGTTATAGCAACGTATCTGCTCTTATCTGTTCAAACCAGGTTGTGCTCTTAAATTTCTGCCATGAGCTTGTACAAAAATGCGCTAATCAGACCTTTACTAATATATTTCATATTGAGTATTTGGTAAAAGGATCATTGCACGAAGCGATGGTATCACTTAAACCATCACAAATTGGTTCCGACAAATATGTGTGACGTTCTGCTCTCAAGCATTCCAACGATACAGCTTTCCGCAATTCCGGTATGACATTTCAATGATCATTAATGCTTTGCCGCAATTGCATCAGAGGACATTTAGCTACCGATCTGAAAACTGTGTTATCACTGGTGTGTATCTCTAATCAAAGTAGCGCAATACTGTGTGCATTTCCTATTTCTGCCTATGTGTTGTGTGCCCAAGATGTTCTTTCTTGCTTCCATTTTATTTTAAAATGTAATAAAACCGGCACAGCGACTTCTAGGTCGTCAATTTTCTTTGTTAAACAAACTAATTTTGTTGAAAGCTTTGAGTAGACTGGGAATGACAAAACGTGCTGAACAAAAAAACAGAAAACGTTGCAAACACCAGTGTAAAAATGCTAACCTTAACAAAGTAAGCACTTCACGTTGTAAACGTCATTAAGCGGGCGTGGTACATTAAAAAAATAAGTTTGTACCTACAGTGCGGAGGTAGTGTCCAAATCCAGTCTGTAAAAATCAAGCGCGTCGCGAAGTAGACTCACCCCTCGTCACGGCTTTACTCCAAGAGTCTAATGGGTTGGATCTCTGGTGCTCAGAGAAAAACGATACCACCTGTGTTGTTGTTTCGCGCCTGCGCCTCAGCTAATTGGCGATTTGTCTTGGTCCACTGGTTTTCTCTGTCAACGCTCGATGCTTCAGTTTGGAACGAAGCCCGCTGTTCGAAGCTGACGTCATGGGCTTGAATACTGCGGTATGGGTTTTTCAGCAAAGTGGTAATTGCTTTAGACTCCTGGTAGCGGCAGTTGATGGGCACGCATTGGCCAAATGTATTCAGGTAATGACTCCACAGCCAAAGGAACTGACAAACACAGTAGAAACGCTGTGCCCTGGATCATTAGCTCCATCTCTGTTCCATCACCAAGCGATGCTTTCCCTTGGGACGGCAGTCGAAGTGGTTGGAGCTTTCGTAAATTCCCAAGAGATCCAGCGGATGTCCAAATGTAAAGCGACTCGGACGTGCACAGAATTACATGCTTGATCGGTAGCGCAATTTAAGTTTAACGTGGGCTGCTTCGTCTTGTTTGTGAAAACGACGCTGTCACCACAAAGCAATTCGTTTTGGATTTTGTGTAACCGTGACAGTTCTCCAGAAGCTCAAAACCGTAACATGATCGGTGGAATGTATCCTCCTTATGCGGCCTTGCTCTTCCTGTTTCGGAACGGTTACTGCATTTCCTTTGAGAGTAGCGGGCAATTATAGCTATAACGGATTCTTTCAATTGGAATTGCTAGGATTCCTACCGCGCAGCCATGGCAACAGCTAATAATGTCGAGCTCTGCTCTGACAGAAAAACAAGCAAAAAGAAACAGACAGTAAGGTAAATCGTTACCAGCATTTTTATATTGTTGATAATACTATTTGGATAGCGCGCCGCAGTTGACTAGACTAACACGCATATCAATTTTTTGCATAGCATGCTGTCAGCCAGTATGCTATAAGACGTTGCGTTGAAAGAAATCAGAGTACCAAGATAAGATAGCTCTCCATAGAGAGACGAAGTAAAAACATGGCTGAAAGAATTTGTAAGTATTGCAACGGAACAAAAACATGGTGTGCTGCTAATGTTCTCTGCATTACTGCAGGACTAATCTTGCTCTAGACGAGCACAGTAGTGTCAAGGGTGCTTGCGGCGACTGGTGGTAAGGCAAATTTCAGCTTCTCCCCGCCGTAACGTCAAGGAATTTCATTATTGTGGATTGGAAAGAGGTAGGAAGAGTGAAGTAAAACGAGGAAGGGTAGGAACCAAGGAAGAAAAGAGAGAAGAAAGACGAAGTCGGACGGGAAAAGAGTAGGGAAAATTGGAAATTACGCAAACGAAGTTACAAACTCCAAAGGCATTGCAACATCAGTAATTTTTTACTTCTGAGTTTAAAAATTACTAAATTATTTTATTTGCCGACGATATTGAGCTGTGAGAATTTAATCACTCGGCATGGTGAAGTGAAACGTAAATACTTTCAACCTAGGATACTTTTGATCGTCTGAACCTTTTTATTAAAAGCTTATTTTTAGAAAAATTTTAATGGCCTTCTTTACTGCAAATGCAAAACAAGCGACCATTACTGGAGTAAAAATCCTAGAAACCGCATTCCTTCAATTGTTTCTTCCTACCTTATATTCAGCTTTGCACAATTTATTTGGTTAAATTTTTGCTTTCGTGTTTAAAATACGTAACAGATGCAACTGCTTAGGAACGATAGTATGGACACTTCAGATTATTTTTAAACGTAAGTTGTTACGTTAAATGTAAACGTAAGCTGTCACAACCGTTTAATTAATTAACTCTAAAAGAAATAATGAAAAATATTTGCACCAAAACTGGGATTTATTTCGATTTCAATGTGATTTTAAAAACACTTTTTAACGGTAAAACTAGCAAATTGCATTGTTGTTAAAAGTGACCGTTTATCCAGAAAGAAATATCGAACAAGGATTTTTCTGTCTTTTGGTCCTGAGACATTCCTATTTATGTGGAAAAATTCACACCACAGTAAATCTACCACAGCAAATATGCAGAAGTATTTGGCATAGGGCAGTGTTTGATGCCATTCTTGTTCACCGCCGCAATAAAGGGTGAGGTTGCCACTTCTAGATTTACGTTTGCACTTCATTGCGATGTGCTATCAGCAGCGGCTGACTCGCGCGGTCTCTTGGCAAAATACAAAGCAGTGATCTGTTTAAGCAACGAGCGGTCGACCCAGGACTCGCGACAGTGCAGTGTCTTCAAATTTCGTGCCACTCCACACCAGCACCCGGTGACTGTTCCGTATCGAATTGCAACGGCGCCGCTTCGCCCTGGCGCGTGAACTTCTGCACCTTTACCAGAAACAGACGCGGACCTTTCGTCGTGCAAACCCAATTAAAAACTTCGGCAAGCTATCGCGAACGCTGACGGCGAAAGCGGAAACCGTTGACGTCTGCAGCCCGCAGCAGAACGACATGCTAGCGACCTGTCATCGATTTTAATTGCTTGCATCTTGCTTCTTCCGTTCATTATTGCCGGTGATTTTTTTGGCAGGTGGTTGTGCGTTGTTTCATGATTTTGCCAACGTTTCGGTATTTCCGCAACTTAGCATCTCGCTGTTGAAGGTGCTCTTGCAAAAGGTGTGTGTCTTTCAGATAATGTACCAAAAACGCATTTTATGGTGCATACGCCTCAGGTGCTAGTTTTGGAAAGTCACAGTCTAAGCGCATTGGCGTTGCATAAACTATCACGTGATTGTTGCTATCAGCTCTATACTTACACGGAAAGTTACACTTAGGTTGCCTTTTTACACAATTCAGAGTTTACGAGAAAATATTGGGCCGCATAGGATTGTTTCAAACCATTTAACCGGAATATGCGTTTCAATAAGACGTTTTTCGAAGTGCTTGCTGGAGAAGCAAGGCGACCCTCACTGGACTGACACCTCGAAAGGTTCCGATCAGACGAGCAAATAGCCGCGTGGGGTCGGCGCAGCAGAGGAAATCGAAGATGAGGCTCATCGTGTTTGAGTTTCCGGCAAAATCAACGTCGGCAGCCGCACTCATCCTCTGCTATTTCAAGACCACCGCGAAGTGCACCCTGAACCGATCTGCCAAATAACAGTTATGAAAATGTTAAATGGCTTGGCGCCCACAGCCTGGTATGCCGATTTTTTTTCGCCCAATTCACTTCCTGAAAGGAAACCTGCCTCTATTTTTTAATCGTTTTGTTTTTTCACGCAGCGTATCTGCGACAGCACAAGGCAATGCAAGGTCAAAGCTGCACCTTTGCTGTAAACGTTTTTTCCTCAGCAAATTGATGTCTATCGCGAGTGCCTCGAGGATTTTTCCCGCAGATGTTGCAAAGTTTTGATTGTAAAGAACGCGTAATCCACTTTTCATCCCCCAAGCGCGTGCAAAAAGTTGTCATAAGAAGTAGCATATGCATTAAACCAAGTTGATTTTATATACCGTACTAAAAACAGGACTTATTGTTATTAGAACAAGGTAAGCCCTTGGGGCTTTTGGACAAAAAGAGTTCTAAGCTGGCATCGAAATGCAACATTCGATGGTAAACGGACCTTAAAGAAATTCGGTTTTCTATTGCGAAGTAATTCGTTCCAAAGCGGAGTATCTGTCTCTTAAGCTTCACACACTGTTTGTGTCAATTCAGCAAACCTGCTTGTTGTTTCCAAGCAGAGCACGAAATGACAACATTGACTTCTGTCGCAAGCGCGCGTTACACAACGTGGTGTTTACGTTTTTTGCAAAAATTTTGTTTTCCTTCAATAGACGTTCCGATTATCGAATAGTGCGTAATGATTTCTTGGAATTTTAAGGTTTTGAAGAAAATGGTGCGTTTCTGCCTAACGCAATTTGAATTTTTCTCGTAAAATGTCAATTTCAGTATATTCTTACTCGACGCTTAGAGGCCATGGTGTGAATTGAAAATGCTTTGGTAAGTATGAAAAAATTATTGTAGGAATTAATCTTTTTAGTTAAAAAGAGGTACGGTTTTAATGTGAAAGATTTGGTTTCCAATCACATTGATCTACGGGCAACTCCGCAAAGAGTCAAAGGAAATATCGGCAATACAGGTAGCGTTAACTCCACTGCTGACTGTTTCAAACTTCTGCTGGAAAGGGCGCCTAAGTAGGCTACTTATTAAATACTTATCAACACTAACGCTGCGATTTCGTGACTGCATATGGGGAGGATGAACGGAGGTCGTTCACAAAAAAATAAGTAATTTTAATGTTTTTAGGTTGAATTTCAGTGCATTGAAATACCTTTTAACAGTAATGGTATCTAACCAGCCAGAAGTGTTTAGTAATCCAAAGCTGGGCTCTATGGAGGCAGGTACCGGGCTGGAATAACTAAAAGGTGGTGTAGTTATGGAGCAGTGTGAGTCCTTTTAAGGGAACTTACAACATTAGACAGTCCTATCAGTTATGGACACCTGCACGCTCGTATACACAGCACATTCGTAGCTCATATGAAACGATTTTAACCAACTGAGCTCAAAATCTTCTACATATCAAGAGTTGCGAATTGTGATTTCTATTGGGCAATAAACTATAGCATTACTCTTGTCTGTGAAAAAATATTTTTCTCTGCTCTTTCCAATGCGTCGTATTGGAAAATGATTAAGACTGATTAAGAAATGATTAAGAGGCGAAAATGATTAAGAGTTTTGCAAACGCTTATTGCTGTGCAATTGCACTATCGGTTCTACAAATACATCAAGTGGTATTCGGTTAGATAATCTCATTGGAGCAAGGAATAGTTTTACAACGGCTTTGTTAAACAGTAACGACACATAACATATTCTCTCACGTACTTGATGTTGCCCAAAACTTGTTCTGCTCACAGCGCATCCTCACAGTGATATGAACTGAGTTATACCAGATGACCTGTGGACGAATGATCTAAGCAAAAATATAAATTGTTCCATAAGATGTAGTCAGGACGACGAGTTGCGCGAGTCTTACTTGATTTGTCTTCATTTTCCATTTGAAACAGACGAGGTTTGTAACGAGACTGAACGAAGTTTCGCTATATCGAAGCTATTCCATTAAGGCTGACTTGGTAGTACGTGAAGAAACGTATTTTGGTGATAAAAACTCTTGCTTGGGAGGATAAGACCCACTCTTGGTTGTTTCGAACCTCGTTTGGCAGCCGGGAGTAAAAGCAGGCTGAGCAAGAATGCGGGGACGCGCCGTGGCAGCGACACTCGTGGTCGTGGGGCAGCACTGGCGCAATCGCATACCTGCGCAATGTCCTACCTGCCGCCCGTTCTGCTTTACTACATCCGACATAGGCAACGAATATGTGGCAGTTTCCTGTTTACAACATCTCACAAGGCAATAGCAGTTTGCGCAAACATGACCATGTGCGAATGAAAGCTGAATCGCCAAGCCAGTCTTTGAAGCGGTTGGCTCATGCGTAGCAACGTGCCCTTGAACGTTGCGTGGCGACGCGAAGCCATCGTTTTTTCGTCGCAGTGACTGCGCATACGTTTCAGAAACGAGCGTCTTGGAGGCTATTTCCGGTGCAAAGCCGTAAATTATCGAAGTGCACCATTTTGGAACGGCTCCGATCATTTCAAGCGGAGCGAGGGTCGTTGCGGTTGCAATCTAACCCTCATTGTGTTTGTTATTGCGAAAGATTACATTCTCTTTCCGCTAGTTGTGCTTCCTCTACCTCGACTCTGTGGCTGCCGTTCTGTTTATTAAGCCAACGTAATAGCAGATCATTGGCTTAAACATTTCCCATCACTAGCTCTTCATATGTTGTGACAAGCGTTCGGGCGCAGTGGAACATCATTTCGGCATTTTTCGGGCTTGTTAAAGGTGCAGGGGCTTGTTCCAATGTTCCGCTCTCCGTTTCCTTTTTTGTAGAAATAACAAGTAAAGAAACGTTTACCTTTTTTGATGAAGCGTCAACAACTGAAAATTTTGCATCAAAAAAACGAATGATGGCTGAAATAGCATAAACGAATATTTGTTTCTTCCTCTCGTCCTTGCTATGCTTTTCAGATTAATTTTACCTAATACACAATAAAGTGACGAGTTCGGCCCAAACATGAAGTGACACGAACGTCCAGCTTCAGCAATTCGGAGATGCTTCTGCATCAGTCCAACAACCGCAGGAAAAAGAATAGTGTGATACCGGTTTAAACGCAGTTGTCCCCGCGGTGCGTTTAGCGTGGAAGTAAAGCAAGTATCGTGTGATAACTGGTGGATATGAATAAAACATTATCGCAAAATCAACCTGATCCACTTCCTGCTTTTAACAGGATGTTTTTTCAATACTTTCGCTATTATCCTTCCCCCTGTCATCGGAACGCTTTTCAATTTCACATCTGCCGTGTAAACAACGCGGGACGCACTGGGCGCATGCTTTGTACCGGGCGGTAATACGGGAAGTTCGTTCGTTCGAACCTCTATTCGTGCCCGGCAACCGACGAACTGTCCAGTTCAGAAAAGGACCAATTGCCTCTTGTTTTCTTTTGCGCTCGCGCATCGCCCGCGTAACTCGAACCGGCGGTCGATTCACCAAATTCAATTTCCGCGAACAAAAAAAAATCAAATTATAGACGACGACATATCCGACCCTGGTGTCTCACGACTGCTCTTGAGACTAGCTCTGTTTATACTGCAGAAGGCTCAACATTTCTGCCAAACTGCGTGAAACGTGATAAAACAACGCAACTCACCACAGTTTCAGCGCTGGCCGTTGTGATATCTACGCAACCCTTGGCAGTGCAGTGAGAAAACCAGTTTATCTTTGAATAAAAAAATCGCTGTACACGTGACTAAGATATTGCCTTGTTTTATAACAAGCAGCATTTGGGCAGTTACCACAGTGTGCACCAAAACCGTTTTATATGCTAAAAAACTTGAAGGAACTTGCGTTCTCAAAAAGCCAGTAATGCTTGCAAAGTCGGGGTCTCCATCACCAATCCACGCGAGGAGCTTTAGCTGCGACATAGAAGAACGTAATGTGTTCGTCACATCCATCATCGGCAGCGACACGTGAATAGAGCGAAGATTACCGGTAGCCCGTGGTGCCCTCCCTTCCGGCTTCAATTTATGGCTTTTGAATTGTAGCGCACCTGCTACGTCGAATATTCAGTATGAATAGCCATCGTCTCGGTGTCTGACTGGCTCTCAATTTACTTCGTGCCACCATGACGCTGCGCAGTGAAGCGTGGCCGTTTCGCTCAGGCAACGAATAGAACGCTTCGGTCCGCGCGGATTGTCCGCAGTGTGGGGCGCTTCATTTAAAAGGCAAGCTTTTGGCATGCATTGCCGTGCATACCCGTGGCTCGATGAAGCCCTCGCTCATAAAGCAGGGAGTGTTTAATGCAAACATTGCGGCTTTCATCGCCACCGACAAGATGCAGCGGAAATTCCTAGCCGGCGGCTTGCCGGCAAATTGGCATGTTGGTCTTTGCGTTTGGGTCATGATCTCGTGTATGTTGGTAACGGGCTGGCGCAAAGTGTTTCAGCGGAAGCCCCGACCATTTCGAGTGCGGATCTTATCAACCACTCGAGATATCGTAAGTGTTTGCTCAGGAAACGGCGTTCTTTGCCTCCGTCAAGGCAATGCGCAGAACTCCAGCATCATTTTGCACTGGGCTGATCGCGCTTTACGTCTTGCTATGATAGCGGCGAAAAACAGGCGCCAACCAACGCTTCATGCATAGATACGGACCCAACATTGGAGTGGTACCAAGATTACCAGCTTTGCAGCTTATCCGCTGCTTCTGAACTGGTCCGAAAGGCTTCCTAATAGGGCAATGCATCTACCAGCGCACGCTCTCATCGCCAGTACGAGTTTTTTGCGGTTTACTTCGAGCTTTAAGTGGTGGTTGCCGTTCGCAAGTTCACATTAACCCGGTGGTTTTGCGAGGGGTGTGGTGGATCGGCGATCGATCACCCGGTGTCGCGAATCGTTTGTACACATTAATCGTCCATCGATGAGCCGTTTCAATGGTAACAGGCGTTCTGCACAAGCCTTCGTAAAAACAATCTTGGTGCTTTTGGTGATCAGGAATTTTCGCTCTGAGTGAGCGCATCTGTGAGCCTTACAAAAAGAAACGCTGGCATTCTTATTTCCACTTTTTTGGCAGAATTTCAAAATGCCTGTTGGAGAGTAATGGGAGTGATAAGCCAAAGTGAAGCGATAAATTTTGCATTGAAATTTTTGTTTTCTCGAAGAAGATATATGCTTCATATGCTTGCATTCGTTGCGCAGTACAACCGGCTTGAGCAAATAATTATTTGTTGGAAAACGTAGGCCGGTGACAGCTCCGTGGTTGAACGTCCGCCTCTAAACTGAAAGGGTTGGTTATTCGATCCACGGCCACTGAGTGGGTTGCCGAAGCGCTTCATGGGCAAGAGCGTTCACCTCCACCGCTGTGGCAGGAAGCAAGTTTCAGTGGCCGTCAGCCACAATCAAACGTAAAAACTTACGTTCTCAAAAAAAGATGTGTTCCTTCTGTAAAAAGTTAAGTGTCTTCAAGTGATTTAAATGGACATTACATTTTTGTGGAAAGCTTTTTGTCAAAGGAAACAGTTCAACCACTGACCTTGCATGTTTTCAGTATTCATACAAAGTTTTGGGAGAACATCAGTCCCGCCACAGCGCTGCAAAATTTGGTAACTCTTCACACAACTAGAAAATCCTTTGCTTACATTGGACTTTCGTCGCAAACGGAGTCTTAGAGTTCTATAACTACGCACTAATCCTTTTTAGGACAGGAGGTCAATTTGACTGATATGTAGATATTTTGGGATAAATAAATTCAATATCCTAATAGTTTGTTTGCAAATTTACAGTCTCAAGAGGATCAAGCCGGAAACTTAGGGTATTAGAAAATCAAATGAAGAGAAGTTCAAAGACTAAATCAACAGTGCATGTGTTTTCATGAAACGTTTTCCAAGGTGGAAATAAACTATCCTAAAAGTCAGCATGCTTTCCTTCATTTCCGGTGTTTTATGTCTTTTCTGAAAAGATTTATAGAGCATCAAATGACATACAACACTATCTGCTATCCTGAGTAATGTTGAGTTGTTTAGCCATGTTGGTTCGTTTGCTTCTTTAACCATCTTGCAGTCTTGCTCAACTAAAAGCACCATCTATAACGATTAAAAATTTTTGCCATGTTATTACAGAACAATGACAACTTTGACTATTTTTTGAAACAGAACGACAACCTCATTATTCAGCACATCGGCATTTTAAAATTTTCGCAGCAATTCGTCGATGTTGAGCATCGTTCTAATACGACAACTTAGTTTCGCTCAGTTGAGCCTATACCAAAGCATTTCGATCAAAATGCTAAAAACTTAATAATATATTTTGAGTAAACTGTCGCACCGCAGGAGTCAGATGCTAAACGTCTTCCTGCACTGAAATCGCCAACAGATGTTAGTTTTGTGAAAGTAGTCGGCAAATCTTTTGTTTTGAATGAACTACACCTCTCCTCTACGCAGGGCCGGATTAAGGGGGGGGCAACGGGGGCAATTGTCCTGGGCCCCCCGCTGGAAGGGGGCCCCCCGTGATGAAATTTATTTGTTTCAAATAAAATACTCGTTTGAAAAATTCCGTGATTCAGAAGCGATACAAGAATACAACTTTATATTATATTCCTATG
>Ga0210059_1002792_pt1 | contig 27609 bp, 14 predicted proteins | sample Ectturendosymbi2_FD_188042 | JGI IMG/M metagenome (GOLD analysis project Ga0210059, IMG submission 188042) | Ecteinascidia turbinata endosymbiont from Florida, USA - Sample 2 (SPAdes) (version 2) | ecosystem: Host-associated > Tunicates > Ascidians > Unclassified | place: Key West, Florida... | reverse complement strand
ATAAACCTATATGCTATATTTTTTAATGTTATTTGCAGACTTTACACCGTTTGTACTCTTTAAACCACTTAAATTAATATGCAACGTAATGATCTGTCTAAGCTTCCTAGGTGCAAAAGTCACTGAAGGCACACGTAGGTTCCTTCGTGCTTGTTTTTACGCCAAACCTGCCTGGCTGTGAAATTCATTGATCATCCGGCTGCCTTTATCTCACAAAAGCTGATAGGCAATAACACCTTTCCTCTGAGTGGTTCGTAGATTTACTACCCAAAGGACTGAATGCAAAACAACTCATTTTTACTTCAACCGTGATATCACTCTGAATTCCAAACAAGCACAAGAGTATTTCCACCTTGGATTCTTATGCAACCGCAGCTCCCGTACAAACCAAAGATATAAGAAAATCAGGCGCAAGAAAAAAAGTCGTAGGCACAATTAAAATATCACAGGTGCAAGAAAACATAAGAGCGAACAATGCAGGACCCTTCTGATTTCCTGCAGTTGCGCTCAGTTGGTTTCAACGAGGCAGGTTTATACCTAGCATAGATAGAGGAATCGAGAATCTGAAGTGTTTCAAGTACAGTCGGCCGATGCTGGGGTTTCAGACCTGAAACTCTGCATTAATTGCAGAAAACACATAAAAATAGTTAAAGATTTTCATCACTTGTGCAAGATGGAAAAATGTAATGCTACTATGAAATTATTACGTACATTATGACATGTTTGCGTTAAGTTTTGATCTGGCGTGTGCAATGTAGTTGGATGTTGTCTGATCAAGTTGACTTTGAATGCTTCAGGATTTTCATCGGTCTTGTGTCGCAGATGAAAGTCAGTATTCAAATTCTTGAAGATAGAAGAATTACGATTCTTATTTTGTTGTTGCAACTGAAAGTTTAGATATTCTTTCGAGCAAATTGTTTGTGTCAGAATGTATTTCATGACGAAACAGTGCGTTTTTCTTTAAATTGCTAAAAATGAATGACAACGGCCATTGCAATGAATGCTTCTGAGCTGTCATCAGGACAAAGTGGCCTTTTGGCACCGCTCTATAATGCAAATAAAAATGACAGATGTCTGATATGTTTACAAGAATATCATTGAGGACTTTAATTCAACGAAATGCAAAACCTCTTTTCGAGTTGCATATCAGACTCGCGTTTAACATGTTGGCAATCTTCGCTGCAAGTGAAAAACAATTTTTTCGCTGACCACCGCAATGAAAAATTTCAGATTTTACATGTAGAAGTAAGATTTTGATGAAATAGATTTTGATTAGAATCTAATCCATGGCTACAGATAAACCTATATGCTATATTTTTTAATGTTATTTGCAGACTTTACACCGTTTGTACTCTTTAAACCACTTAAATTAATATGCAACGTAATGATCTGTCTAAGCTTCCTAGGTGCAAAAGTCACTGAAACAGAGTTTTTTAAACTTTTTTTCGAAACTTCAGGTATATTGTTGATTTGACATTTCTGATTGAGTAATGTAAACCAAAGGTAAGCGAAGTTTATGCCAATTACTTCGCAGTAATTCTTGAAGTACTTTATAGCAATTGATAAAAAATTCTGTAGGCTTTTACATATCACATTTTCAGGTGATATATGAAAGCATTTGTATGTCGAACAAGCAAATTTGCTTTACAGGTATGTGACTAAAATATCTTCATTGGCGAAGTGAAACAAGTGGTATCAAGCCATGTCCGCAGCTTTTTCCATTAACTGATTATGACAAGATGCAAACATATTAGGCCACAAGTTTGATGCACAGTTGAGTGCTACCGTGGTAGAACTCCCTCATAAATTTTTTTTGCTTCTACCAAATAGATGTGAAAGTTTATGTTATTAAGATTAAATGTGCAGTCGGCTACAAGCCAATAAACAAATATTGGAAAATGTTTCTCTGGTTACTGCAATTGACGATGCAATTTAAATCCAGGAATCAGAAAGAAAAAAAGTATCATATATAACATGCGGTGGAGTTTTCCACATCAACAACTAGGGAAGCAGATAAAAAATAGTTCTAACAAAGTTTCTGCCTTTATCAGTTTGATTTAGAAATACTTTATGTGTAAAGAAGCAAACTTTATAAAACTGTCTTCTGTCGCTGTTGTTTTTTATTTTATGGAACTGATTGATAAACCTCAACTCTGCAAGAATACAAATCCCAGTGAAAAAAACAGAACGCATGGAATTTTTAACTGTGTCACTGGACAAAAGAATATGTCATTTAACGCAATTTGATCGCTTGCTCTCTTCTTATTTCCTTTCAGCAGTTTACTTTCAAATAATTAGAAGTCTCTCTTACCGACATCACTACCTTATCTACTACGTCTAACTTTCGAACTAATTTGGCAACAGTGTTCACAGAAGATCCTTCACTTATACGGACGTGTCGTCAAAGCAGTGAGCACACTCCTGAAAAATCGCTGAAAGATTACGAGGACAGGATAAGCGTGATTAATAAATGACCTACGTGACCTCTTTCTTTCATGGGATAACATCATTAATCGTAAACAATCTTCGAAACTGCACAACATCCTGTCTTCGTAACTGCAAAACACCCTGACTTCCTTAAAACCACTGACGGATCAAGGGGGGTGTTGGGGGCAACCGCGTCACTTAAACGTCTGTGGCGTTCCCTTGAATTGCCCCCATTTGATATAAGTTCCCTCCTTTTAGGTGCTTAACCCTAGAACGCCAAGCCTGTGTTTTTTTTCACGAATCGTAACCCAGGGTTAATGATACCCTTAATTAAAATATGAAAAACAAAACTCTTTTTCAATTAAGGTTGATTACAAAAGCAACACTGGAAATGCAACTCTTAGTCCGTTGTGTGTGCACTAATAAAGTTACTTTGTACTTTAACTTGGTGCCGTTATTGATAAAAAGGAAAACCACACCTAACCAGATGGAAATCACCCGGTGTTAGTTTCCAGAGAGAAGATAAAAAATCTAATATGAAAAAGCCCATTAAAAATAAAATACATTGGCTTTGAGGAACATCTCCTGCTCCATGCTGGTAAGGAAGCACGCCCTGAGTGAACCACGCCGTGAGTGAATTGCAGCCCTTGATTGCCACATTAACAGTCCTATATCGCATGGAAGAAAAAATCACGATAACCGCAACGCAGGGTGATGTTCACACGAAACTACTATCTTTTCTCCTTAGTGGAAAAATGCAGACAGCGAGCACGAGATTACGTGCACGAGTCAAGTCAGACATACATCTCTAGGCCAGCTACTGAAGCGTGGAGGGCGCTGCCGCGCTTGCTTACTTAGGTATGAACGACGTGGTCACCTCACGTGACCGGGAGGAATCCACCCAAGGTTAGCGTGGTAGGGTTTTAAACAGAAGTAGAAAAGGAGGCAGAAAGATACTCTTCCTAGACAATGCTTCACACCTTGTTGAACTGCAACTTTTCTCAGCTAGACATAAGCATGGAGGCCCTCTTTTACCAAAAAGTATCAACAATTGTTTTAAGCAGAACTGCTCTTCCGTCATTTCTGCACGTGGGAACTGCCCAGCAGTCTTGCTCAGGTACAGTCAACACCTCTTTATGTACGCAATTTGAATCTGAGTACAGTAGTCCGTGCGAACATAGCTGGTAGATGCGTACCACTTCAGTAATATATGCATGTGTCCTGCGTGCTTGCATTTGTGAGCAAACGCGTGTGTGAATGCAATGCATCCACACAGGGGCGTAACCAGGTTATATGTCGCCTGGGGTAAGAAGCAAGTTTGGCGCCCCCACGTTCGAACCTGAGGTCTTTCGGAAGCAAATATACTGTATTGAAGAAAGTACTTCGACATTGTTTAGGCTTTTCGGCGCCCCCGCAGTCATTCGGTCCCCGGTGAATTGCGCCCCCCTTTCACCCCTCGTTACTCCCCTGCATCCACACAACACTTTTGTTTATGATTATGAGATCTTATGACGAGATAGTGCCAAACCTTATTACGGCCAAGCCAACGCTTGTGCTCAAATCGAGTACAATGTTAGATTTGGTGTCAATATATAACAAAGCGCTCGAAGTTGAAGATCAATAGCTGTGTCCAGATGTACAAATTCAAGAAGACGATGTACTATGTGAAAATGTGACAAGCACCTTTGAATGCTTTCATCAAAAAATCAGGCAGGTGATGTTGGAAGTTAATCACAAGAACACAAAGCATGTATGAGATGATTGCAGCATGGCTTGTTTAAATGATAAACAAAAGAAAAGAGGCCCTAATATTTCTGATGTAGATTTCTGCTCAAAATTAATAAATTGCTGGCAAAATTGAATCCATAAGTTGCGGCGGATCTTTGCATACTTATCCGGGATGCGAACCAGGCCAGTAACCAGCTTGAGGCGCCAGGTGGGGCGAAGAGTTTTCTGAGAGGGGCCCAAACTTTTTGAACTATGTCCAATAGTTTTAAACCATGTCCAACACATTTTTCCAGGCGAAAAAATTTTGATAAATTTTGCAGTGAGGTTTATCCCCCCGCGCCCCCTGAATACGGACCTGATGCGAACTTAAATGGGTGCGTACTTTAAAGTTAACCGAAGTTAACTATAACCACAAACGCAATCCCTCTGTTCGGTTTCGATGGCGCTGTTCTCGATTTGCGGCATGCCTGTACTAATCTTGCCTGTTTTAGTTCCAATGTTGTTGTTTGACGTCAGCGTTGAAAGGAAGGAGTGAAAACAAGGAGTGCAACCTGAAAAACCACAATTGACGTAAGATCCAAAAGCCTCCAAAACGAGACACAACCTTCACCTGTGTTATCAATATACAGTCCGTGAGTTCACACTAGGTATCATAGTTTTGCATAAAGGTGAGTGCATGAATTTCTTGTCGGAAATAAGACCCCGAATTCTAAAGTAATGAAAGAATATCGAACCATAATGCAGCCCCAAGACGCTAGAGAAACAGTGATTGAAAACAGACCCGCAACCAACTGATATTTTCTGGTGGAATGGATAGCAATTTGCAACTTCTTATTTTACCTAACAACTAAAAACGTGTTTGGCGCTTTCAAGGTGTTTTTGAAAATTTGGATGGATTGATTGGCAATTGCCTGGTTGCATCCTGGTTCTAGACAGGCAAAAAGGTCTTACATAAAGTTTTTTTACGGGACGGATTAAAGCATATATGCATCATTGATGTATCATGAAAATGACAACGGGATAAATTTTTTCGTACTAGGTTTTCTGCAACAAAATTTCTACAAATATTCTTCTTCATACCTAGATACATTATTCCTGAAAATTTCATGCAAACTGACCAAAACCTTTTTGAGTTGTGAATTTTTTGCATCAAACCACCTTGCTCGGTCTAAAACTCTAAAGGCATTTCGACGACGCTATTTCCACGATGGTGGTCGCAAATGTTTTATACGAAAAAAGTGTGTTTTTTAAATACTTCAAAGGTTACACTACAAAAGATGTTTGTTTGCCGTAAACCAGGTATGTCCAACCGAAATTGCTTACTGAGCAAAAAATTAGGTGACTATCTTAACCAGGCCCGCACATTGAATGACTTACTTCGATCTTAGCAAACTAAATTTAGTTCAAAATAATGTAAGCCTACTAAAAGCGTTCGAATCCGGTAACGACTGTTTGGCACCTTTAGCAACTCCGTACGTGTGACTGCATAGGCAAGTTTAGAAATCATAAAGCTAGCAAATGTGTTGCATCAAGGTGTCACTGGACATGTGGAAATCTCCCAGAACGCAGTACAGACGTGATAAAGTGGCACTGGGGACCACCTGAATCAAATATGTCCAATTTAAGAGATCAAAATAAGTACAGGTTGTCAGTATGTAGGCTACCTCTACTACTGCGAAAACCTAAGCTGGGCCGCATGCAGCCCGCGAATTGGACATAACTGCTCTAAACCTAAACCCTAAAGCAGAGCCGGAGGAAGAGGCCCCGCACCAAAGAAGGGGCTTCCAAATCTGACTAAATAGCTTTCGTACGTCATATAGACACACTTTAACTGAATTCATCAGCAATTGATTTCATACATTTCCCCTTTCAACATTCATATTTATCTAATACGTCAAGGAAATGATCTTCCCACCACCCATAGGTTCCTATTATCTAAGCCAACCATTGCCAATTGCATTGTGGATAACTTCGCTGTCAGTATTTGCCTTGGTTAGCTGGTAGTTGTGTAGGTATCGTTGCTGAAGTCACGTTGATTTTACGCCTTTTTAGCATAGTCTAGTAAAAAAACATTCAGGAAAATTAAGTTGTGAACCGGTGGCGTAACTAGAGGTTTCAGCCGCAGGGTCGGAAACGCAGCTAAATGAGGCCCATTTGCAAACACTTAGAAAAAATGAGAAGTGAAGGTGTATCAGGATGTGGATTTCTATACTAAAACCCGAAAACACCAGCAAACAGTCCAATAAAGCTTCCCAAAAACGCAAAAAAAGCAACAACCTACTGAAAACCAAAACAATACTGAACGCCGAAATATAAGCTAAATGGGGATCCCGTTTTTACATCTAGCTGGTCAAGGGTAAGGTTCGCTCCCTTGAACCCCCGCCAGTTGCGCCCCTGTTGCAGACCTGTGTTGCATCCTCTCACTGTACAAGAATAGATTAGCCGGTTTGCAAGTTATAAATCATGCAAAAATGTTTTCGTAGCGCCCGCCTGTAATATCCGGTGTATCTTGCATCAGAGTTGTCTGATGAAAACTCACCACTTTACACCAAGTCTAGGGAACCTATTTACTATCACGGGCCATACTTATCGTGGAACATCGCTGGCGGGCCGCAAAAATAAATGAGTTTATCTTAAAATTTAACTTTGTTATCCTAAGGAAAATAGGGAGAAAAACTGAGAGGAGTGAGAGATACTTCTCTTGACTTACCGTCTATGGGCACGGTAAATATCTGCTCACCACCGAGTTTCGTTTTAACGCGATGTTGTGTTTCATCACGGTTAACGAAAATTCTGATGCGGGCCATATTAACTGTTCATACGGGCCGCAGGTTCCCCACCCATGCTTTACACCAATCCAGCTATTTAACCGATGACACTGTGCGCCAGTGGTCGGCAAACTGCGGGCTTCTGCCCAATTATGGGATGTTCAACACTTATTATTGTGGGCCGTGCGGTATGTAAAATCTAAAGTGCTGCACCGGTTGCATGGGATAAAACATAGGCTGCTGCAACAACTATTGAACCAGTGGCGGATCCAGACCTAGCGTTTAGGGGGGTAGTGAAATAAGGGGGCGCCAACAAGTCTTCACTTGTTTAAAAACCCCAGCTTCTCTGTGACAACCGTTGGGTATCACACAAAAGTTGGCTATTTTGGCTATTTTCGTTCGTCGAACTATGTGATCTTTCAGGGAAGCAACACAGTTCAAAAATCGCCTTATGTCATTTATTCACAAAAAGTTTGAAGAGGGCACAAAAAGATAAGTCCCATTTTTCACAAGCTATACATAACTGAGAACGCTGTGGGTGTCCCAGACAATCTTTTATATCTACAATAAGTGTTTGAAAGATATACACTAAAGCAGTAGTCCCCAACCTTTTTGTAACCGCAGACCGGTCAACGCTTGACAATGTTGACGCGGCAGGGAACACTCTTGCAACAGTGTTTCCATGGGAAGAATTGACCAATCACTTGCCCAGAAAGCGAGTGGTGTCGCAACCAGTGTACATTTTGTAATTTCGCGGCCCGGTACCGGTTGGTGACCCGGGGGTTGAGGACCACTACCCTATGGTTTGACCATAGGGTTTGACCCTGTTTTGGATATCCGCATATCAAAAAAAAAATGTCTAAAACGTATTCCGAAATGCTTAAAAGTTGAATAGTTCTTCTTGCACTAGGAAGTGGCAACTCAATTTCCAAGCTAGGAGCCTAATAGATAGTGAAATGAGGATCACATTTCCAGATGAAGCTAATGCAGTTACATGCACATGAAAAGCATATTTAGTGCTAAAACGACAATTCAAAAACAAAAAATAATTGAAAGACATTTGCTGTGACATTATTCCTATTTTACGTAGCTCTGCTGGCTATCGTGAAAAACGATCTCATAATCGCATGATATGTTCACCCTGAGCCTGAAAGCATATTGCCCTAATTTGCATTTGTTCACCCTGAACCTGAAAACACATTGCCCTATTTAACGCCACTAGTATAAGTAGACTTTCAATCAAGTTAATACTGTTTCACATATTTGGAAATCAGACTGCTGATGTGAAGAAAAAACATCCATTTCACTAGTCCAGATTATGAAGAAAATGTGTGACAATGTTCAAAACAAGTAGGAGCAGGCGAGCTGAGACCATTAAATTCACAGTGAATACCTCCAAACTCAAGCTCTAGTCTCCCTGAAAAAGTCAATTTTCAATATTTTGCACACTATTATGAACCCTCCCCAAACATACTTAAAGCCACCGCCAATGCTGTTGATTTGGCGATCTGCTTCTGGCCAGGCCAGCAAACATAGGTGGGAATCAGCCTACAACCAATTTAAAATAACGAATCTCAGCCAACATCGCAGGTACCAGTGTAAAAGTTAAAGTTTGCATTGTTTTTCTGCTCAAATTTGTGTGATTTACGCTGAATGGTCTAACCAATAAGCTATGCATTTTGCTGTCGGTTGCAGATTTCGCCAACAACGCCAGATTTGTCTTTTGGAGCTGTCTACGGCAACAAAAAGATCAAGACTAAACCACATGGCTGTCAGTCCATGCTGCCAGGCAGCGACGGCGTTATTGGGACCCAAGGGGCCCGGGCCCAGGGCTCCTCACCATGTTCATGCGTTTAGTCATATTTGCGACATGTGTGTGCCACTTACTGTAGTTATTTTTAGCGAGGAAAGTTTGTAGACACTATTAATTATCGGTCGCCCAGACGGCAGTATTTCACTTGAATATTATTTGATATTGTGACGAAACAACTGTTACACTTATTGGTTTCCTGGAAGTCGGTCAGGTAACTGAATCTAGTGAATGCAAGGCCAAGCCACGTAGGACGCATTAGCTTACGTCTCTACTCGTTTCTGGTAGATTTGCGTCTGCTATACTCAGACTTGCACAGGTCCGATATGAGTAGCATTGTTAAGTAGGACTACCATACGTCGTCTTTTTGAAGTACATGTCTACTTTTTTCATGAGAAATGAAATATTCTCCGAGGACATTCAAAAGTGTCAAAATGTCCTTTTTTGCATTTCTTATTTTGCATAGCTATAATCAGTGGCGTAACTAGAGTTTTGAGTCAGGGTGGAAAACTTAGCTAAAAGGGGCCCGCTGGCCACTGTACCGGTCCCACTAGCCAGCACTCAGAAAATAACTTGTGAGATGACGGTCAATCTGGATGTGGGTGGTTATATTAAAACCCTAAATCACCGGAAAATAATCCGAAAAACGCAAAACTGAAAACCAAAAGAATACTAAAACCGAAATATAAGTTTAGTTGCGGTCCGGTTTGCCAGGAGAGGAATTCGCCCCTCTGTCCCCCGTCAGTTACGTCACTGGCTATGATATATTGCAAAGGTGGTCAAACTGTGGCTCTTCAAACCTTTGAATGTGGTTCTTTGAGCTTTTTGAAAAATTTTATGTTTGTTTATTATTTTTTAATTCTGTTGCAAAGAGTAGAAATATTGTAAAATGGCACTGTGGCATCTAGCGTGCCACACAGCACTTGCGTACGGAAGGGGGTTGGAGCACTGTGCCATGTCCCCCCCTCAGACCCTAAAAATAAAAGAATGTATAATACATTATTGGTCGATGCGATATATTTCATTTTGGGGCCCCTGAAGTCCAGGTTTGGGGGGCGACCGCCTCACGCCGGCCCTGCCATAAAACTAAACCAGAAACTTTTTTAAAAAGTACACAAATACCGCTCCCATCAATGTTTTAATAACTTATTTATCGCCGAAACGTCCGTCGCCGAAAGAGTGATCGCCGAAACGTCCATCGTCCAAACGGCGTTGCCGAACTATCTCATTCCAGCCTTGCCAGGCCTGGTCTACAAGATTTTTTTTTAATAGTTGGGTACTAACAGTTGTGTAAAACACATTAACTTTTTGTACTCGTTTGTTTGCAATGAAAAACTGTTCTTCATACCAATCCGTATAACCTGTGAAAATTTAGGTAATATGAGCAAGAATTCTTTGGTTATGCAGTTTGGCATCCAACAACATTTGCACGGCCCAGGCAACAATTCAAGTTTTTCAAAACACTTTAGGTCCGCCTGTCAGTTGTTGCGTCCAGTAATTAATTTTTTGAGGTCATTGTTACTAGTTTTTCTAAAATTTTGTCGTTTCTTCGTGTGATATAAAAATTGATATCATCAGCATATAAAACTAGTAAATTATTTCTAATAATAAATTATTTCTGCCTGCCTGACGTAAAGGTATTAGCGAGTTGAGACAACCGCTGGGATGATAACCTCCAGTACAAGCATTCCTTGCTTTGTGCTATGAGAACAAAACATTCCTTAGAAGTAACGTACGAGTTTGTACTAAAATTGTTGAAACAAGTGGTCTGTAGTGCTAACCAACCAGCAATGCATAGAAAAACCTGACATAAAATTGGCCATAGCTGAACAAAGCTACTGTACACTTCGCTGTTGTTCAATTTTTGTTCAACGCTGCAACGATTCTCAGTTATTTCAAATTACGTCTCAAGTTAACAGCTGTACTTTTCTCTCACCATACAAGCAATGTATTTCGGTCATTGATCACCCAACTTCTTGATGTTGTGAACGTCTACCTGCAATATTATAGGCGCTTCTTAAAACTACATTAGGAACTTTTAAATGCACAATACACCCGTGAATAAATGTGTTTTGTTTACAAAATTGCATTCTGAGTTGTCATTAAGTTATTCTCCTCTGGACGAGAAAAATAATGGAATTGTCAAAACCTCAGCTCTCAAAGCTATTTTTCTTAAATAATTATTATTATGAAGCAGATCTCTCACTCTCAGTATGATAATCACCACAAGCATATACTTAATTGCTCTAGTTTTAAAATGCTGAAAAATTTAGGATACTGTACTTGCTTCCTCATTTCATCCTTACCGTATGGCAGACATTTATCTTGTTTTCAATACTTCCTGAATAAAACTCTGGCGGAAAATATCTTCTCACACCACCAGCACAGTTAACGTAATCATGAAGCACAGTATATTGGTCTAGTATAGTCCACTTGTGCATTGCCGCACCAGCGAACGGCATTTTGTAATATAGATAGACAAAAAGTCAAAATCTTGCACGACGACTGATTTTGCTAGCTACTGCATTCCCACAAGTGTTCATAAATTTATTTCTACCAATTTGAAGCTTGTGCTTATTATACAGGCATGATATCAAACTGTTGAAACGAGCGATGCTGACAACACTACGCTATACAGTGTCACCAATTTTAACTACAGTTGTTGTTTGATCATGAGAGTTAACTCACATAAATAGAGTCTGTAGTCGACATGGCAAGTATGTTCCTTAAACGTGTCAAACAAATTCATGACGCAACCAATTTGATCTAGATGATTACGTCACGCAAAGCACGAAGCACATGTTTTATAAAAGTATATGAACAGTACTAGCTTTTCTTGTTGTGCTGTTAAACCATAATTACATTCTTAGTATTAACAGATCCATTGACGCACTTAGTCGTGAATTCCTTAAATGACATTTCTCGATAATAAATATTTAAAATTGAGAGTGATATTTATGACATTACTGTTGACTGCCGAACGTGTATGTGTGGCAGCCTGGAGATGGCGCCACATGAAAATAAATGGTCACCGCTAGATGGTGCCCATGAGTAATAAGCCACTGTGATAGTCACCACAAGCGAATTATCGTAGTTCACTTATCCCTATATAATGATAGCGCAACCTGGTAGTAGTGGAGTGAAGTCAGTGATGGATCTCTATTGCTGCTGGTTGCTTTCCTGTTAGTTAATGCCCGGACTACCATATTTCTCTTGTGCTTGCCTCAGTAGTTCAAGGCGATGCAGTCAACTGCAACATGAGGATATGTTTGGAATCGAATAACATATGAACAGCAAGCAATTGAAACTGCAAATGCTTCAGGCTGTTATCACGTCACTGGTAGTGATTTTGAAACGTTGAAAAGCTTCAGGCTGTCACCAGTTGTTTGCTCTCTGTGGGATGCCAAATTATGTGCGCTCTGATTTGGGTCTTTCGTTCATTTCGCGAGAGCTTAAATATTACTTTTTACGACGGGACGTTGCAAGTAGTTTCTACCGCGTTCCATCTGACTGGAAACACCCAAGTTGAACGTTGCAATGAGGCTCTGTGCAAAGCGATTCGATTTTGTCTCAAATCACATCGGCTGCCTGTCGAAAGACTTCGCCTTCGCCCTTATAGTTGTTGCGGGCGGGTTCCGTGCGTTCCAATCAGGGATATGGAAGTGGTTATTTTGGCTTCCGCTTCCACATCTATCGCTTCCACCACTTCCGCTTTCAACAAAGCCTCGACTCTATCAGAGCCTGGACTTTATCTCATCTATGAACTTGCTGACAAGCATGATTATCAAAATCAGCAGCTTACGATTTACAAGGGCACAGTAGTAGTTGAAATGATCGCGTAAGTTAGTATCTGTCAGCACGGTATTGCTACTCTGCTTTTACAAAAAACGCAACCTAGAAAACTGTCTTCAACACATATCAGTTCAAACAGCACTTACAACAACCTGACCTTAGCCTAAAAAATATCAAGCTAAATTGCATGGCCTGCCGTTTAAGGCAGGGGTTCTCAACTTTTATTCTCCTGTTTACCCTTTGCAAGCTTCCTAACATAAAATTTTCCCCTATTTTTGTTTACTCACTAGCGCTGCAAAAACAAAGTATTGCAACTTCAGCATCATTAAATTTACCCCCAGGATAGGTAAAATTTATCCACAGTGGGTAAATTTACCAACAGTTGAGAACCCCTGGTTTAAGGTTTCTTCAAAGCGCTTTGATTGTCATACATTATTACGTCATGATAACGCTTTGAGCAAAATTCTAAAACGCAAGGTTTTGGACAAACTTTTTACATCTTTAATAAAATGCTAAAAACTTCTTAGACTGAGTTGGCAAGCACATATGTACAGTAATATCTAAGTTACGTTCGCACCCCTTAAAGTTCGCATCCCAGTTAAGTTTGCACAAAGTTATGAAAAATCTGGATTCAACTTTTTCTGCAATGTATTGGTATTTACAGCAAATCAAACGTGACAGCTGGTCATAAAAAATGTTAAACGCAAAACGTTATGTTCCGAAAGTTCACGATTTGATATAATTGTTCAACAAGTTTGTTTGCTTTCAAAAGGGTTAGTGAAAGTGGAAGGGGCAGTTTGCTCGATGCATGTTATCAATCCAATGAAATACCTTACTATCCAGCTCTGTTAATCTGCGGACAGACGTACTAACTTTTGCGTGTGTGTGTCTTCAGACATTAGGGCAAATAACGCTTGCACATAACTTCCCGCTTCGCACAGACTTTCCTATAGCAGTCTCACTCCGTACTGTCGTGCGATGTTTCGTCAATTTGGATCAGCTGGATGATTTGACTCAATTAAACGCTTGGCTTTGCTTAACATTGTTTGTAAAGCGAATAGCATAATGTAAGTGAATACTATATGCCTTGCTGAAAAGAATAGTTAGCTTCAGTCAAAGCATCAATCAACCTCCAAACATTAGCCCTAATGATCAACGTCTGTTTGCTAAGGCAGTTAAAAGCACAAGTTCGCACCTACCACATAAGTTCGCACAAACAGCTCAGATCCAAGTTGCGAACATAACCGGGAGATTGCTGTACTTTCAAACTGTTGCCATTTTAATAGACAGCCGCCAGGTTTAAAAAGTCAGCCTCCGATAAAATCGGTAAGCTGCACGATGACTTGGCTTTCTGTGAAGAACGCCATGGATGCTGGTAATGCTTTATCTCGTTCTCTCGCGCTGCTGATATCGCACGTTCATTCAGACTTATAGTGCAATTTCACCGTTTTAATCCACATTGGGAAATGGACAAAACTTTTTCGCCAAGTTACTCTTCAAGTCGAATAACCTATGCGGAAGCGGTAGAATTTTCACGCTTCCGCTTACACAGAAAAAGGACCGCTTCAACCCTTCCAGCTTCCGCTTCCACATCCCTGGTGCCAACAAACATAATGTGGTAGAGGAAGTAAAACTGTTGAATACGAATCCGATGTATGCAAATGTTCGTCACAAAGATGGCCGAAAACAATGCCTCTGTGAGTCTGTGCGGCATAGCGCCTTGTCGTCACACACACGCTGAATGCTCCTGTTCCTGAGGTAGCAAGCGATTCCCCTACCGTGAGCAATGAGCATCAACAGGATAGCGCCGCAACTGCGTCAAGTCCGTTGCGACCTCTAATGACGTGAATGTAAACAGCTCTAACTTGAACGATGTCGCAAATACGGAGCCGCGTCATTCCACATGAAGTAATCGTGGTGTGCCGCCGGGCAGATATGGTCAACCAGTTAATTTTTATATCATTCTGTTTCTTGTTTTCAGTGGTCGCGCGTTATTGATTATTGGACCGTGCTTGCTTGGCTGCCGCAATGCTTTGCATGCTTCTTATCTGCCGGCTCTGCATTATGCGTTTGGTGACCTAGCGATCAGTCACTGTTTGGTCGTGAGCACTTGCACTTGCGATAGCATTCTTTCAGTCAATGCCCAAAATTCATGACTGTAGGCGGGGATCGTAACAAAGACCGATGTGAAAACTGTATGCTTTGCCGTGATTGAAAGCTCCGTTTTGTCACCACAGAACGATAAAGTTCACGCAGTGCTGCGTTTGCTTTACCAATTCACCTATCAATCTCCTTGTTCTCCCTTCCATCACTCGTGAATACCTCCCCAAGGTACTTCAACTTCACCTGTTGCAGTGTATTGCCTCTTACTTGCAACATACACTGCCTTGGGGTTCTTGAGAGACATAAGACCTCGGTCTTTTTAGTGCTGAATTTCATTCCGACTCGGTCGCACGCAGAAGAATACTGATCATGTGCATGTCGATGTCGAATGCTCTGTTCAGAAGATGCAAGCAGTACCAAACAAGAGGTTGATCCTTCACCCTCAACAGTGACACCTTCGTCGACTCGGCCGTTACTGTCTATCCAATTCATACAGTTTATGAAGAGGAGTGGTGATAGCACTCACCCTTTTCGGAGGCCAACACAGAACGGTGAACGGTTGTGATTTAACACCGACGACACGGACACAAATGTCTCAGCAGAAAAATAGTGTCTTACAGCCAGTAACAGGCAGCTGTCAACACAGTACTCCAACAACCCTCCCCAAAGCTCTTCAACGAGGAACCTCGTCGTGTTGTTTCTCGAGGTTGACAAAGCATGTGTGAATGTCTTTGGCGTACTCCCAAGATTTCTCGAAAATTTGCTAGAGGCAACAAAGTTAGTAGCTTGTGTAGTTTTACAGCCGGGACGAAACGCATACCAAGCATCATGCAGCTTTCGTTAAATATTTCGCATCTTTTCAAAGCACTTGGCATGCACTTTTCCAAGGAAGTTAAGCAGAGATGCACCGGTAGTGAGTGCATTCACTCCTGTCTCCCTGTTTGTTTATGGGGATGATCACCCCAGTTTGCCAATCTTTCGCTAAATCTTTCGGTTCCTGATCGAACACCAGGCCACATGACACACACGGGTCAGCCAAAGAACTCCTCTATTCAAGGCATTGAGCATTTCAAGTCGGGTGTCATCGCAGCCTTCAGTGTTTTGACAGCTACGAAGACGCTGCCTGCAGGGATGGTATATTCATCCCGCAAATGTACCTCGTGTGCATCCGGTGGTGTGGTAGTAACTGGATTTAAATGATCTTTGAAATACTCCCTCCATACACCAAGGTTGTCCTTCCCTTAAATGATATCATCTGACAAAGATGTTCTCATTGTTGAGTAAGACACCATTTCGTGTTTGGTGGACCTGGCATTGTGTGTTCCACGGCGAAGACGCTCGACTTCAGCGTCTCAGCATATCGCCAAAGCATAGAAGAGTCACCGTTGTTTCGAAGCCATGCCTTGTTCGTAGATACTTTCTTTACTTGAATAGTATTTTTCACCTCTTCGTTCCATCAAGGAGTTACTTTCTTGCCATTATTCGCCACACCGAATCGTTTCTGTCCGCATGCCCGAGCAGCAGATGAAACTACAGATGCTTGAACAGCCGCAACGCCACTTCCGCTGTGCATTCCGTGCGCTTTCAGAACAAGGAGCTTGGTCTGTAAAGATCTTACTTACAACTTTTCCCGCCAAGGCCTCTCACTTTCTTCGATAGAATTTCCTGGTCCTGCATGTTTGCGTAGGCCCTGATGGCTTTTCCAATGCAAGTTGCAGAACACCAGGTGGTGGTAGGTCGACACTTCTGCACCTCGTTTACACGATCGTCCAACACTGAATGGTATGCGTCAGCTGAAACTAGCGTCATCATGTGGGCCGACCTCAACCCATCATACCCTGGCATCGTTCCCAACGTGTACACTAAAGTCTCCCAAAAGGATCGTGGATTCGTTAGTTTAACCCTTCACAGAGCATCACTAATTTCTACTACAAATTTCGAACACAGTGCACTTGAGCTTGGGCCGTACATCTGTACCAAACACAGAGAGAGGCTCAAGAGTTTCAACATCAACATGCACACCCTTCCTCCTAATGGGATATATTCATCAACGCAGTTTGTTAGCTTTTAGGGCTTACGTAGGTTATATCCACTCCAGCCGCGGCAAACTTTGCTAACTCAACGCCGGAATAGAAGAGTTTCCGCTCATCTTCCAGCTCCAAGTGTCAGAACCACCACACTAAGTCGATGAGATACCAACAAAATCCAATGAATACCGTTTGGCTTCGTCAAAGAGTTCGTGTTGTTTCGTTGTGAGCGAAGTGGTATTACAGTTTCCAGTTGCTAGCTTATGGCAAGATTGCCATTTACACCCGGCTTTCAAGTCTCCCAGAATAGAAGCACTCAGCGCTCGTCCTATTCGCCTCCCAGATGCGTAGCGGTCGCAACGTGGGGTGTCAGTCGCGGATAGCTGTTGGGGCATACTGTCGCAAAATTTTCGAACCCGCCCTACTGCCTATCTCACAATAGTTGAGATGAAATCTGTAAAATAAAACCAGAAAATACTATTTTCGACAGATCCTATTTGACGTTTTCCAGTTTTTTATTGTTGCAGCTTGTGTTCTGATTTTTTCATTTTAGTCTTGAGTTTGTTTGCTTTCTCTGCTCTTATTTTGGCCTTTCAACTTTTCAACCGTAAGCATTGCTTGCAACTTTTAGGATTGAGGATACGTAGTGTTACGTGAAATCGATTTCCTATTAAAAAGTTTTTGCTGATCAATTCCTTGCCTACTCTCTTATGAAGAGTACTTACCTGAATATCTGTATTCAGACGTCTGACTTGAATCCATCTGAAATCAATCAAAATAAAAGAAAAAAATGGTGATAGAAGGTATGCAAAAGAAATATTTTGCCAGGGTTGCGGAGTCGGAGGTAAAATGCCCGACCTTTCCAAAATATCCGACTCCGACACCTTATCATAACATGACTGGCGTTTGGCTGTCAACAATTTTGTGGCAACCAGCAATCCATGAAAATCGTGGTACACAGAAAGAATTCCCTGTTTCAATAAGTTTCAAAAGAAATTGTACCACATCACACGGAATTTTCATCTTGGGAGCGTGATGTAAATAATGATTTTATTGGACTTTCGGTGTCGGCGTCGGACAAAAAATCCAACTCCGACATCCTGTTAGATACTGGCGAGACCTAAACTAATCTTGTTGGAATATGTATATTTGGTGGTTAGTATATACTACAGCATATTCTTACCTTTCTATTCTGAAAGAGGCAGGAACCTCGCAGACATTGAAAATACTTTTGAACTAATGGGGAATGTCTTCCCTGAGAACTAATGTGAGATAGGAATAAGTATGAGAAGTATTTCCCATAGAATAAGTGTCACTATTAAAAAGACTACTGTGAAATAAGAATTAGTGTCGATATTGTTCATCAAGAATGAACATGAACCAATAATAGAGAATGAGCAAGCATTACGAGTCAGTAGAAGACTCTGAAAAAGATAGCGAATATGACATAGATCTAACATACTTCAAAATAAAACCGGAAACTGAATCCGGAAAAAACAAGTACACGAACTATAAAATTAGCTCGAAGAGATGATATGATACATTATTGAAATTCTGTAGACCTGACTTTAGGAACATTAGAATCAAGAATAAAAGCTTTTCCAGAATGGATATGCACTATAGCAATTGTGTCAGGCGCAGAGTAAGCAGGATGTTTTCATAGTTCACTCTATGAGGAAAACATGGTGAAATATTGCGTATGACATGGAACACCTTTAAATTTTTTTAGACAGAATTTTTCTTTGATTAGTAAATTTTTCTGCAATAATCTAACCACTGTTTTCCTGTAAGTTTCTGACCTGGGTCCTTTTTGGTACGCATGCATCGTAGTGTAAAAACAATCAAACACACATTATAAATCTTTCTTTTTTATTTACATTGGTATTCCTTGAAAAACGCTCGTCAGAAGCAAACTAAAGTTCCAACAATCTCTTATTATTGATGAAACTATGCACATGTGTCTTTTTCCATTTAGAAAAGACCGGTAAATTAGTTTAAGAATGCAAACGGGATACATTCTGTTGACCAGAAGAGGTCCACTGCGTAGATGAACAACGGCTTGCTTTCAAGGAAGCTGAAATGTAGCTTTGCTTTTGACGACGACGCAAACAGTAAGAGATCGATTTCCACCACATTGCTCTTATCCGTTGTTGTCGCACACAATTCATCAGAAAAATAAATAAACCCTACACAAAAAACACACGCAAACCCATCTCAATTTCTGCTTTTCTTTCAATTTTTCAAGGAATTGTTTCCTAAAAGGGAACTACCACACCAAAACAATGTGCAGCTATGAAGCGTTTTTTTTTTAATTTACATTATCTCTTGTAAGTGCTCTTGTAAGTGCGCATTATCTCTTGTAAGTGCGTAAACTCTTGTAAGTGCATTATCTCTTGTAAGTGCATTATCTCTTGTAAGTGCGTCAAGTTAGGTTTAAATTCATCTTCATTTAGTAAAATGTTGTAAAAACACGTTTTGTATTATTCGGAAGTATCAGGCCTAATTCTAACCGAGGACATAGTTTCGTAGTTTGGTGTGTAAGTTGGATCCCAAGTTAAGTAGAAAAAATAAGCCGATTCGAACTTGCAGTTTAGCAGCAAGTAAGTTTACAAGACGATACATATGATTACTTACATACGTACAGCAAGGATCGCCAGGGCTGTAAAAATTTCAAGCATACAACTAACAAGTTTCACAAATACCATTTGACAAAACTAGAATATTACACCACTTCTCATTGTACAACGCACTTTTGTTTACATGTTGTTGATAAAGCTCGCGTCATCTTCTAATTGCATATTTCCCATCAAACCCGTATTTACTTCAGTTTGCACCTTTCTTATGAAACTTGTTGAAATGAACCTGATATTTGACTTGCCATAAAATAAACAACCGCTAATTTTATGATGCCAACCTGAGAAGAGTTGAATATGGTGAAAAGCCAAGACATGACTTCCTGGTAATCTGATGTGTCTGCGACCAGCTGAAAAAATCCAAATACCCAAGCTGTACCCATCAAAGAGCACATAAATATGGCAGTGAAGAAGTTTTCTTTGCTACTTCTCTGTTTTCCTGTGGATTTCACCTGCACAAAGCAGTATAAAAACAGTAGAGAAAAACACAACAAGCGAACAAATCTTGGAAACTTTCTCAAAACATAATATAGTCACGACAAACATTTGTTGTTTTCCTACAAATGATTTTTTTGCAAATTTGTACAATAGTCGAACTCTAAAGGGTTAAATGAAACCTCTCTTCATGGATATCGGAAGAGGGGCAGGGGCCTTGGACCGCCTGGGTTTTGAAATTGACATTTTCCTATCAAAATTTCAGTAAGAAATGCTGTTTTCTTAGTTTCGAGTGGGTAAAACGAAATTTTACCACTTTTAACCACCCTCTGGAAAAGTCCTTTTGGCTACCACGAAAAAATCCGCTATTGCCCCCCACTGGAAAAAAATCTTTCCGACGCCCATGCCATCCTCTACATTCTGTGTCATTTCACCTGAATTAAAAGTCTGCGTGGTGCAGCTCAGTGTATCACAGAAGTTACATTCAAGTACTTACCTTCGTTGTTTTGCACAGGATCTTCAAAAGAACAATAACAAACAGAATGATATTTGCAAAAGCAAGCAGTCCAACCGGCAGCAAGAAGCCATAATCGAGCGAATAATTACGGAGCCAACAAACATGTCTCGCTCGGTAAGTCGATTCGAAAAAGATGTCACCTTAAATAAAAATGTTTTACAAGGGCCGCTATAGGTGCTGATGTGGCATGGTGTAGGATGTCGCACTACTTGAGATTGAATTACAAGAAGTACTGTAGATAGCCTATTCTGTTCAAAACATATTTGTGCAGTATTTTCCTGTAAATAAGAGTGAAGAGCATAATTCAAAAGTGAAATACTGATTCGCACTAGCAAAGTCTTGATTCTTCCTCATATACGCAATATAAAACAACTTTTTTTGTACAAACAACAACATATTTTGGCGTTAAGACTTTTTCCATTTGCAAACGCGTCTTCTAGTCTCACACTACTCATATGATAATGATTATAATTATTGATGACGTTTATACCTGATTCGTAGTTCTTCATGTCAAAATGCAACAATGTAATTCCTCCGTTGAGTGCGACAATTACTAAAGGAATCAAGTAGCACATCAGTGCTGGAATTTTGGCTGAGAAATTTCCAACTTGCACAATCTGGTTTCAGACCAACATATTTGTCAGTTAAAAAAGAAAAGGAATAATCAAAAACGTAATCTGATGAATACGTATGGAACATTTTGCATCAAGCAAGCCCTTGTCACTGTTGCAATTAAACCCGCAAATATCATTGAACTTGTCCAAGGTTAAAGTTTGAGGTTATTAATTAGACCTGTGGTTCTTAACCGACAGTCATTTGGCTCACTAAGGGAGGATATTTTAATTGCTTGGAGGACCTTATTGGGGGAGGATAAGAATCCTGAGTTTTTACTTTCTGTTTCAACAAAATATGATATTTATGGCAAATTTTAATGCTTTTTCATTTCTAGCTTACATGCTAGTAACTAGACAAACTGCTAGTAAGTAGATTAATAACTTGAATTGACGCCTGGCTGCTTTTCTAGATTTTTCTAACCGATAAGGTTTGAATTGCAATGACAGGAAATTAATTATTGTAATGTAACATTGCTGAGATTGTATAGAGCAGCTACGTCCAACCTGCGGGCCGTATGCAGCGTAGTCGAAGGTTTTGTGCGGCCCAGTATGCTTCTCATTCTTGTGTATGTACAACATAATGACAACCTGTCTTTATTTTGATAATCTTAAATTCGACATTTTCGATGCAATGATTTTTAGTGCATGTTTATCATGCAGTATTCACTGGTAGATTTCCTCGTGTCCACTGACACCTCAGTTCAAAACTTATTTCTTTTTTCTGATTTCTACTCAAACTGATTTCTAACTGTTCCCTTCTTGTCATTTTAGCACTAAAATTGCCTATTTTATCACAGTTTGGGGATTAAAAGTACCATGCAGTCGTTATTATTTAAGTTAGTCTTCAAAAGTTTTCAGTAGCTTTAAACTAAATTTGGTCTGCTAAAATAATAATAAGGGATTCAGTGTGCGGCCCGCATAAAGGTAGTGATAGAATTATATTGGCGCGATAAGGTATTTCTGTTGGTCATGGCTGGTATAGAGAGATGGAGAAGGCAGATTCGTTAGTGTGCTCTGTTAAAGGTTTCTGTGTTTCAACAAAAGCATTGCTGACCAGTTTGATCGAGTTAGAATTTTCAAAATATTGGTATCAGCTTGCAAGAAAAACATTGCTTCAAAGTAAATAAATGAAAGATTGTTTTATAAGCGCTTTTTACGGACACTTTTTCATCTCAAAGAAAAATTCGTGAGAGTCTGAATGTTGCATCGGAAAACGATTAAACTAATGGTGCGAAAACAGTACCTAAAATATATAGATTTACGATGCTACAAAACGCAAAAAGCCAAAAATCTAGTTTTAAAGATAGTTAGGATTTAGATTCTTTCGTGGTTGATTAAAATCCCGCACTTTGTTCCTTTTTTGCACTCTTAATCTTTTCGGCACTATTTTGTGATTCATGGCAGAGAGAAAACGAAATTGTCTGGGGCTTGCAAGGAAAGAATACAGAGAACAGTGTTGACAACCACTAAGTTAGATTACGTTTTGGCGAGATTGTTTCCATTAAATACAGTGTAAATCCATCGCAATGCAATGTTTTCATTCTTATCTTCTTAACATTCAGAACATGTTGTAGCTGTAATCAGCATTTTGCTAATTTCTGATTAAAAGGCAATTCAAAGCTTTGGTACCTTTGTTAAAGCTCTGTACATGTTGTAACTGTTGGCTGTCATCCAAAACCATGTAGCAAGAAGGAAGTAATGTAACAACAGTGTAGAGATATCACAGAAAATGTCGTGCTTCACTCTACTTGTCCCAGCCAGAAAAATAACGTTGGTAAGCAGCAAGCAGAGGCAGATGTTTAGTAAAAAAGCAGTCGGTTGTCGTTGGCGTAGCTCTCTTTATCGCATGGAAAGAAAAAATAAGAATTATATATTAGTTACCAGCGATCAACCATGATCGTCAAAGCCGTGTTGGAGACACATTCAGTCTTGTCGAATGTCATGATTGAGATTCAAAATTCGTTGTTCTTCAATTTTTTTTTTTAATTCAGCGTAGCTCCTTTCGTGAGAGGTGACTCTCAGCCAATCAGCATAAGCGAAATTGCCTTGCGATCACCAGCGTCAGCAGGAAAAAGACCATTACGCTAAATAGACAGAACGACTAATTAGCTACTTTTCAGGCATTCTAAGATAAACGAAAAGATAAGTGAAAGACGACACTAAGCTTAACAACCAAAAACTGATTGAAAATAAAACTCGTGATTTCAAACAAATCTGTGGTGAAAGCTTAGCAGATAGACAAGCATTATACTAAGCATCGTAAAGGGAAAGGATTCAGTTGTGTTGTAAACTGAATTCAGTTCCTTGATTCCACAGCTCAGTGCTTTTAGTGAACATGAAAAAATGCCCAAATGGCAACTTAAGTCTCACTGCGCATTCTGCAAACTTTACAGGTATTACCCAGTGAACATTTCATTTGCTAATCGAACCGAGCTTCGTTGAGAATTGCGTGAAATCTGGATCGCGTTTCTAGCTCTACGATCACACCATATCCGCACGAAATCTCAACTCGCTCCGCTCCATGACTACCCATACTCCAAAAGCGTGTGCTTGTAGCAGGCACAGTTTAGCCAGTCTTCTGTCCTGCGGGTCATTACATCCAGGAGGTGGGTTGGCTATTTTGGAAAAGTAATGAAAATCTGAAGTTTTGCTAACAGCTGTTTCTAATGCTTTTAATCCTCAATATTTTAAATGTTGCCAAAGAAAACTCATAAACAGAGCTATTGATGCTTTACCAAAGAAGCAGTTTTTGTAATGAAATTTCTCAAAATAGTCTGAGTTGCACCTAAGAAAATATGGATTATCAGAAAAACTATGATTTTTCTCTCTACGGTAAAATTTTAGGTAGATAGTGTGCCGCAAGCGAAAGCATCGATTAAGAAAATAAATTAGTGACCATATAGCTGTGGCTAAAGCCATTGCCGCAAACTTTTCCTCTACTCTGGTTTCAAGACGAGAGTATTGCTCGGCGTTTATCAACCTAGAAACCGTTATCAGTGATCTATATAAAAGCAATCAACAAAGAAATTGCCCAGTTTCAAGCATATCTAACAGCTTAGGCTTGGTTTAGTCAAACAGAAAATGGAAACAATCACGGGGTGAATGATTTGCAGCGTTCAAACGTAGTCTGCAAACTAACTCGCCCCTGTGAATCCACTTACGTTAGACAGATATTTGATAACCTGAATCAATGAACACAAAGCTCATCAATGCTCCGAAGTAGGCTATATGAATATTTGGTGGTCGATCCCATGCACCGCTTTAATTTTGCAACCATATATATTGGCAAGCATTGCCGGTCAAAAAACTTCGGCTCGAGTCACTTGTGATGCTAGAACACCAAATGGATCTCAGCACGGATGGTTCATCTATTCCGTTACTGAATAAGAGCTGATGATGCCTACCCAATTGGCGAAATATGTACAGTAGTCTGATACGATCTTAATGTGTATTTCATCTCTGTGAAAGGAGACCTTTCGACAGATTGTGACATAACGATTTTTGTTATATAAAATAGATTGAATACCTTCAAACCGCACTTTCAGTTTTCCATATTACTGGTGCATTTTTTAGTATTTTTTTCCTGAAGATAGCCTATGACTAAGTCGAAACGTCGAATAAAATAATATGTTTTTGATATTTGCGGCTACATGCTGTTCACAATAAAAATTGCAGGATTCCTGTTTTTCCAAAAAAGGACGTCGACCTTTGTTATTTCGTTCAGTTCAATTTCATTATACTGGCTTTTGTACTCCTTTCGGAGTGGAACCACCACTAGCTCTTTGAAAGCAGAAACATTAAAAAATAGACTACTTGCAAGGCAGGCTATCACCAGAAAAACCAGACATGCACCAGGTGGAAACCAAACAAATAAATAATTCTAGATGTTCGGGATGGTACAGTGAGCAATAGCCACAAATAAAGGTTCAAAATACACAAACATATTAACCTGCTGATCCTGGAAGTGAAAGTCAAGAAGAATTCGTTGTACAGTAACTTGGGATTAAAATATCTTGTGACTTTTCTTTTTGATATGTTTTTTAAGCAACTTGAGAGCTATTACTCATTCTGGAAGAAAAAAATGAGAAAGATTCCATAAAATAGCTTGAGTCCTGTATGTGTGCGCTTGTTCCTTCCTGTTGTCTTTGCGCAAGTCTTGATATTTGTTTCTTATCTATAAAATATTTGTTTTTACAGGTCATTAGCAAAGATCTATATTCACTAGTACTTTTTGTGACTCACTGATGCCTAGATAGTAGAAAGAGTCTGATTTTGTATATCTTCCTGCCTGTTTTTTTCTGTTCAAATCTGGGATTTTTGATGAGTCTGTGTGGAGTTTTTCAAAAAATTTCATTGCCATTCAGCCCGTCGCAGGTAGGGCCTACCGTTTTTCATATATTCGGTATGACCGACTGGGAATTGAACCTGCCTTCCAGCTCTGGTGATGCGTGCTCAAATTGATGGGTTCACCAAAGGTTGGGAACCACTGTTCTAGTCCAAATGTTTTCATCAGTGGCGTAACTAGAGGTCTGAACCTGGAAAGGGAAAAACTTAGCTGAATGGGGCCCACTGGCCACGGTAGAGGGGCCACTAACCAACGCTCAGAAAAAATGTTAAGGAATGACAGTGAATCCGGATGTCGTGGATGTCTATACTCGATAAAAAATATGAAAACGCCCTTAAAAACGCAAAAAAAACAACATCCTACTGAAAATCAAAATAATGCTAAATATCAAGATGTCAACTAAAGGGTGTCCAGTTTTTACAATTGGCTTGCCAGGGGGTGTCGGCTCGCCCCCTTGTCCCCGGTCAGTTACGCCATTGGTTTTCATGTCGGGTCAACTTTGATACAAGCTCCTAGCGCAAGTGAAAGGAGCACGCGGGCAGACTTCGCTTCTCCATCCCCCGTTGCTTATTACATGCAAGTATATAAGTAAATAAACAAATTTTGAACGTTTCGCCCATCACTTCTAAAATACAGTATGTCTTGGCGCTTTAGGCTACCCTCTAACAGTATTTCCCGTTACCAATTCTCCTTCTTGAGATCTTGCTGCTTCTTCTCACTGAATGTAGGTAAAATAAATCACGAAAGTGGCTGATAACAACCAATTTTTTTTATTCTTCGACTAAAATCAAGAAGTAAATCTTACGACACAGGAATGCTGATATCCGAGAATTCTTTTCATTGTACATCTGGTTGCAAAATAAAGAGCTGTTCTTGCTCTAAAATGCAATTATTCGGCTTAAAGCTGACAGTACAATTACGTGCGTTGACATCAAATTAAGTCTAACGAATATCTATTGTAATTGACAAAGTTTTCAGGTCTTGCTAGCCACAGTATTTCCAAACGTTACTTGGGACCATGGGCGTTGGAAGGGGTCCGGCGGGGGCCAAGGCCGCCCATGCATTTTGAAATTAGATATTTTGCTATGAACTATCAATAGAAAAATGTTTTTCTCTTAGTTTTGGATAAGTAAAATGAAATGTCACCACTGCTGACTCCCCCATGGTAAAAATCCTTTTGAGCCACCTGAAAAAATCCACTATTGACCCCATCTGGAAAAAATCTTTTCGACGGCCATGCTTGCTAATCAGACTAAGGTACTAAAAGAAATCCTATTATTAGGATAGAAACCTTTTCTGAGTAAAGGCAGAGCCGTATCAGCTGCACGCCATACCCCGCAATTGGGGGGCCCACGCTGTCACAGGGGACCCAAAATTCAGCCTCGTTACCGCTTAGCATCCCAGAGAAATCTTTGATCCTTCAAATTGAAATATGGAGCACTAGAAATCAGTGAAGTTAAGGGGCCCTTTGAAAGAAAAGTGCTTATTCATTACAGTTACTTTGGGCCCATTTGAAAGCAAGGTATTTACACACTACAACTGCTGTTGGGGGCACCTTTGAAAGCAAAGTAGCCTACGCTGTTGGGCCCTTTGAAAGCAAGGTACTTTACACATTACAGCTGCAAAGAGGGGCCCGAGACAAGTGCCTCGCTTGCCTTCCCTTGAACACACCACTGTCACGGGCGTCCGCAGTGGGGGGGCAAAACGGGCATTTGCGCACCCCCTGGAAATTGGAACTAAGAAGCAAAAATTTCTAGAAAACGTAGAATCAGAAGTTTAATTCCAATTAGTTAGGTTGATTCTTGCAATGACTGTTTGTTTGCCGATATGACACTCACATTGCACAAGAGTCAGCTCACTGTTCTGGTGTCATGCAGTCATGAAATTACAGATCTTTGAATCCTATCCTTTGGATGCAAATGCAGGTTGCGAAAGTCGGGAGCGAATGGTTCTACTGCTAGTCGCTGTTGCGTCACAATAACATAGCAACGTATTTTTAAAGGCTCACTTCAAGTTCCGGTAGTAGCCGCTTTGCCATGTTATGTACTGTAACTGCTGAACGCATATATCTTGGCAGGTAATGCAGCGAGACAGCGAATGCTAATAGCGGTAAGCCACGTACGTTCATTACCAGTGGTGGGCGAACTGCGACATATTTTGTGTGGCTCATCTAGATAAAGAGCAATATCTCAAATTGACAGAGAGTTGTTACCTCATATTTAATGTTTGTTTCATTTATCAATGGTTCAATGCAACATTCCTACCTTTGAGGCTCTGCTACGAAAATACACGTACCTGTTTCTCGAAAGATGCAGAAAATCTAACAACGTATGGTTACGTGCTTTGATGCAGTCAGATTGTTTGTACTCGTCACTATTCTTTGAACACTATAATCGCATTTTACTCTGTG
>Ga0210059_1002791_pt1 | contig 27609 bp, 13 predicted proteins | sample Ectturendosymbi2_FD_188042 | JGI IMG/M metagenome (GOLD analysis project Ga0210059, IMG submission 188042) | Ecteinascidia turbinata endosymbiont from Florida, USA - Sample 2 (SPAdes) (version 2) | ecosystem: Host-associated > Tunicates > Ascidians > Unclassified | place: Key West, Florida... | reverse complement strand
GTCTTGATTATGCCAACTGCATGACTATTACACAGGTGTGCAAAAATAACGGTTCCTTGAAAAGTAACAGAAAGTTTATTTAATGAATACTAACAGTTAAACCATTTACAATGTAATATAAGTGACAATTTGGTTCACGTGAAGTAAGCCTCATGATGTTCTTAGTTCCTGTGTTGAAAGTTGCATCCATCATGAAATACCACTGAAAAAAGGATCATGGCATCAACCTCACACAGATTGGCGTCGTAAACTTTCTGAGATACAGCCTAAAATTTGAATGTTGCAAAAACCTGAAAAAGTGCAAATAGGTGGGATAATTTTCGTGGAAGCTTTAGAGACTACAGTACTTGTCTGTTTTCAAACTTATGAAGTAGATTTAAAGCTATTGCGAAATCTACAATCACTTTAAAGTATATACTTCTTTCGTGTTAAAAGAGAAAGGAATTTTTTAACCTTTTCCGGGATATTCAAAATTTGCTCAAATAACGGTTTGCACTCTTTTAACTGGTGCTCTTTTACGCGAGTTTCACTGTAACCATTTTACATGTGTAAAGTATATATTGATAGGTAGGTACAGTACTGGAGGTTGTTTTAGTTGAAGAGTCGACTTTTGGCTATCCATTCAAGAATGTTAATTTTCTGTAAATAAGCTGAATACCATGAGTCAAAGGCCAAGTGACTTAGGCAAAAAACATTGAGTGACTGTCAAAAGAAGGCTATTCAAATCTAAGGCAAAAAGGGCTGAAGCCGAGAAAGAGGACAGTGCGTTGGACAAGAATTTTAACAGAGCTACTTCAGAATATGAAGAAAAAGCTTTAGAGTGCCACGCCACAGGGAAAATTGCGACAACGTAAGCAGTCAGACTGATCATGATCAAAGGGGAAGTTTATGCACAGGAAGTGAGGTAAGTCATTTCGAAAGTGCTGAAAGTGTTTCGAAAGAACTTTGATGAGGGCGTTAAAAACCGCCCAAGGTCACTTGGATTGGCAATAGATCCCAAGCTTACAAAATGCTGTGGACCCCGCCAGATATTTTTTATTAAAGATTTGACCTTGCTGCTTGCAAAGACATTTTGAGAGACTGCAACTGTTTTATTTGAATTCTGAGGTGATTGCAAAGCAAGGTTTTCGTGTATTTTGATGGTAGTGAAGCGAGTTTAAACTGTTTTGAGAGACCGTTGGAATAATTTAAGAACCGTTTTGGTCTCTCACAACCCATTGAAAAACACTGGGCCCCGCGCCGGAAATATTCACAATCAGCTTCGATACAAAGTGCAAATTTGTGTTGGTTATTTGGCGCAGCGCGGGTCCCGATTAGAAGAAATCGGTTAAATCGACTGAAACCGGCCCTGCATCTGATGAACGAAAATTAAAAATATGCCGGAACTATGAACATACGATCCTGCCACTTGGCCAGGTGTCATGAACCGGAATGTTAGGGGCTATTTAATCCAAATGAGACCGCCCACAATCACAACAGAATTTTCGCCAGAAACAAGAGTGATACGACGGTTTTACTTTCACCACAACATTACTGCCAAATGGTGAAACGGTACGTCATCCATGTCTTGGCGTCACCCTTTCGGGTCTAGCTTTTTCACACCACTGACTTCTATCATTATGACTTAATGCCCCCATCAACAATTTTTACACACATAACTGAGTAGGGCCCAGCAAAAGTACTTCCAATCGGGGCCTGCACTTGCTAAAGCCGGCCCTGTCCACGTTTGTACATTTACAATAAAACTGTGTCATGAGTTTGCATTCAATTTACCAAGAAAATCTCGTGACATCTAACAAGTAGCGGTTATTATCCGGTTAACCGGTTAGCTATAATAAATTATCCCAATGGTTTGGTGACTTTTCATCACGCGACAATTAATCACTGACATTTAATCACTAGATAGTTATTCACGCAGACAAATCACTTGCCTGGTTTGGTGACATTTAATCACGTGACAGGTAATCACTGATATTTAATCACTGGATAGTTTGTCAAAATGGTGTTAGTTACATTTGTGTATCTTTTTCAAGTCTGTTCATAAAAGTCCCTAATGTAGAATGATTACATTGAAAAAGTGCGTGTATTCCGTAACACCAACCTTCGATAAATTTCGTTCTTGCAATTCCTTCAGACGCAGTTTCGAAGTGATTCTATCTTTCTACTGCAAAGATGGCGGAACCATAACGTCACTACGTCCTGGCCGTGGTCGGTCTCAAATATATGTATGTTCAAAATACGCTGAAAGCTCTGGCATTTTTGGGGCCTGGCATGTTGTCAGCTAGTATCAAAAATACTTCAGTAACGTCGGATGAAAAGACCATAGCTAAAACAGGTAAGCAGCGAATAGCCAATTTTAAACTGCCATTCTTTTCGTAGTCTTCTTTCATACCAATTTCGTTAACTTTTCGTATAACACTTTGTGTCAAATGAAAATAGCAGCCCGTAACTGTTGCAGTTGGAAATGCTGATCTAAAAGCATTAACAGCTGCACTCTCAAAATCTAGCAGTATTTTCTCTCAGGAAAAGCCAAAATAATCATTCTTTTTACTTCTTTCAACATGCGATCATACACAACGTTAATCTTGCTCTGTACAAAACAGTAAATGGCGACAGGATTTATGCCACGAGCGAGTTCGAAATGCATTGTGTACTGTACATCCAAAAAATATGTATTGTGTAAAAATGTGCGTGTTGATTTGTCTGGTGATAAACAGTCTAAGGCAGAGGTGGGCAAACTGCGGCCCGCGAAGGCATTTTGTGCGGCTCGCAGGGCAGTCACACGTACTTAGATAGCACATATTTGGAGTGTATGTTAAAGTAATTTTATCGATTAGATTAGAATTATCAAGTTTTTGTCCACACGTTTCATTCGAAACCGCATTTTTACTCAACCAGAAGTGACTATTGTTACCTTCATTTTGTGGCAGCTCATGTAAAACTTCTAGAAGTTTTAAAGCGATTGTAGGTGTAATCTATGTAATACGGGCATGCGGTCCGCGGTAGCAATAAAATCTTCAATGTGGCCCTGCGTAAAAAATGTTTGCCCACCCCTGGTCTAAGAGATTAAATGTCTGGGTGTTTAATTGTCTGCGTGATTAACTATCTAGTGATGAAATGTCAGTGATTAATTGTCGCGTGATGAAATGTCTGTACACCTATCCCGATAGTAAAATTATTGATATCTGAACTAACCCTAGTTACTACATAATTTGATAAGGGTGTTCCTATACAACTCCAAGCTGATCGTGCGGATCTTATCTAGCAGCAAAAGTTGCTAGTGCTTTCAATCTAATTAAGCGCTTTCTTATAATCTTAGAGCCATTTCATTTTACGCAGACTAATAATTTTTCGATCCAACTAAGAATGTCATTTATTGTAGCTGTGTTAAGTAACTTCACTTCATAGGTGAAACAAGCAAGGAATCAATCGAAAATTTTCATAGGAAATCGATTTCACGCAACACTACGCATCATCAGTCCCATCATCTTATTCAAATGATACCATTTAAATTAATAGCAGTGAAATTCCAGCGTAATTTTCAACAGCTCTAAAAGACAGCCAATTTGGGCTGCAGCACCGTCAGTCGTGATAAGATAGCGCTCACAATCGGTAGCCACTTGTTTCAGCCTTTTTTTGGCCCAATGTTACCCAGCAACCCGTTCGAACCCACAGTAGTTTCTCGTTGGCGTTCTGATTGGGAAAAAATGTGATTTTTGGTTTATTGCTGAGTTGTTTGCAAATAGTATGGACCTATTGCTTTAAGAATCGTGGGCACCAGCGGGAATGTAAATGCTTTAAAGAGGGGGCCCTGCACATATCAGAAGAGAAAATCCTGAGAAGAAAATCACCTTGCTGTCTGGGGTGCTCGATGATACAACCTGGCCAGCAGTTTTCAGCGCTTTGACCCAACTTGCATGAACCTGCTTAACGTTTGCACCAATAAACCAACTTGCAACTTAGTTCCAACCCATTATTTCCAGAGAAATTATTCTGCTGCCAAGCAAAAAATAAGACACTGCAACTTATTAGCGTGTTTTACCTACAACGGAACTTGAAATTAAAAAACGGGCACGTCTGTGATCTTATGCCCCTGGTCTGCTTAAAGTGAAATGGCTGTTAACATAACCGATTTTATCTAACATCATAATACTGACTGAAAGATTTCTGACTAAAGTAAGACAGTTTCTTTACCATGTTTAGAGAGGCGCGCAAAAGGGATGTACAGGTTGTACAACAAAAACAAAAGTTCAAAGTTCCTGTTCTCAAAATTATTTCGTCAAAAGAGGACTCACAGTTTTCTTGTTCGACCACGGGAGTTTCCACTGGATTCGGAACAGAACCTGTGAAAAGCTTACATCAGTACCATCACAGCAGTAAATTTTCACACACTTCAAGCCTTTGTTAAAGATTAAGAAAGCTGAAACTTGTTCATGCAAGCAATTGCACAATGCACATAGAGGGAAAATTTGTCTAACACCATGCGATGCATAGGTAAAGAAAAAAAAAGAAAAATTTTTTTCAAGGAAAGCATTTGAAGACACGAAACAAAGGTAGGGCAGCTGCCAGCAATTCACTATATGTGTCATTGATAATGAAGTGAAAATGTAATTTTCGTTAAGGAGCATGACATTACAAACTCTTCTAAATAACTTCAAATGATTAGTGATTGTTGAAAATTCAAGCACATAGAGTTTCAAAACTGGGAACCATTGTTCTTCTCTCACATTACCGTACTTGCTAGTTGATGCTTGCGTGCACAGTCCCATCTTCACAAAATAATATTGTCTTTACAAACATTACGGCTTCAATTATGGGCTACACAGTTAACTTGGCAAGTACCAACACTACGTAGTAACTGTCATACACCTTTCTACCTGGGAAAAAGGAAGACAAAACATTTGCAACTGTTTTTGCTATGACGCTGTTGAATCCATACATAGAATCATAGTGTTTGAAGGACTTTGATGATGCCATATACACCAGAAGACTCCTGAAGCAAAGAAAAAAACAGACATTGGTTTTTCATTTGTAAATATGTGAAAACTGCTAACAAAACCAGGCAAAACAGAATGGGGATATTAGCTAGGTGTGATAGATTTGCCTTAAACTAAATGTAATGCTCTTACCAAAACTGCTCTACAAATGCCAAGTTCAATGTCAAGATTATGACTCTCTTTCCACTACCAGACAAAAATCATAGACAATTTACGTTTAAAAAAGTTAAGAATAGAAAATTTTGTTGACATACAATCAGATGCAAATATTAAAATGTATTTACTTTCTTGGTACTACGAAAGTATTTCATGCTTTGCAAAATAACTCAATTCCTTATACTGGAGAAATCGTAAAGCAATGAAGTACCAAAGTGTCAAGTCGTGGCATATTCATTCAAACTAAGACATATCGCTAAGCTACAATAACAGATAAATCTAACATGGTGGTGATGATGAATAACAGAAAACAGATCAAGTTTAATGTGAGTTTAATGAAGGTGTTGTTTGTGTAGGCACAGAAAATGGAGCTGGCTTGCATGAAGCTTGAATCATTTGAACAAATGAAAGCTTGTTGCTGTTTGTTCTACATACTTACAGCACTTGTGACAACTTTGCACCAGTTTATGAATACATCTATATGCATAGTGTACCACAGGTGTCAAGCCAGTGATACCACCACAGTTAGTACCGTGTTTTTAAACTTTCTGTGATTTTGATGTGCTACACCTGCAGGTGGTGACTGCCATCATAATATTGCAATATGTCCCTTCGTTTTTGCTTGTACTTATCTATTTCTTGATATCAGGCTGATGACCCACATCGAACATGTTAGCATTAACCCTTCGTGAGTCAGGGTATGATATATTCGTACTTCGATTTCAGCCTAAAACCAGCAGTTGCCAGTTGCCTTACCAACGCCATAGCTCCTCCACCAATTGCGCTACTGCGCTAGAGAACTGTTCAAGGGTTCAAATGGATTGACCAGTCATTTAGTCTACAGCCGAAAAAAAATTTTTTGGTTGGAGGTTGCGGATTTTTTTGAGTGACGTCATAAGTGAAGTAGTGTTTGTGCCAATTTGGCTCATGTTACCTCCGGGCCTAGGGCCCAACCGCTAGGCCAAAGTATTTCGCTGAAGTTTTCATTGGAAACTAGGGTTGAGTCCGAGTCTTTTGAGCCTTTGATCAACTTTCTAGCATTTCTGGATCAAAAGTTATCATCTAAAATTAACAAAATAATTGATTATCGAATTAACTAATTAGTCAAATATTTTTATTACTTTTGATCACAACTTTTGAACCCGAAACCCCAGCAGGTCATCCAAAGTATCAAAAGACTCAGATTGTAGCCTAGTTTCAAATAAAAACTTCAGCGAAAAATTATCATCCAACGGTTTGGGTCCAGGGCCAGGTGAAGTGGGTCAAGGTGGCTGAAAAGCCTTCCACTTATGACATAACTCACAAAAAAATCCACACCACCCAACCAAAAAGTTTTATTCGAGTGCAAACTACAAGACTTGCCCAGTCTCTTGAGCTTTTGACTGGGCCTGTAGTGCTTACCAGACCAGAGAAATTCCTGCACAACGCCACGTGCGATCCGGCTGTTTTCACGCGAACCACTTGAATTAACCTGGGTGCGAAAATGTTAAATTGTGGTACACAAGAAATACAGATAAGATTGAAACACTGAGCAGAACACAGGATGCATCAGTATCAGTTACCACTATTTCTCATCAACATACGGTTGTTATATTATTTGTTAAAATTAACATTTGCAAAAAGCATCAGAGATTTGAAGTAAATAGCAAAAGTTGTTAGATAAATTTCACACAGCTGATCAAATGCGTTCAAGCTGCTTAACATTAAATGAATGTGTCCAGGAGATATTAATCTTGACACATCATATGCACCACTGGTCTTAAAAAATTGTTTCGTAACTTCGCCGCATTGCTATGTTAACACCTTCGCTGCCAGTAGCTTCGGGTCAAATTCTCGATTTCTAGTAGGTCTTAGTAACTCCATCACTCACCAGTCAATTGTGCTAGAGAGCTGTTCAAACCTCAAAGACTCAAGTCTTCGAGTCTGCACTGAAAAAAAACTTTTTGGTTTTGTTTTTTTGTGAGTGATGTCAGAAGTGGAAAGTATTTGGCCATTTTGTCTCATGTTACCTGGCCCTGAAACCAAACCGCTGGATGGAAGTATTTTGCTCGTTTTAAAGTTTCCAAATTGTCTAATTTGTTAGAAGCGCTGTTTGACAGTAGTTGCATTATTTTGAGAACAAAGTATTCTACTGCGTAAATCTTTGTAGCTTGCGTTGAATTTTATTAACTCTTCGGCGTCCGCTTGGTTTCAGGGATTTTCAGAAAAAAAACGCCTAAACGCACGTGGCTTTGCACGGGAATTTCTCTGGTGCGGTATGCTCTACAAACCCGGTAAAAGTCTCAAAAGACACGGCAAGTTTTCTAATCTGCACTTGAAAATAAATTTTTTGCTTGGGGGATGTGGGTTTTTTGTGAGTGACATCATAAGTGGAGAACTTTTAGGCCACATTGGCCCACTTTGCCTGGACCTGGGCGCCAACCGTTAGGTGGCAGTATTTCGCTGAAGTTTTTACTGGAAACTAGGCTACAAACCGAGTCTTTTGATACTTTGGATGACCTGATGGGGTTTCGGGTTCAAAAGTTATGATGTAAGTTAGTAAAAATATTTGACTAATTATCTAATTACATAATTAATTAATTTGTTTACTTTAGATCATAACTTTTGAACCAGAAATGCTTGAAAGTCAAAGGCTCAAAAGACTCGGACTCGAGTCTGATTTCCAATGAAAACTTCAGCGAAACACTTTGGCCTAGCGGTTGGGCTCTAGGCCAGGCAATATGACCCAAACTAACCCCAAAACTACTTCACTTATGACGTCAGTCACAAAAAATCTGCATGCCCAACCAAAAAAAGTTTTTCCAGTGCGATCTATTAGACTGGCCAATCCGTTTGAGCCCTTGAACAGCTCTCTAGCGCAATCGGCGGAGGAGCTAGGGCGTTGGTAACGCAACCGGAAACTGCTGTATTTTAGGCCGAAATTGAAGTACGAATATATCGTACGCCACCTCTAAAAGTGTTAAGTTCATGCTTTTGAACTTTGGCAGTATTTTTTGAAGTAGCAGTGAATACTTTCAGTTGAGTAAGACGCAACTTCCAGTTGTTTCCAGTTTTGATTGTCGCAGTTGGTGTTGTGCTATGTTACACTAAAGACTTTATGTTGTTTACTTTCTCTGGCCTTGCTTTAGCCTTTCAACGTTTCACCTGTTAGCGTTGCTTGCAGATGTAAAGACTGAAGATGCATAGTTTTATGTGAAATTGATTGCCTATTAATATTTGTGATTGATTCCTTGCTTATTTTACCTGTGGAGTGAAGTTACTTGACATGACAGGCTGTTCACAAACGCAAAAAATAGTGTCATGAAACATTCAGTTACTTTCCATGACAACTAATAACTAAAACTTGTTTTCAATGCCATACTCAACAGGATGGAACTATGAACTTGACAGACAAACTGCTGGAGTTGCCCTAGTGCATATGTTTTTCCTTGCGCTTTGTTCACATTTGAACTACCATATTTCTATTGTTGCAGTGGAATAACTTTGCACAAGAATTGCATCTTGCAAATGTGGGAGTCCTGCTTAGTCAGTGCAGGTGTTCGTTCGCCACTTGACATAAAGAGTGCAGGTCTAATAATTTCAGTCATAATGTCAGTCCACGCCAGGATGTCAGCAGTCTTGCAATGGGGTTAATGATCCACAGCACACATTGCTGTTGATTGCTGTGGCACGAGAACAAGGTTAAATGTCAGTTAAATAATAAATGCCAGAATGAACTCCCAACAAGCAACACCTCAAATTTCTTTTTAGCGAACAGGCCAGCAGAGAACTAATGAACCTGAGCTTGCGAAGTCCTTTCCTATGGCATTGCAACCAAATTGCCACTGAATTTCAATCTTATCAAAACTAGCATGTCTTCCACCCAACTGACAAATAGGCTACTTGGCATGATTGTATGCAAAACCACAGCGACAGCTCTTACCACTATTGTGGTTAGTGGAGTGAGTGCACTATGAGTAGAATGGCTTGACCTTCGGTAATCTATCATGATGGAGGGAGTGTGCTTTGAATCAAACGGCTCGACTTCCGAAAGCCGAGTAATGTGACATGTTGCGCTCAAGCCCAGCTGAAAGCACGGTGCTAAGAAAAAAACTTATGTGGAAAATAAAATATTTGATTCCAGCAACGTGTGAACAAACTTGATTGATGCCGAGTGCAATTTTTTTATTGGCTGCATAAAAATTTCCAAAAGGTATAGTTTTGCTGCGAAAAATTTCTTGCAAGCATGTCAGATTTACCAGGAATAACATTCCCAAATTTCATACTTTTTCCTAGCCTGGTTTCAATACTAGCAGAGATTATGCCAAGACTTAGGGGCTTGTCATATAGTGTGACAGCATCATCTCAGCATAACTTTAGTTTAGCTTCATGTCCATAATGTTATTACAACACTGTTCATTTTGTCACGAAAACTGAAAGAAAACTCAGTGGCCACAACAATGAACATACCACAAATAATTGCTATTTTTAAGCCTTGTCAAAAGCCATACCCACTAGAGTCCTGCGCGGGGCAGGTTAACCCGCGCAGGTTGCAGGTACCCACATTTGCGGGGTGGGTACGGAACACGCACTGCTATGCGGGCGGGCACAGGTTTAGAAATTCTTTTTGAGGGTAACTGGGTGTTGAGGCAAAGCACATGAATTTAATCAGCTCAAATATCACAAAACACGTGGATGTACTGAAGTTGTTTGCCAGCATTGCGCTTAGGACAGTAGGCCTGCAGCAATTATTACATTATGATGTAACAACCCATTGTTGTGAAACATTAGCTCAGACTCTTGCCATGTGGTGAGCAAGGGCAAGTAACCATTTTCCAATGCTACCATTGTACTTGGTGAGGAATAATTCAGTCTAGCAGTATTTCTAAATGGATAAGACAACGCTTGACGCACAACTAGTCACAACTGAACTGAAACATGTTTTTTATCACCTCAAATCTGTTGACTGCGAAAGATCAGATCTGTGGAAAGTTTTGGTTTGGTTGTCAATGAAAAAGAATGAGTAGCTTGATTTTGCTGCTTGTTAGACTTCCATTCAGGTGTTATGAGTAAGGCAAGTTTTGCAACTTTTCTTACAGCTTCTGAAGTACTCAGAGTTTATGTAGTACGATGAGCTGGATACACAAATTTTATATGCAACCTTTTTCTTTTTTACATGCAACTTTTATCAAGTAGGCTTATTGCGCAAAATGTCAAAGTGTGATTTAAAAAACATGCTTGAGAAGTATTTCAGTATACAGTAGTTCTGTTCTCGTTGATGACCGATTCAAACTGAATATTGACAACTTTTTAGTACAACTTTTGTTACAAATAAATGCATATTTCTTGCGATTTTATTGCAACAAAAACTTGCCCTAGTTATGAGTCCTAGTTAAGTTTTCGGACAGGTGCGGGTTTGAGACTCAAAAAGTGTGGGGCGGGCGTGGGTTGGTCTACGGGGCGGGTTTTAATTTTGCAGGTGCGGGGCGAGTGCGGACAAAAAATTAACCCGCGCAGGACTTTAATACCTACATAATTTCAATACAAAAAGAATCTAAAATGATGCAAATGCATGTTCTTATTGGCAATATATATATACATATATATATATATATATCCATTAGGCGCTACCTACTTGTTTAGCATATCTTTTATACACTGTATAGTAGATTTAAGTAGTGCCAGGTTGAGTTGTGCAAATAATTGTCAAGTGTGATTGAACACTTAATGAACTACCTAAATAAACACAGCCAATCCGCATTTCTTCAAGCAGCTGCAATTCTGGTCAAGCAACATCACTGACAACATGAGCACATCCACATTTACAACACAAATTCTAACATATCACAAAAAGCTTGTACTCACCAGTGTGATCCACCAGCTTTGACACGACTTTCATTATCGTTAAGAGGAAAAAATACAAGCAGTTTTGTTCCTAATTCCAAAGATGAAACAATTGGTTCAAAATCTAAACAATACAAGTAAGCTGAGTGGAAGATCAAAAAGCATAGGTATTCATTAAAGATCTACCACAACTTTAGCTGGAATGAAAGTGTTAAGCTCTTTTGTATCTCTAGACAAGGCACCTGTAGCAAGAGCTGGATAATTTACCATATTTTTCAGACCGTAAGGTGCATGTAAATTCCTTCAATTTTCTCAAAAGTCGCAAGTGCACCTTATAATGCAGTGCGTCTGATGTATGAATCTGGTTGTGCTTTCTCACCTAGTACCAATTTTATGTGGTCAATGGTGCTATTTATTTAATTACTTTTTTGTAAACAGACCTTCATGTAATGTAATAAACCAGCAACAATTACAGTGAGCAGCGGATATGGTTCCACTAATAGCTAGCACATACCTCAGTATTGAAGCACAGATCATATTACTCCACAAGGATCCTGCGCACAAAGCTATCTGTGGCAATATCCACCATTGATTAGTGTAGAAGTAACAAAATGTTTGCCATGCTTACTGTTTTAGCCTAAAGCTGGAAAACACTAGTAGTGTACCTTCTGGGATTTGAATTTGCTGAGAAAACCACCTGGTAATCGTGGATATTGCCACAGCGAAACAACCTGTTAATCAAAATGTTAAACTTCCCACCTACTGCAGTGTATTGCCGCTTACTTGCAGCATACACTGACTTGGGTTTCTGGACAGATATAATACCTCCATTTTTTCAGTGCTAATATTCATTGCAACCTGCTCGCATACAACTGCAAACTAATCAAGTGCATGATGAAAATCCTGTTCAGGCTATGGAAGCAGTACCAAGTCATCTACAAAAAGCAAACGGTTGATCATGAAGTTCCCAAAATTGACACCCCATTGACTCAGCTACGTATATTCAGTTCTTAGACTATGAAGAGGCATGTTGACAACACACAATCTTGGGAGTCCAAGATCTGTAGTGATAGGCTGTGACTTAACTCTGCCGACATGTACACAAACTTCTGAAGCAGAAATACACTGACTTGATGGCCAGTAACAACAGGCAGCCATCAACATCCTACTTCTGTATCACACCACAAAGCTTTTCAGAATGAACTCAGTCGTATGTTTTCTCAAGGTTGACAAAACATACCTGCAGCCTTCCCATCCTTTAGTGTTTGACATCTAGGAAGTCAAAACCAGCAATCTTCCCAGCCTTTAGTGCTTTATCAGCTAGGAAGTCTTTGGTCGCAGTGATAGTATTTGTATCCGATACTGTGAAAATGACTGAGTTTGAAAGATCTGTGAAAATGTTCTCTGCATCTGCCAGGGATACACTCTTCATTGCTGAGTAAGAGACCATTTTGGCATTTGATAGATCCAACAGTATGAGCTCTTTTGCTGTGAAGATGCCAAATCTTTTCCCAGAACACTTTATTAGCTTCTCAATAATTGGAATGCACTATTTGTCCAAAATATTTCCTAGATTGTATTTTGGACTTTGTCACAGGAGATGTGAACTTTCATGCCTCAGCATACCACAAATGTGAAAAAGTTTCAGCTTTTTTCTGATGCCAAGCCTTGTATAGTAAGTTCTTTGCTGAAATAGCATCTTTCACCTCATGGCTCCATGGTGGGTTTAATTTTTTGTCATTATTCACCACACCAAGTCATTCCCTCCACATACCTGAGCGCAGATGAAGCTATAGCTGCTTTTAACAGATGCCACTCAACCTCCATGTCTGCTATGCATTCCAAAAGCTCTACACATTCCGGAAGATATCAAAGGTATCAGAATAAGGACAATATACTGTCTACAGAGGTCTTTCTTACATCTTTGTCCATCCGGACCTCCTACTTTATTTGGTAAAACCTCCTAAACTGCACATGTGCAGGCCCTGTTGATTTTTCAAGACATGTTGCAGACCACCAGATGGTGAAAGGTTGAGAGTTCTGTTCCTATTTGGACAAAAATGTTGAACAATGATCGGAATAAGCCAGATGAAACTATTGGTGGAATAGTACTTTTAAGTGTGTAAATCATTTTTTGAGCACTGCACCTGTGGTAATTACATGCCAGAGTAAATAACAAGACTAAAAGACTAAGTGGTCTGATGGCCAGTGAATACACTACTTGTCTGCAAGTACCTTAGTTTGTCGTTATGCTATCATTAATCATCAGTTACAAGTTAGTGGTTCCCAACCTTTTAAGTGTCACGGACCCTTTAAAGATTTGGCTAAAAGCTGGAACCCGTTTAACACGTTGGGTGCAACACTGTGGTGTCATGTCTAATACCTTACCGCACAAATTGGTGGCGCAAGCCATGTCATGTCTGGCCGGAAATTAGTTATGTAATGCGAGAGGTGCTGTCTGACTTTAAATTGATCTGTGTTTTTCGATTTATCTTTTGGCTATTACTTACGAACCAGAAGAGCTACGAAAAAACTGAGATATCATGAGAAAACTTACTTCATACCACCTGCTATAATGTCATTCTTTTACTTCTGCAACGTCACTGTGGCGTATTACTGCACAGAAACCACAGGTGCCCAGTTGGTACATCTCATTTGAAAAACGCATTACCAAACCATTTGCAAAGGACTTCGTTGGAAATATGGTGTTGTAATCAATACAAGTTTTTCCACTATGATTTTTTATGGTAAACCTCACCATCTATCATTTTCTTTTGCCTGGAGCACGAGTGCAGAATGCACTGAATTGTAATGTACCAATGAAAACAATGGATTCTGACTGCCAAAAAAAACAAGGAATGTTGGTATAACACATAAAGGCAAATTACACAGGTTTCAAGGTGTTATTATTGTGGAAGCAAGGTATCATGCACAGTGAAACCCCATATACAATACAACATAGCATCTTTGTGTTTGCCACTCTTCCTGCACAGTTTGCACTTTTGATGAACATGTTTTAGGGCTGTTCTTGTATGGAATATCATCATTTTCAACACGGAAACAATTCATTTTTATACCTAGAAATACATTCTATTTTACCTGATATTTCTAACTACTAAAAATTTAGCAGCAGAAAACTAATTTGCAAACCAACAACATTGATTTCAATGTGAAATGTCTTGATCAGAGCATGTGATTGTGGTGAGAACTCTGTGTTGTGGCAAAATGCTCCTCCGCTTATCTCTTCATTCTCTAAGTTGTGTGAACCCGATTCACCAAGCACAAATTTTTGTAAGTACCACAGACCAGTGACGAACCCCTTCCATGATCAATTCAGTAATAAATGAATGTTTCTGGTCATACTTTTACGGTGCATCTCATAAGTTAGATCACACCATGTTGCATGTCGCAACACACGCATCACAACGTGAAATGTTGCCATGTTGCAACCAGCATTTTAATAAAACCAGTTAATACTGTTACGCACCGGTGGACCCTACTAGAAAAGGCTATCATCTGCTTTGTGCGCCTAAAATCTTGAATGTTTCATGGAACCTACCAGTAACATATTGACATTGTTGCATAACAATCCAAATGTCTAACAAATTGAATTGTGAGTAAAAAGCATTACTAAAGGCAGGCTAATTGCATCTTGCATACCTTTGATGAAGTGAATAAACATAATATGGTGGTTCACATGAACATGCACCCACATGGCCCTGCAAGATATTTTTTCTGGCCGTCTAGGGAAGACCTGTGCTATGTACCATACACCCACATTCTACTCAGCATTGGCATGCCTTACACTTCAAGTGGACGACAACACAGAATTTCAGAAAAAGATTTTAAAAAGATACAGTCAATGTTTTCTGACATCAACAATTAAACAGACTTGTAGTTATGCTTTGATGCTACATGGATTTTATGTTCATCTTTGAATGTTTATTTATAGTACAGTGTTTTGCTAAAAAATTTTTGCAGTAATTGACGAGTGTTGCACAGTGAAGCATTATGTATTGCAGTAAAGTCACATTTAAGGTGGAAGATTTCTATATAGAGTATAGACTATGTAAAATTATCCTGCTTGAGGCTTAGTGCTCTCACTCAGCCATAATTTGCTTAAAAACGTGTGCTTAATAAAGCATAAATTTGCACAGCTTGAGTTTTTCTTAAATGAAGGACTGGTTGGTGTGTTTGAATCAATTTCAGTATGTTCATGCATTCTTTAATTGAGTTTGTATTACATTGTTTGCCCCAGAGCTACCTGATTCAATGAATAGTTGTGAAAAAGGTGTAAAAGTAATGATTAAGAAAACAGTTTTTTTTTTCATAGTAGGCATCAAATTTCATTGAATTTTTTTATTTGGCATGAAAGAGTATTGGTATAAGAATAAAATATGTGAATTTCACCTTTAAAATTTTATACCCATTTTTTATAGATGTTCAAAGTCGGGCCTCCGAAAAATGTGTGAAGCAAATTGAATGCTCTATTATCATAAGAAGCAGTTCTCTTAGAACTTTTTAAGGTGTTTTTTTTAATTCCTTGGGTCTTAAAATGTCTGTGTAACAATTTTCAGCCATCTCATGTCATCAGAGGCTGAGAAATTAGAAATTTAATAAAAATTTAAGCATGTTCACTGAAGTGCAACGAGTAAAAATGACGTTTTTTAAAGTGATCATAACTCCATAAATAATGGGAGTTCTTCTTCAAAAAATTTTTTTGCATTCTTCATTTTTCAGTGATATCTACAAGTGTGCCGAATTTCATTGAAATACAAAACACTTGGTTTAACTCATTTGCTCATTTGGCATGGAATGACCTGTTGATGAGTTGGAAGCAACAACACAAAACCCAAAGATTTGAATGAAACAGCATAGGTTATATTAAAAACAAGTGTTTCCACTATGAAAAAGATTCAACAATGAAGCAACTAGAGTTCAACCAATGAATCGGCATGCCAATATACTGTATATTGGCCAATACGATGTTACTAATGTATCGTATCAGCAATATTCCACTGATCTACATCGGCACCATTTGCTCATAAGTGTTACGCTGTTGCTCTGCATGGAGTGTTCAGAAACATAAATTGCTACTTAGTCTCTGACCCTGACTGATTAACGCAAACGCTCTGTCCTGTCCGTAGCACACACAGCCTTCATGCATAATGAGCAGACTGGTGTGCAATATTCCCGACAAAATGCTCTATGTCTACATCACAATGAGCAGTGACCCAGGTTTGCACAGAATTTGATGTTGTATGTTTTTTCATCGCAGTGAAGTGACGGTTTTAATGCATCTCGCATTGTTTTTTACTTATGACATCTGAGCATAGGCACATATGTCTGCACAGGGAGTACAATATGTAAAGAGGCAAGGGCCTAGGTTTAGCCTACAGTTAACACAATGCAAATAAGAAGCTAATAACAGCTTGCCAGCACTGAAACCACGACATTACTTGTGTCACACTGAGCCATTTACAGACATCACAGTCAACAGAGACAGTCATGCTATCCAACCTTATCATGTGACCAGTTCAGCCAATCACATTCAGCTGGTGGCAAAATAGCTCTAGGAGTGTACATTTTGCCATGTAAGGCAAAATGGACACTGCTTGTTCTTAACCCTTTAGAGACGGCCCATAGACTCAATGAATATTTTTTCATGATTTTTTAAAACTTTTGTATACTTGCCATAACAAAACCATAACTACTCTCTATTATTTCAAATTGGCTTCATTTTGCTTGTATTATTATCTTCTCATTTTAGGAATGTTGGGGACTACTGCTACTTGAATATACATAAAACTAACCACTTTTCCATTTGGCAAAACTAATGAGAAAATGCTTGTATTTCTTTAGTAGTATGACTATTTACTGACATTTGAATTGCCTTTCTGTAGATTGCAAGTTATTCAAACATATGTTGCACATACAATACGCTGGTTTACTTTTTACAACATGACAAAGCCAAAACACCAACTGCAGAAACCACCCACGTACGCCAGGGACTCTACAAAGTTAGAAAGTGTTCGCCTCACTGTGTGTGGAACACTGCACTGAACTTCTTATGGAGTCTCTTTTCAAACTTTTCACATTGAAGCCTAGTGTTGTTTTGGCAGAAAAAATATCTTGCTTGTGAGACAGATTTCAGTGTGTAGTTCACGCCGTCATGACTTGCTGTTGTGTTGCGCTGTAGGGCCACCCAAACAGAGCCTTGCTTCTGCTTTTACCAGATACCTTGTAACTTCTCTTCAACATTGGCGATGAGTAGTCTTTGAATGATTGTCATAGCTTAAGAAGCAAAAAGCCACCACAACAGAAACATTCAGGATATCGCTAAGTAGGTTCCACCAACATTTCCGTGATCGCAGCTGCAGTAAATAGGATGAAAGCATACGATCTTACATGTCCATGCCACCCCTTGATTGTACATCTTGACATAGTGCTCTTCTGTGTCCATTTTTAACTCGTCTTTATGTTTTGCTGACAGACGTCATAGTAAAAAAGTTGCTGGCAATCGTGACTGGACGGTTATTGTTTTATCTCACACAAATACCACTGCCATCTGATCAGTGATCGTAAGATCCTCTGGGCTATTTCTTGCAGTCCTTGTTTGCAATCAAAGAGCAGTGTCCAGTTCCATTTTCTCTGGTTGTAGCCTAGCGCAGGCTCTGATATCTTTGGCAGCCAGTCATGGCAGTCACACAAAAAACTGGTAACTTATAAAAAAAATTATTGAAGAAAAAGAAGTTGTTATCACTGCTTACTGGGCTAAGCATGGTGGTTGCAAGACGTGTTCCTAATGAGGTGGAGAATCTTTTCCACAATATATTGAAGTAATACAGAAAACCGTCAACACTACACAGCATCCACAGTTTATATTAAAATTTCATTGGTTTTCCTTTTTACAAACTATTTAGCGCTATGAATAACTTTTATATGGAACCACTGATTCATCTATACGAGATTTTTTGAAACACACCAGTTTTTCCAGCAATGGTAATACTTTTGCCAATTAAGAAGAGGCTAAAATTTGATTGCCAACTGGATGTAGTGGGACTGTTTGGAGGCCAAGAGACAGACGATTCGACGACTGCTACACAGCTGCATCAGTGAAACCCTCCCCCCACAAACAAGCTGTGGTGTACACACTAAATATATTACAATTTTTCAGGGAAAACAACATTTCAGAAAAAATGCAAGTTTGAATGACTTTTGTTAATGTTTGATTTAGTTGAAATTTACAGACTGGTCTTATTTTTACCCATAACTGTAGCACTCTGTCGTCATGTTTTCTATCCTAGGAAGCAATTTGACTATATTTTTGTAATGAAATAGATTGGTGAAAGTGACAAACTTGTTTCATATCTGTCAAACAATGAGTTATTTCAACAGCACTGTAGTGTGAAACAAGAATGGGTTTAAAAGTTACTTTACTATTGTCCTTCCATTACTGCACTTACATCTGTTGACAAAGATGGATATTTTTGTACTGTAAAGGACTAACGTTCCCATTTTGAGAACATCGTTTTCAAACTCCTTGTGAGGAAAGAAACGGACAAAAAATTGTAAACTGAAGCTTGGGTCAGTCAAATAGAACAATAAAAATATTTACATGGCATATTTTCTTGAAAACTTTTCTAGTTTACAATAAACAAACAAGGATCAGTTTGGCCACCTAAAAAACTACATTTTGACTGAATATGACCGCCATGAAAACAAACAACAATTTGGATTTCATGAATTGGGTGTATTTTTTACAGCACCAACCTAGAAGAAATTTCTAAAGAAAACTGGATGTTCATTTATAATCCATGAAATAGTTACGAGCATTTAAAAACATTTTGGGAACGTTGGTCTCTAAAAGGTTATCACAATCTGCTTTTTCATAATTGTAACTTGTGCATTATTTTTTTTATGTGGCCTGAAGAAAAAAATGCACAGTAATGCGTTTCAGCTGTAGTTTGAGCAATGCAAAATTATCTGCATTGGTTATCGGTAATGAAAAATGAATAACATTAGCATCGGCCCCAAAAAAACTTATTGGTTGAGTTCTAGTTTCTAACACATCTTACAATACCTTTAAGGTCTTTACAATGTACTAATGACAATTTCATAAATAGCAAAGATTTTTTAAGGTGTATCTTCATCAGAATTGGATTCTAGTAACATTTACCAAGATGGCTATTATTATCAGATAATTCAAAAGCTATGACAATTTGAACTTACGAAACAGTTATCACGGAACTTAGGCTAATTGATTTAGTAATATCAATACGCTTCTGTCATTGACTCATCACCAGTACAGCATTAACAGTTTGACGCCCGGCAGGTTTCGGGGATTCTCGTGCCAAAAAAACGGATCGCACGTGGCTTTGTGCAAGCATAAATAACAATTGGGCCCTAGGCCAGGTAACATGAGCCAAAATGGCCCAAAAACTACCTCACTTATGACGTCACTCACAAAAAATCCGCAACCCCCAACCAAAAAAACTTTTTTCAAGTGCAGACTAGAAGACCAGCCAAATCTTTTGATTGAAGGTTTGAACAGCTCTCTAACGCAATCGGCGGAAGAGCTATGGTGTTGGTAAGGCAACCAAAAACTGCTGGTTTTAGGCTGACATCCAGATACGATATATTCCTAGACCAGCCATCAAAGTGTTAACTGCAAGAGTAGTCGTGTGGCCCATGACACAAGCAAGCGTAAAGAGGTGCCATATTTTGAGTCATATCATGAATAATGCAAATTTTCTGTCTTGCACACCAAGTTCAACATACAAAGTAACAATATGTTGCCAGTATACCAAAGAAGTATTAAATGTTGTCATATTAGTTATGACAGTAGATATGCACTTTAAAATGGACCATACAAAGTATTGCATTAGTAATAAATACAAAAATCGTACAGTGACAATAAAAATTGTTACTCACCTGATGTAAGTTTAATGAGTTGAACCACATTTGGGTCAACAAATTCCACTTCATTAGCGAAATCAAGAAACAAGTCATTGCGAAAAAACCTAGAACAATTAGCAGCTTTTTGAAAATTTTTACTGTTGGCGCAATCAACATTAATGCAATGTCATCAATTAACAGTCACATATAACATGGCGGTTGATAATAAAGTGAACAACAACAAACCGTGAAAAACAAAAATGCTATTGTTGCTCTTGTAACACACCTCATTCAACAGGAGTGATTATATCGAAAGCCAACATACCAACACATAGTAAATTTTGAAGAGGGGTCAAAAATTTAAAGGATTGATTTATAGAGGTTTTTAATTAGAATGTTCAACTGAAGCATTTTTGTGTTGATCTATGCTTTCACCAAATTTGGTAGATAACCACTCGTGTAAGGTGCATATATTGAGAAGTATAAAACGTTTTCTTTATGATGGACTTCAGACATGCTAAATTTCTTTAAAAACAAACAAGAAACAAGAATTAAGTAATAAACTGAAAATATACAATATGAAAGATGACTAACATCTGCGTTCCATTCTTGTTTTTCAAGCATACAAGTGAAACAGCGCATTACACACATACAAGGAAGATCTATTATATAGGTATATATATGTTGCATCTTACTGCAGCATTCAGTAGGATTCTATAGAAGCAAGTGTCTCATCAAATTAGCTTTTGCAGTGTACACATGATCAGTATAAACATACTGCAAGGATTTACTCATGTATATATATATACTTCAATGTTGCCTGTTTTTTTTTCAGAGACATTTTAGTCATTGTTTGCTGAGGCATTTTGGTCACTGAGACATTTCGGTCATTTGTCTCACTGTTGTATCAAAACTTGCGGTAACAGTGCTTATTAGCCCAAATTTTAAAAGATTCTGACCAAAATGACTCAAAAATTTTTTCAGTTGTTTTGAAAACATTTTGGTTTACGACTGAAAAAAACCAGGATGTTGCTTATTGCTTTATTGAACAAAATTTTGAATATAAGGTGTTTTTGCATGTCAATACACAAATAAAAAGTTGTAAATATTTCAACTAATATGTTAACCATGCAAGCATCTTAATTTCTTGCCACAAAAACCAACATTTAAAGCTATGTTCTAATAAGGAGACACATTATCAGCATTTATTTTTCATCATAGCAATAGCACATTGCAGATATACATAAAGTGATAATCTTTCCAAGGAGCTAAACAGATGCTTTATAGTACAGACGAATCTGGTTAATCACGTAGCAAATTTGCCAAGCTTTTTTACGCGTTTTACCGGAATATGCAATTAACTGTATCAAACTAATATCATCAAGTTTACTGCCTTACCCTACTTCTGCCCATATACGCGCTATCTGACACTGTTGGTATCTTGCAACTTGACACTGAACAGGGAGATTTCTAGAACTGTGGGATATAGAAGTGCTTCCAGAGTTCTAAAAATCCATTGCTCCTGATACAGCAGTTTAAATTCTGAAATCCTTCAGTGTTTAGCAAACCAACAATCATCAGTTGAAGCATAAATTTAAAGTTGTTGCGGCCCATGCACTGCATGTTATCTTCAACATGTGCACTGCGTGGCTGCGTGTGTTATGTAATAATTGCCTGTATCGGTAATTGAAGGCTTCCCACACTTGCTGCTATTATTTTTCTGCTTGCATTCGACTATGCAATGCAGTTGTAAACATGTTTATGTCTCACAGCTGTCGTGTATGATGAGTTGTAGAACTGCGGCATATAGAATGCTTCTAGAAGTTCGAAATATCTCTTGGTCTTGATACAGCTGGGCACTGTATGTAAACACTTAACTGGTTTGTTAGCCTGTGGCGTCATGAAGATTTTATAATACCACTGGCGTTTGTTATGCATCATTCCAGAGACAGATCGATATAATCAGTCGATATTTGGGCTTTGGCAAGATATCGGTATCGGCCAAAACGGCCAATTTTATCGGCCTCCGTAGGTGTTAACAAAACACTGCTATATTCCTCAATCATCCGGATAACTTGCGCAAGGAAGCACAATGAACCAAGTCAAGACAATTATCTTGCGAAAATGCTAGAAGGTGCGTTTTCATAAACAAACAGACAAGATGAACTGTGAAGCACATGTCGGCCATCGCAGCCGACACAATAGCATCATCATTAACACTTTGAGAACCGGCGTACGATATATTCGTACTTCGATTTCGGCCTAAACAACAGCAGTTTTTGGTTGCCTTACCAACGCTCTAGCTCCTCCACCGATTGTGCTAGAGAGCTGTTCAAGGGCTCAAACGGATCAGCTAGTCTAGCAGATTGCACTCGAAAAAATATTTTGGTTGGGGGTTGCGGATTTTTTGTGACTGACGTCATAAGTGAAGTAGTTTTGGGGTCATTTGGCTCATGTTGCCTGGCCTAGGGCCCAACCACTAGGCCAAAGTGTTTCGCTGAAGTTTTCATTGGAATCTAGGCTCAAGTCCAAGTCTTTTGAGCCTTTGATCGACTTTCAAACGTTTCTGGTTCAAAAGTTATGATCTAAAATAAACAAAGTAATTAATTATCTAATTAGTCAAATATTTTTACTAACTTTCATCACAACTTTTGAACCCAAAACCCCAGCAGGTCATCCAAAATATCAAAAGACTCGGATTGTACCCTGGTTTCCAGTAAAAACTTCAGCGAAATACTACCACCTAACGGTTGGCACCCAGGGCCAGGCAAAGTGGGCCAATGTGGCCTAAAAGTCCTCCACTTCTCACGTCACTCACAAAAAACCCACACAAAAAATTTGTTTTCGAGTGCAGACTAGAAGACTTGCCGTGTCTTTTGAGACTTTTACCGGGTCTGTACAGCATACCAGACTAGACAAATTCCCACGCAAAGCCACACGCATTTAGGCGTTTTTTTTTTTAAATCCCCGAAACCAAGCGGACGCCAAAGAGTTAATCAGACTAATTAAAAATCATAGCAAAATATTGAAATTGCTACAATTTGAAAATTTTTAACTCATAAATCCTAATTTTTCAAGTTTTTGAAAAAGGTAAGGCATAGAACACATAATATTTTTGATAATGAAGCAGAAATCAAGATCAAAAAATTTTGGAAATATCGGTTATCAGTATCGCCTATTGAATGGCCGATATATCAGTATCGGCCCCAAAAAAAACAATATCGGTCGATCTCTGCATCATTCGGTTGGGGCATACATCAAATGAATCTTATTGATGTGAAAAAAACAGAAAGAGTGAAGTCAAACAAGTAACAAAGTTGAAACAGTGCATTGTCCATGGCGTAACACATGGCATAACTCCACATTTTAAACTGCCACACACAGCTTAAATCCACATTTTATGACTGTTAGTTTTCCACTGAACATGGCATAATTCCGCATTTTAAACTGTGAAGTGAGTCATTTCGGCAACAGTTGCTCAATCGGAATAATAGCACTCAGGTTTCACACCATCCGAGCATAGTGCTTACACTCCTTTAAAATCAACTATGCGATCAAGCAATTTAAGTTTCCAAATGTCAAGAACATGTCTATTTGAATATCCGGTGTATGTGAAAACCAGTATGTGATTAACCGTACTATTTTCTTCTCATATGGAATTTCTTGCGATAAAGTGGCTTATGCATTTAACTGGTTTGCAATTAGCCCATGTCGTCTGTAGAAAGTTTTTAAACGTGAGAAAACACTCAAGTAAAAAGACAATCTGATATCACATTGCACATTATTTCAACACTAAAAAGGATTTGCTATATTTTAAAACAGTGGTGCTCAAAACGTTTTGGCTCGTGGGCCACATTTGTCTTTCAGAAACCCTTCGCCGGCTACAAGAATTAATAATCTAAAAAATTCTCTTAAATGATTATAGTGTTAAGTTTTCTTTCCAATGAAAATTGCCTCGCGGGCCACTCCAGAGGGCCTTGCGGGCCACGGTTTGAGCACCACTGGTTTAAAACAAAGCATACAAGATGATCAAAAACACAATCAAAATTCCCAAGCATTCATACAAGTTCATGGTTTTGGTTTGTTTCAGTACGCTATAAAATTTAGCAACCTGTTGATATGTTTCAAGAATAGATGCATTATTATCAATAATGTTAGTAGCATGTTTTGATTTCTCAGTCAAAGGCATTTGGCTACTAATGCGTGCTTGAGCTTGACCTTTGGTGAAGCTGTTTCTCAGTATCAAGCGACTGAGCTGAGACTCATACGAACAGCTTATTACAACAGTATACTTTAGAAATGGCAACCAAAACTTGGACTCAATCAGTAAAGGAACGTCAAGTATGATAAATCTATTTCCTTTTAAAAATCCTTTGATGATCTGGAAAAGCATTACTTTGCCAATGGCCCAATGAGTAATGGAGTTTAATCTCTTCCGTTTATGATGATCATTGAATACTATGGATCCTAATGCTTCACGATTCAATGTACCATCCTTGTTGATAACCACAGGACCAAACTCTGCAGCAACTTTATTGTAGGCTGCTGTGTGTGGAAGAAGGATATCTCGTGCAATAACATCAGCATCAACAACTGTGCACTTAAAATCATTTTTCAAAATAGCGGAAACAGTTGATTTCCCAGAAGCTATGCCACCTGTTATGCCCACTAAAAACATAACAGCTTCTAAGGCAAACAAAGCTAATAAACAACAAACTCAAATATCACACACAAAATTAACATTCTATATTGATGTGCTCCATCTAAAAAACAGTTTCAAGATTACCTAATATTGAAAGAAGAACACTTAATTAATCATTGGTAGTGTCTATTCTGCTGTCAGCAATAAAGGCACTACTGGAGTTTTTTACCACTAACTGAACCCGATTGGTTGAATTGGTCATGTGACAAGGATGGTATGCTTGGATTTGTGACCTAAGCCGCTAACACTAATCCAAAACTTTAACCCAAAATGTAAACCCGTATCTGTTATTCAAAACTTCTTGAAAAAGTACATAAAAAGCACTTCTATCAAAAGTGTCATCTCTGCTATTAGCAAAGTCACAGCAACAACCATGCTGAGAGCCAAAGTGACAACCACTTGCACAGCAAGAATAGACACTTCCTTCTCGACCAAGTTGACCGTATTCTTAGTGTCATGAACTAAGAGGTATACGTAGACAAAGCTAGATACGGTTGGAATGGCAAAATAGTCCCAGCAGAGCTTTTGCTGCTGGTGGCAAAATAAACACTACCGTTATCATTTCTAACTTGAAAAATTTTATATCAAATGTTTACTAAAACGTTGGGGGTGACTTATGCACAAGGATGTGCGACTATTACATGTGGTTATGCAGCCTGTGAGTGTGGCGCAGAAGGACAAACCGTCAACCATGTTGTCCTCCAATGTCCAATCCATCAACCTCCCCATGGACTACATGGTGTGACGGTTCTGGATGATGAGACAACTGAATGGATGCTCAACATCTGCCCCAAGATCTAGTGTGGCCAAGCAGTGGTTTGTACAACTAGCTCAAAAAAAGAAGCAAAGCCAGCAGAACTATTTATTTCAGGCTGTACCTAAACATGCCATTATTGTCTTGGAAGTTCAAAATATAATATGGGAGATTAACTTAATTATGTGAATGAGGTGGCTTGAAATAATCGATGTGGCCAATGGGCTTTATTCTGTCAGGGTAATGAGTGAAAATATAACAGTACTTGTTTCATTGTGCTTGTACCCAGCCCTAAGGCACAAAAAGTTAAATGAAAAAGTTAAACAGTACTTGGTTCAACTTATAGCTGAAAACAAGATTTGGTTCTTGAATGAGGTTTGGTTCAGGTGAGAACTACATGATCCTATTTGTTGATTTCAGGTTTGGGAGTGTTTATTTAGTCTCATGAGGCAAAAGCTGTACTGGGGCTATTTTCCTTTTAGTCACCCATGATTGATTGAAGTGGTCACATGACAAGTTACAAAACATAAAGAGACGATGGGTTAGGATTAGGGGGTAGGGGTTACATACTATGAGCATGTGCAACACATCATCTGAAAGCTCTCAATGAGGAGATTTTAGTCTCAAAATATTCTCATTGCTTATTTTATAAATTCTCCCCAATGGGATTTCTGGGGATTTCCCTAATCTTTTTGCCTTTTATGACCATAACTTTTGAACCAGAAATGCGAGAAAACCTATGAAACCCTTCGAAGTCTTGTAATATAACCTGGTTTCCAATAAAATTGAGTCAAAAAAATGGCTCTTGTTGGTGCCCAGGGTCTGATGACCTTATCCAAATATTCATAAACTTACTCCCATTATGATGTCACCAACAAAAAAAAAAAATCCAAAACTTTCCAATTTTTCTTTTTAAATTGAAGCTTTAGGACTTCTCGCATCTGTAGAGTTTTTGAAGAGCTCTCCTGCTCAACTCGCTGGTGAGTTATGGCCTTCAGCCAATATGGCCAAGGTTACCTTTTGCTGGACTTGATTTTTTTAACAAAATTTGGGTTTTTGAGCCATAATTATAGAACCAGAAATGTTATAAAGCTGATTAAGGGTTCTAATGACTTGAATTATAGCCATGTTTCCAATAAAACTTTGAGTCAGCACGTCAGGTCATTCGTTTGAAGCCCAAGGCCCGATGACCTCGGCCAAAATGCATGAACCTACCCTCATTATGATGTCACCCACAAAAAAACAGAAACCTTAACTTTTCTAATTTTCGAAAATAATCAACTACAAGACCTCCTGCATCTTTAAAGGGTTTGAACAGCTCTTTAACTCAATTGGCTGGCAAGTTATGCAAAGTTCTGATTATGCAAAGTTCAGTAAAAAAGTGGTGTGCATGGGACTGAAATGGTTAAGTGTAACTACATTGAAATCTTACGCAAAAATTTGTGGGATGTTTATTCAAAGGAAACAAAATAAGCAATGAGGATATTTCAAGACTAAAATCTCCTCAATGAGTGCTTTCAGATGATGTACTGCACATGCCAGTAGTATGTGTGCTCGTCAAGTTATCACCAATCAAAATTTATGTCACGCATGAGTGATTTTGATGACTACCCATTTTCTTATATAGCCCAATTCACACGGATTATTTTAAATCTTTTTTCACAAGTGAAGATAAGACACTTGACACAACCTCTTGTCAAGTTTTTACAACAATTAAATGATTACAGTTAGAATGACTTAGTTTTAAAGTTAGTTGATGATTTTCTTGCTAGTCGTTATGCTTCATTCACCACAGCAAGTAGTCATTTTGTATGGTACATAACTTCACGAAACCTTAAACAATTTCAAAAAATTTAGTTTTTTAGAATCAGCATGAAAAGTTTTATCTGCTTATTAAATTTGAGGAGAATCTGAGATGGTGGGTTGACTTTTCCATTTTTTTTGGTTCATTTGACATAGAATGACCCGTGAGCCAAAAGGCAAAATAGACACTGCTTTAAAGTTTTCACAGTGTAACAGGAGTCAGAGTGCAAATTTTTAATGAGGCCCAGAAGAGCAGGAATCACTTTCTTTGGAACAGGAGGAAGCGTCAAAAAAATGATTTCGATCATCTCTGGTTTCAATAAAGACATGCCACATGCTACTACCTCAATTGCACGTTAACACAACCACTGCTCTCCCACATGTATTATCTGCACAAATGCTGCTGTCTTGCACACATGTTACCAACAGCATTGCTGTCTCACATATGTGTGCGTGCATGCATAATATGAGAAATG
>Ga0210059_1002790_pt1 | contig 27624 bp, 18 predicted proteins | sample Ectturendosymbi2_FD_188042 | JGI IMG/M metagenome (GOLD analysis project Ga0210059, IMG submission 188042) | Ecteinascidia turbinata endosymbiont from Florida, USA - Sample 2 (SPAdes) (version 2) | ecosystem: Host-associated > Tunicates > Ascidians > Unclassified | place: Key West, Florida... | reverse complement strand
CCCGTTGGCTTGACGTGGTCAAACGCGACCTTGACCAGCTCGGCCTCGACCCAGCCGCAATTGAACCCCTCGCGCAGGTCCGCGATAAATGGCGGGCACTTGTGAATATGGTTGCTCAACGCACAACGTGCCGACGGGCGCTGTGCACGAGACACGATGATGATGATGACTGTAGCTATTCAGGCCCGCAACAAGGGGGCGGACAACCGGGCAATTGCATCCCTCCAGAGTTTTCAATAGCGCTTTAAAAGCACCATAAAACCTTTTTAGTTTTAGGTAAAACAAATTGCAAGCATTTTGATACCCCAAACATATTAGCTAGTTGAGACCCTGTAGCTGTTGTTGCTGACACGACATCACTCTCGTAATTAGATATCCGTGAGTGCTAGTGGTTATTGTTATGGAATATTTTATCCATAACATGAATACTATAGAAACCAAGACAAGCGAAGAACAAGAAACGAAAATGTCGTCAATGGACACATAGGAAGACTGAACATTGTTTGTTAAGTTAATAGCGTATAATTAAGTTTGTGCTAAGATAAGGATGAAATGCGGTATGTATACGTTTCTTTAAGTACATTTTATGTGTAACATCAGCTTTCAGGTGCAATATTGTGTGTATCATTATTGTGTCATAGATGCATATTGTGAATTGTTATTGTTGTGTCATGTATATGTGCTGTGTATTGTTGAGAAAGTGGTAATCTCAAGAACGGATAAAACCCAGGGTGGGGCAATTGCTGAAACCAGTGAAGCGAATCTTCTGCCGAAATTGCAAACAGGCGTTGCCTTAACCACTCATGCGTTGCTTTATGAAAAAGTATTGTCTGGACAAAGACAAAAACCACATGATCAGAATGAACCAATGAAAAAGATTACAGCCCAAAGTAGGTGAAGAAAGAAATCACGTGTTAACGCTACGTAAGCAAATTGCACGAAAAAGGTGCAAGTTAAAGTCACGTGCCAAATCGCGTGAGGCATGCAAGCCAGAGAAAATCACGTAGGCAAAAATCTTCGTAAGTTTCAAGTGCAAAAATACGCCATTTGAACGGAAGGCCTGGAGCCTGAGAAATGTGGCTACCATATCCTGTCTTGTGACGAACGAACTAGCGTCATAAAAGAATAAAGAAACCTTGATTGACAGAAACCGCTAGCTTACTGTGTCTTGATGGACAGAAACAGCTAATTTACCGTGGGACGATGAAGCAATACAGGGGTAATAGCTCCAACGATCACCTACGTGCAAGATTTTGACTAAAAAAAGTTTAAACCAGATAATAATGTGATTGACAGCTAATGTCGACCAAAATTTAAGTCTCGACCGGATGATAAAAAATGATTGACAGCTTCACGGCGAGCTGCACAAAAAGAAAACTGAAAGCCTTTCGACTGAACAACAACGTGATTGACAGTTCCACGACGAGTTGCGTAAAAAGAAAATTGAAAGCCTCGGCAGGGCAATAGTGGTGCAATGCTGCCTGGACGAGTTTTTAAGGGCATTTTTCATAAAAAAACAAGCAGGTCACCCTATAAATTACGGTGCATGCGACCTGACTGGATGAGTTGATTTTGGATATTTAATGGGAAAGCGACATGCTGCCAGTTTGGGCATGACAAATTTTGAAGTCTTATGCGAACAAAGTTCTGCCAAAATTTATTATGATACATGAGATAGAGTCATCAAATGGGAAACAAAATGTAAGCCATTAAATGAGATTGCTACTTTCTTGGATGAAACTGTAAGTAAACTTGCATTATTATTCATGCTGCTATAATATGTGCGAACATCAATGACAAGTAATGGAAGGATGCGTTGTGTGAGTAATGGTTAATTGTTCTTTGCTGTATTTCACTGTAATCTCGCAGTAAATGTATATAGTATCGTGTACCTTGGAAAATGAGAGTACAATTGCTTTAAAATGCGTAAATCTAATCGGGAGATTCCAGTGGTTGTCTGTAAGATAGCTGCTGTTAGTCTACTGAGCTAGTGTTGTTGTCTCCAGAGAACATAATTTAAACTATTGACGGCACGCTTATCTGTCTAAACTAAGAGATAATTAAGCACAAAGAATCCACACACGGATATTTGGGAATTCAGGGTCATGAACAATAGTGATCTTTTTCCCAGATTTTGCATGTTTGGTTCTATCAACGGGCAGATAGAAGCCGATACATCATTATCATGCTGGATTTCCAATTTGTGGGAGTGAGTGTTCACCACGATAGTTCTAATTTAGGCTAGTTAATTCCCAACTCATACAGACAAGTCAATTTCAGGTCGGTTCACGGGGCTCTAACACTTGTAAGCAGACCGTACAGTGTACTGTTGTGTGATCCGAAGTACAGAAATCACACTCACACAGAAATTCTCAACCAGGGCTCACAAATGCATCTCCAGAAATCCCTAGAACAGTACGAAAAATCCATAAAAATCAGTCAAAATTTCCTATTTAAGGACAAAATTCCTAAAAGTGAGAGCACTGTTCTCAACCTGCGGCTAGCGAAGGTGAAGCAAAAGGTCCCAAAATGTACTTTCCACTTTCTTGGTTATTATTGCAAATGAATATGTTTTATCCCAACAGCACTCAACAGTCAACTTTGTTTTGATATCGGTTACCTTAATTATAATCCCAAATATTTATTATCGTCATTGCTGATGTACGAAACTTTGTTGAATGCAGTATACCGTAATGAAATAGTCAGATTGTGACGTTTATTCATGACCCCGTGGTGTTCTGGGGGCCAGGCAAACTTTCCGACCTAGTCAGGGATTTCTTGTGACAGGTCAAGCGAAATTTCTGTCTTATCTTTTATGTCAGCTGTTTTCCTTCTATGAATAAAGGAACAAGTTTGGAGATGAAGATTTTTACGTCTGTTTCGAAAATAAAAAGTTTTGTTTGAACGTCAGATATTCCACAAAAAACGGTTGATAACTCGACAAGCAATGCATATCACGTGGAAATGATCAAATGCAAGCTTTTGACGAAAGCGTGTATAACAAGGTGTCACGATCTGAACCGACAAGACACATAGAGATTGCGAAGCAAGCAAAAAGCTGCTGTAAGAAGAATTGCAGCAAGAACGAAGTCAACAAAACAGGTAGGACAGTCACCCCCTGTTTATAGGAAGTCAAGGGATGACTCGTGAAGCTAGAGAAATCATGAACATGAAGAAACCCAAAGAAAGGCGCTTTAACTAACAAGGATGGGTCACAGAAAGCTCATTCTAGCAGAAGACACTGGAGAGTGAACACCTTACTGCAAAGTGAAGAGCAGCAGCGCTGTAAACAGTTAAAATGGCTAACCAAGTTTATCTTATTTGGGCGACAGAGAAGAGTATCGGTTGTTGCTGAAAAACAAGCCAGATATTGAAGCAAACAGCAGGAACAGAAATGCCCGACACCGGTGCGGAGGCGGTGAAGCCGGACCCAGGCTCTTCATGGGAGGTTCATTCCGAGCTGGTGGGTGCCAGTGTCGAGGATGAAAATGCGAAGTCTTATGAGGTTGTCCGCCCACTCCGCATTCCATTGGTGATCCACCTAGTGCGCTGCACGTACGTTGTTGTTGTCAGATGAACTGATGAGTTGTTTTGCGGTGGGTACAATTGGGTGTCTCCATTTGAGGCGCCGTACATCAGCCCTCAAATGATGGGTGAGCGCTGAGTGGAGCAGGTGACCAGGCTCCATGGCACGGCGTGCTAGAGACAGTGTGGCTCCACTGCGACAAAGCTCAGCAGATTGGATGCCTGCGAGGATTGGAAGGTTGTTCGCTGATTTTCGACGCAGGCATCCAGTCACAATTTGTAAGGCGTCGTTGATGGAGGGGTCGATGAAGCGGGTATGAGCACTGCGGCACCAGACAGGAGCGCAGTATTCTGCGGTTGAATGCACCAGAGTTGTTGCTCCAGCACCCCAACCGGAGCCAGCAAGCCACCTCAAGAGCGCAACCCGTGATATCAGCTTCTTGCGAAGTGACTCAATGTGTCGGCGAGATGTGAGCGACCTGTCCAACGTTTCTCTGAGGTATCAGGGCTCGAAACGGAAGGGCAGGTTTCGTTGTTGTATAAAGATTTATGTTTAGACTTGGTTGCATTCTGATAACAGGTATTTGGGGGAGCAGATAAATCAGAACCTCCTACATAATTTGCCTTTGCAATTACAATTCAACGCTACTGGTGTTGACCAGGGGCGTAACGAGGTTAGATGGCGCCCGGGGCAAGAAGCAAGTTTGGCGCCCCCATGTTCGAAGCTGAAGTCTTTCGGAAGCAAATTTACTGTATTGAAGAAAGTACTTGTGACAATTTTGGGATGTTTTGGCTCTCCCGGCAGTCATTCGGCGCCCCCGCAGTAATTCGGCGCCCACATAATGATTCGGCGCTCGGGAAATTGTTCCCCCCCTGGCCCCGCTCGTTACGCCCCTGGTGTTGACGATGCGCAAAGTTGCTGTGCACATGCTGGTTGCTGTGCACAAGTTGCTGTGCACATAGACTCAGCCGAAATTTTACGCCAACCAAAATTCAATGAGAGTTTAGTTCATTAATTTGGCTAGATGTTAATTTTTGTTGAAAAGTTACTTTCCTAAAGGATATGTACAAACATTGCAGCTTACGTTTTATGTACTACAGCAGAACTCGTCTAATTCGTCATCGTTTAATTCGTCAATTCGCTTAATTCGTCACTTTTTCGTCGGTCCCGGCAGAATTTCTATCTTTTGTGTACATTTCTGTTCGTCTAACTCGCCATCGTCTAATTCGTCATTTTGTTTGTTGTTCACCTCTTTCTATCCCTCAGAAGCGTTTTGTTCGGCCAATACGTCATTTGCAATTTCGCTTTTGATGTCTAAGCAGCTAGTATGTGTGGGAATTCAAACAAAGGATCTTTATTTGAGAATTGTTGCACCTCGCAATTTGTTTATCGATATTATGCACGAGGTGTGAAGCGCGACCCGGCTCCCCATTGAGAGAATGGAGAACGTGGGAAGTCTTTGCAGTTTGTTGAAGATTTAAAAAGTGCTAGATTGAATGCAGGGGTCCAGATAGAGCAGAGGAATTAATTTTTGCATTCAACCATAACGTCATAAACTTGTATTTTACTGCAACTAAGAGCACAATGTATACGGGTTACTATGATAAGGTATACGAGCTTCTGTGACAGAGTTTTCACCTGTTTGCATAATTCGTCACTTCGCCTAATTCGTCACTATTTTCTAATCCCCTTGAGGTGACGAATTAGGCAAATTCTACTGTATTTTCAAATGATGTTGCCTGTATAATTTGTCAAATGATCTGACCCTAACTTAACAATGAAGTATCGCAAGAATGGACAAGATTCATGAGGCAAGTTTATACTTTCTAAAATAATCGTACGTCAATATAACATGACATTAAAAAGTCTGCAGAGAGACCTGGATTATGCAAAAAGGGATAAAACATTAGCGTATCTACATTATATTTACTTACAAGAATATACCTTGCTATGGGTGTTTACTGCCGGAAAATAAGTCGCTGTCACTATCAAATACCCTTGTTCCAACCTTACCCATAATTTCTTGATCACTTTAACTGCTCAGAAATTTAGTCGGTTATTTCGGCTCTGACAACTGCCTGTGGGGAGTGCGAGAGGCAGTCTCGCGCATCAGCGGGTAGAGAAACAAAGAGCAAGCCGCAATATGTTTTACTGTGAGTTCCTCCGACTACCAAACTCTCTTGATGATTTGGCGTTTCTGGTCCAGCGGGTGTTGGTTGTCTGGGCCAAAGTTGTCTGGGCCAAATTGTGGTGATCGCTTGCAGGACGTCGCACGTACGAAAGATTGTCTTATACATTTCTGCACAATATTCTTTACAACTGTAGTAGCCAGTTTCCATGCAATCACAATAAAATCTATTGTGCTTTGGAAGGACAGTAATATTCTGTTGATATTGTGTTGTTGGAGCTATTTTGAAATTCATGTTTGACTATTGTCTGCAAAACGATAATAATTAAATATTTTTTTTTCATTGAGCACAATTTGTTGATGGATTTATGATTTCCATCTTTTAAATGACTCTTTGCCAAAATAACAAAATGCTTTCACAGACTTTTTGTAGAGTTGAAAACACTTTTTCTGGAATATTTAAATGTTTCAAAGTATTTTTACAGTGTTGTGACGGAACCTCCTGAATAGCCTATGTATGTGCTTAGCTGAAACCAGTTTCTGTTGCCAGATCATTTCAGCAACAACTTTCAACGGAACCTTTTAGAAGATTTCAAGGATAAAACTTGCCAAGTTTCTCATCGGAAAAAATGTTTGCGTTGTCCTGTACAAAGAGTAGATATATTTGATAAAGCACGTTGTCATAATCCGATCGAAAAAATTGGTTGCCGTTGGTAATTTTTATGGATGCTGCTGTTTTTCACATAAAGACAACTAACGACATTAGGAAGTTTTGCTTTAGCTTGTCAATAGTGTGACTGATGAGCCATAATGGTATGAGCCTGTTTGGACGTGGATCACTTCTGCAAAAGTGTTCATTAAGTTGACTTAGGATGTCTTTGGTTCTTAGAGGGTTTGAAAAGATTAGTTCGGAAAACAACGAAACTATATAAACTTCATATTTTTTCATTCAATATTGATAACGTACTGTAGGGTGCTAAGTACCTTTGGTACATTGATAGTTTTCTGTTACATTTTCCAGATCGACTACCGCAGTTGCTTGTGTAGTTTTGCTTGTACATGAGGAAGAAAATCCAACATTGTAATTAGCGGCTGAAACATTTTCTGCACTACCATCGCTGCACGTTTCTTGGAAAGCTGTGAAAATTCGCAAAAGATGCAGCATTGAGAGGAAAATCGAGGAAATGCAGAAGGTATTCTAAGAAACCCGTTCGACCAACCAACCTGTTTTTGGGAGGATTTCTTGTAAAAAGGATCTAACATTATGATGGTAGCACGAGGTGCCACACGTTGCTGAAAATAAAAGTTCGGTCGCAAAGAACCTTCTTGGCACTTCATGTGGATATTCACATTTCCAGTAGCATTTCAGAATAAATGTCCTTTGTTCAACTTTTACACACGCAGTGGCATTATTATTTGTAATTGCTTTGTTCATTACTTTGGCGCGCATAGTTCTGATGTTCTGATCTGTAAGATTTTTGCGTATTTTGCTATTATTTGGGTTAAATATACCAGAACTCTGAACGATTTTCATAATTTGCACGTGTTGTTCGTTTCTAACTCGGAACTGCAATTAAGTTTCAGCACGTTCATATTAAGAAAGCCTTTAACAAGAGCTTAAAACGTTGTTTCGCTATGATAACCAGCCACAATGCACTATCACACAGGCGCTCCCAAATCTTTGTTATTGTGTAAAGCACACTCCCACAAATACCCTGTTACAAATTTGGGGTCGAATAGCATTGGCACGTGACCTTTATTGCTGTTGAGAAAACTGCAAACAAACGTATGAAGATTAACCAGTTAATTCCTGCAATGCAATGACTCAGTCACAAATGCAAAATAGTGATAAGGCAGCATGGCTTCTGCTGAGACTAATTACGGATAATTTTTACCTTTAAACGAGAACCCGGTTGATGTCGACGGTGAGCTGAGTACTCCATGACTTACAGCAATTATTGTGGCTGAATACCTCTGATCTGGAAAGGTGTTGGTGACTTGGTGGCTATAATTGGTTTTACTTGTAGTAGTGGAGAAGGTGATGGAAAAGTTTTTGTTGTCTTCGTTTGTCAAGATGATGATGAAATCAGTGATGACGAAAGAAATATTTGGCATCATCCATGAAACTGTGCGGAACGCTGAGCTTGAGTTGGATGCGGCTTGGCACAACTTTACGTTGAACGGTGTCGGAGGAGCTGAAAATAAAAAAATTTGCAATTTCGTGAAATAACAAAATCTTTTATAATATATCACACGTGAAATCTGTATTTTTTTGAACGTTTAAAAGTTCTGAAACTTGCAGGAAACAATCTTTTAAAACCAGGAATATTGTTTTATCTTTAAGACAGGGGCGCACAACCTATCCGCTATTGCCGGCAGCATTACGTTTATTTTTATGAATCACACTCGGTAGTGAGCAGTGGCGCAACTAGGGGGTAGGGGGATGGTCGACATTTGCCCTGGACGCAGTATTTCATGGGCACCAAATTGAGGTCGGAATGTTAAATGTCTACTGTCAGCGGATACTGATTATTACGATTTACACAATGTTGAATGCCAGCGACTGCTACCCAGTGGCGAAATCTCACCCAGATCAACAAGGTTCGCAAAGCGAGCAGTTGCCAACCTTAGTGACGTTTTTAGAGTGAGCTTCTCACTACAGCAGTCAGCACCCTCATGTATTTGACTCATGGCTGCGTCACAATGCTTTCATATTGCTACAGTTGCAAACGATTTCGCTCTCATTTTGTATTTGCGTCACAATAGGAAGGAATGGAAATCCATCGCACATAGCGCATGTCTGCATGGAATATGCTACTACGCACTCTTGCGTCCCATGGGAGGTATACATTTTTCAGGCATGGCATGTCTACCCTCCTTCGTAAGTTTCGCACTTACGGTAGGTTTCCATTGTATGCTGGTGAAAAGCTTACGAACCACTCTGAGCCAAGCAACTCATATATTTTCTAACAGTAAGCAAAAGTTGTATGCAAATGCGTCGAATGAGGTCCTTAATAACTTGTTTTAGGGCCCCCATCTAAACGTTTGCCTTGGGTCTCTAATTTCTAATATCCACCTCCGCATGCAACACATTTGAATTCAATTGAATTTTTGTCAAAATAGGCGATAAATTTGCATCAGTGAAGGCGAGGAAACGTTTTCTTTGAAGTTAGATATTAGCAAGTGAGACATTGCATCCCCGTATTTCTCGGATATTACAAGTATATACAAAAAAGTGTTTAAAGATTTTGCAATTTTGCTTTGTGTAGTTGTTTTGCATAATCATTTGCCTTCAGTTTTTCATATGTATTTTTCTGTATGTACTTCTCTTTTATGTATTCGTGATTCGGCCGTCAGTCATTCCTTTGTAACGTTATAAATTTCACAACTCTGGAAGTACATACTATAAACCCTTTACAGCCCGCACCAGTAGTGATTGCGACCAAGCCTGACGAGAGAGAGGAAAAAGCGGGTACGTTTCATTCGGGATCTTTAAAAAACTCTGACACATCCGTGCTTTAGAAAACTATGTTGCAACGCTGGCCAATTTCATGCTCTGTTAGTGGAAGACTTTTGTGGCCATAAAATGATGTCATTACATTCGTGCAGATGTTAGCAGATCACCAGGAAACTCTTTGTCAATCTTTTGCATTTTCTTTCACAAGTCGTTAGAAATCAAATGCAATGCCGGAATTTGGAATCTCGCAATACAATACTTTGAATGTTCAATTACCAAAATTTCAAAGTGGAGATAAATCCACACGAAACGATTAGATTCTAAACAACACGATACTTAACACCTTTGGAGTCAGCTGGATTGACCGGCGTGAACCACTTTTTTACCTTCGCTTTATACCACCAAAACGCGCCAGTCGATCGAATTAGAAAGCTGTTAAAACCCTCAAAAGATGCGACGAGGCTTCTAGTTTGGACTACAAAAGATTCAAAAGTTTTGGATTTCGTTCTTTGAGGGTGGCGTCAAAAGTGGGTAGGTTTAGGCATTTTTGGCTCAGGTTACCGGGCCCTGTAAACCAACTGCAAGAACCAATATTGTGACTCAATTCTTGGAGGAAACTAGGATATAATAAGATTTTTTAGGGCATTTGAATGGCATTCTAGCGTTTGCGGTTCGAAAAATATGGTCAAAAAATCGATAACTAATTAATTAGGGGATTAATTAATAGTATTTTTGTTTTTAGGCCATAACAAAGTCCTGACGTCAATTTAGTGACGTCTCAGTCATCTGAACTTTTCAGACGTGTTTAAAAACAACTATACGCCGGACCCGAGTCAGTTTTCGACGCCCTTTTATTCCCAACGTATTCTTCGTATGTAGGCTGCCACAAACGGGCTGGGTGGGCACGCCCAAACTGACTTTGTCTCCAGGCGGGGCAAACCCCAGGCGTGCCACTGCCAGTGAGTTCAAGCATCATCTATTTTTTGCATTGCTTCTGTTCTGCTTCAACACACTGAGGTTAGCCTGCCTTCACACGCTTACTTAGTCGTTTTTCTTCTAAGTATCCTGATACAGTAGAGAACGAGTATTTGTTCATGCACGGCCGCCATAAATTATGTTTTAATTTACATTCATATGCACGGCCACATGAATTTGCATCAAAGGCTGAAAGTTGTGCAACCCTGCTTCAAATAAACTAACTTTGGTTTTGTGATGAACGTGTAACGCTGTGGTCGATTATGCATTGTGTAACTCTGTCGTTTTTCGCAAAGCTGTCAAAACCTTATCAATAAATGCGATCTGTACAGGAGTCCATACCGTGATAGAAAGTCAGCAATCACTTTGAGTTTCACCTTGCATCACTTGTATTATTGCGATCGGAAATCCCGAGCGGCATGTGCGCAAAGCTTCGCACCATGGCAGCAAGCAACAATAGAGTTCATGCGCCGTGATGACTCTATTATTGCTTGTTCGCGTCAGATATATAATTGTTGTTCTTCGAGCACATCCCGTTCGTGGTGAATCACACATTCAACGCAACGCCAACGGAGAGGTTGCAACAGTGTGGTAAATGATTGATTGTGACAAATTTACACATCTACATAAATTTACTTTAACACGCTAAATTTCTGCAATGGCAGAGCATTTTCATGTTCATCAAAATATGCTTTTCTAGTTCAGTTTCCAATTTTGCTTTTTTCTTCACACAATGGCTTAAAATGTATGCAATGCTCTAACAGGCGAGAACGCAATACGATCATAGTACACCGTATTCACAAAGGTTTTCTTTGTCAACGTCATGGTGATTACTACGTCATATTGACAAAGGCCTCTTTGTCCGAATGGCGGTCCTGGCCAATTGCAGATTGGTAAACCGTGTGAGAAACTTTATGAAGCTTTAGTACATTATGAGAAAAACAGCCAAAAACTCCCATGAATAAATTACACAAAAATATCACTGCTCTTTACTTTTTTCAGAAACAAATATGATATTCTTGTATGTATAACTTGTTTATAAAAACTCACGTAAACGGAAACGTGGTCCAACGTGCACGTGAATGGAGGAGCAACGCAATATGTAAATGTCGTACTGTCCGCCTGGAATCAAGTTTTTTAGTGTATAGTTGTAATGCAGTTTCACTTGGCTTGTGTAATAAATAAAGGTCTCAACGCTTCCACCAATAATACCAATACGGAAACAGCTTATGATGAAGTTGGTGTGAGGCATCGTCCAGGTCAAATCAACCATTGTAGTCACTGGTTCATGTGATGAAAAGGTCAAGCTTGAGTTCTTAGGCAACGGTGAAGCTGAAAAAAGTTATGCAAAGGTGGACGAAAAGAGGTGCGGTACCTTATATTATGCTTAAAATCGCAGTAAGAATAATTTCACTATCTAAAAGTATTTTAGGCATGACAGCTCGTATTTCGCCATTTCTCATAATAAACAAAATCGACCATAGCATTTCTAATTTACAAAAACCCATCTTCGTTTTTTAAAAATGTGTGTAAGCCTACTCTGGAAACGAAACCATTTGCTGTCAGTTGCATGGCTTTATGAAAATGATGCTATGAACCCTGAAGCCAAACAAGTTTTCCAACAAGAAGCCTTCAATTTTGCAATAGACGCAAAATGTCTGAATCAATTTTATCAATAAGTCTGTCACATTCTGTATCCAATCTTGCTGAGTTAGAAGTAAAAGATCTTTTTGATAATTCCTGGGCGCTGTTTCCAAACGTGCTATCAGTTTTTGTCTATCGCATTGAACTCAGCAACATTGGAACAATCTTCGATTAGCTACCGTAATTTTTCACACTGCATAGCTTTATTTTAATTCTACGGATCACATAGGTTAAAACCAACTGCTGTCGACAGGTGCTCTGAATGGAGCTTCCCACCATCCTCAATCTCCCTTTCAATCGATTATAATCACAGATCTACAATTTTAAGTGAATTTCATGGGGATTGGGGTTTGAGAGCGTTTTCGGCATAATTTTGGGGCGCTGATTTCAAAACTGTTGTCAGATTCGCCCTATGTGGCAAAGTTTTTGAGCTATTTAATATTTCAAATTTATGCAGTTGTAGCATTTTAAGCACACTGTTGCATAAGAGAGTTACACATTTCGTGATTTGTTAAACTGGCTAACATGTTATTTAAGCACTAGTGACTTCTTGTAATAACCGTGATTTGTAAACTAGCTTATGAAGAGCAATGTGCAGCACACAAAACATACAGAGGTTAAACAAACACAAAACGTCAGTTAGTGTAGACTGTATACTTGCAACTGTGACTTACAAGACACAGATGAGAAACTACACAGATGTTATGGCCTTGCAGTGCAAAGGTTGTGGTGTCAAAACAACGTTAAAATGCAACGAATAGCCCAAACATGATAGCATACTGTTTTTTCATGACAGAAAAGATTGCACAATTGCTAATTCAGAAATTGTCTTTTCTGTGTTTTTCGGGGGTAGCTACTGCCAGCAACCTCTTTCTAAGCACCAGCAATAGTCTGCCAACATGCTGGTACTGTATTCCAGCATTCCTGGTATCTTTTCCATTGTTTTTATATCTTGGTGGAAAGATCCTCCTTGCTCTTCAGTCATTACGTCTAAGTTTTCAGGAACATAGTTTACATCACTATGAAGAAAATGAACCTTTACACTCATATTGCATCCTAATTTTCGTAGGAATTTAACAGCTGTTTTGATAGGTAATACAGTAGTTAGGAGCTTTGAAATATCTACTAGGAAGTTTTCGACAACTACTGTAAGTGACCGCCAAGCATTTTTACGATGGTTGTCACGGTAAGTTGAAAATATTTGTCCTGCATTTGAACGTCATATCTGAGAAACATAAAAAATTCCAGCCCTCAACTTTTCACTGCTCAGCGCAGGGAACTTTTCACACAAATGTGCAAAGCAATCACTTTTACCTATTTAAACCTTTTGCAAACTGTTTTCATACTTTGAGATGGATAGGAGGAAGTCACACCTCGTTTGGATTAATCTAAGGAAAGTGTATAATATTTCTTTTACCAATCTCAAGTCTTTCTCTCTTGTGCCGACTTTCCCTAGTCCAATGCTCTTGGCAAGCCCTGCAGTCCCACAGACACAAGAAACACGGAAAGTTTGTGTATCCACTTTGTTCCCCAACCAGTGTGCACAAGTGCTTCTAATTTACTGCAAATAATCCAGTCGTACTCATCAACCATGGTACCAGGCACAGACTATTCTGACATAGGATTTTATTGTAGTTACCGCTTATAATAGGCTACCACTAACTCACTCCATGTGGGCCTATGCACTTCAACAACAGCTGATAAAGCATTTCAGCATTTAAAAGCACAACTAGTGATTGCAAAATCTGTTTTCAAGTTAAAAATGGTGGGAGACAACTTTTGAAACTTTTCGTGAGGTTTTTCAATCTTTTGCGAAAAACTGCAAAACGTATGCCCTTCAGCAGCCAATCCTGACCAGATGGACAAAAATGGATACAATGTTTGGACTCAGCGACCACCAAAACGCCCAAACCCGTTACAAACTTCAAGTCCCCAAAAATCCTGTATACCGGTGTTACGTATGGTGAAGCGAATTGTCTCAGAAGATGAAATGAAAGATAATCAGATTTAAACGAAAATTTAGATCAGTGGTTCACAAAGTGGGCGGAATCGCCCGATTTTGATGGGCAAGGTGGCGAAAAAAAACAAGAGGGCGATAGGGGGGCGAAAGAACACAAAGGGGGCGAAAATACTTAACCACTAATCGATTTTAGAGTTACTATAATAACTGGTTAGTTGCTTGCAAAATTTAATTTACTATGATAATCGTTGGAGGTTGTCACTAAAGCAATTTATCATTTAATTTTTACTCTGCATGGTCTATGTTCCCAGCTACAGTATGGATTATTTCAGGGCTGTGGAGCTGTCGTAAAAATGACACAGCTCCCGCTCCGAAGCTCATCTTTTCATGAATATGGCTCCGGAGCTCTTGCTTTTCATGAGTGTTGCTCCGGCTACGGAGCTCTCTTTCATCATGGCTCTGGATTCAGCTCCGGCTTCTGGTCGTTTTTACATATTTATATTTTAATTTTCTTGGTGTGCCTCAATTTGAATGGAAAATGAATTAAACCAAGTGCACAAAATTAGGAAAATATACCAAACCTTTTTGAGTAATTCAATCTGGTATTTTTTTTTATAAGCAGTGCTCTTACCATGAAGAAATCAGCGAAAAAACAACAATCACACGTTCCGACGATTCAGAGAACAATCACTAGCAAAAAACGTAATATAAACAATTTATGGAAAGGCAGTCGTTGGTTTATCCGTCAATGCCTGAGGTCCTTTTATTATTTCTTACGACCAGAAAGAAGGAAATGTCTGTTTAGAGTATTACATTTGTGTCGGAGCATTTAAAAAAGTCAAATGTGAATTTCTTGCTAGATGTTATAATACTTCTTTGAACAAAGGGCTTTTAAACACATCTTCGGATTTGTGTTAATGCAAATGTGTGCATGTTCGAAAGAACACATGAGAGAGGTAATCGACTACCTGTTTTGCGCTCTTTGCATGGTTTGCTTTGGCAGCGCTGTTAGCTGGAATCGCCGAGACTGCAACAGGCAAAGCATGCAACGAGTGCAAAACACTCGGTCAATTGGGACTGGTCTATGTTTAAAATAGCTGAAAACTTCTGATTTCTTATCTTTTGCACTCATAATAAGCAGTGATGAATCGCGAAGTAAAGCACAATTTAACATGCAAAGCTCAGGAGAAAATAAGACTGGTTACCGTGCTGAACACATTTTTTACACAGATGAAAATGTCAAGAAAAGTCCACATTTGTTTACATTGATTTTTATGCCCTCCTGATAATGTAGGCTACGGATATGCAAAGCAATGCTAGTTCGCTACCATGTGCATATACCTTAAAACCTCTATTTAACCGCCATGGCACTCTATCTTTTAACCCTTTCCCCGTAGTGGTGTTCTATTAAAGGTGACGTTCAATTAAAGGGTGCCGCTCTGTTTTTCGACTAGCTGGTCAGAATTTTGAGATAAAATTTATTATTGAAAAGAAGAAACATCTAACACATTTACATAATTAGCAAAAGATACGATTACAGGGTGATTACTGGTAAGTAACCACAGATTCGCCCGACTAGGTCTTATTTTAAAGGAAGGGCTTATATTGAATTCATTCTGGAAATTCAGGCTAGGTCTTATTTTTGGAGAAACACGTTAGAAAGGAGATTTCAGCCGTAACTATTTCCAAAATAGACGAATTCATCAAAGTGGCGTTCAATTAGAGTGTGGCGTTCTATTTTTCAACCCTTCCTTTATAGTGGCGTTCTATTAGAGGTGGCGTTCAAACAGAGGTGGCGCTCAAATAGAGTTTTTTGCGGTAACTTTCATGTTATGCTACTGCTTGTAAACGTAATGTTTCCTAATGACTTTTGCCGGTAATCAAGTAAACCTTGCTAGTGAGCTTTAATGGTTTCTAATAAAAATTCCTCCTTTAGAATGGCGTGCCGTGCATTTCACGCTTAAATCTGCAATGGTATCATATCTTAATCATACTCCCTGCTAACAGCCTGACTACACAGCTAAAAAAGCTTTGAATATTTTAATATATCTACTCATTATAGCTCAGTTCTTTTTAGATCGCTATGCTACTATAGACCAGGTTTGATCATTCTGACTAGAAAGTAAGATGTTGTGGTAGTACGTTTTTCTTACTTCTACAACAGCGGTTCTCAACCATTACTCTGAAGGGAGCCAAATCCAGACCTACCATTTCATTAAAGAACCTCAAAAATTTTTTCCGCAAGTCAATCGACACGTTTTGTTTGATAGTACTGACGAAGTCTGTTACACACAATATCAGGAGTGTTACTGATAACACTTCCTATCCAAAGGAATCCTTTCTCAGCAAAGAATCAGACACTAAGCTCACAGAGTATACATTTCACCTACGAAGTAGGCATCATCAGCTCTAATTCAAATAGAATCTGTTACTTCAAGATTATAAAAAACCGCATAACTGCTGCTTAGGAGCTGTATGCGGCTCTTAGAAGAGCGTTTAGGAACCATTGTTCAACAAGTAACACCACGCCTGCCAGCTACGATGTCACAGCCTTAGCGATTATTAAACCAAAGAAGCATCACAGGCTTGCAAGTCCATTGTTGCAATCTGGTGTCGTAACTCGTAACAATCGTGTTTAGTGTGCTATAAAGAGCACACGTAAGTTTGTTTGGCAAAACTGTTGGAATCTAGGAAGGGACCCGGAGCAGGAGCTACCTCCCAAATGGCCATAGCTCCGGCTTCAGTCAAAAATTTTGAACTGAGCTCCGGCTTCAGTCAAAAATTTTGAACTGAGCTCCGGCTCCGCCCCGTAACCAGCTTGAGACACTAGGGGGTGCGAAGAGTTTTCGTGGGGGGCCTCAAATTTCTTGAACTATGTACAATAGTTTTAAAATATGTCCAACACATATTTCCTGCGAGTCAAAACATTTCCAAGTGGGGATTTCCCGCCCTGGTCCCCCCTAGTTACGGTCCTGCTCTGGGTCGTTCTGATTTTTACTTTGAGCACCACCTCCAGGCAGAATGCCTAGTTCCCGAGCTGCGGCTCCGTAGTCCTGAATTTTTTTCACAAGAATTCTGAACGTAATATTAGCGTCGTAATATAATTGCTTAGTTCAGCTTGGCTTGGTTCAGCTATTTACTACTTTCTTTAAGCATCCATTTGTATTACAGTGATGGCAAAGATTTCTTCTCTGAGGCTACGTGGCGCAGTAATTGGCATTGTGATGTTTCAGTAACAGTGGAGGTCTCGTGCACTTGTTGGCATGTGTCGTGATGACGGAATAAACTGATGTGCTGGTTATTGAGATTGAGCACAGATGTTAATTTAATACTAGTGTTATGTTTCGTGTTGAGTCAGTGAGCATTAAAACCATCACCTTTTAGAACTGCGTGTGTTCCAGGTTTAAAGAACTGCGGTTCGCCTGCGTTCGCACGCACTGAGCTAAAGTGAGCTCCCGATAGCTTTCGTGCTATCAGGGATGTCATACTTAGCGCGCAGCGCGTATGTGGTGGCATTGCGCCACTACATCACTCCCCCTTCTCTCTTTTTCCAGAGCGAAGAGCGGAGCCGCCTTGCGCTCAGCCAGGCGTAGCCGCCCTCACGGTCGAGGACCGTAAGCGTTTGGGCACGACGCAGTATTCGAACCACCTACCACGCCGTGCCCCGCATCTCCACCAATTTAAAGAACTGCGGCTTGCCTGCGCTCGCGCGCACTGACCTAAAGTGAGCTCCCGATAGCTATCGTGCTATCAGGGATGTTATACTTAGCGCGCAGCGCGCATGTAGTGGCATTGCGCCACTACACATGGTAAGGCAAGGCCGCGGTTATTTATTCCTATCGGGTCAGTCACATCCTTGCGAGCCACTATACGTAAGAAGCCATTCCAAGATGGCAATATTGCGAAGGTAGTCTTTTGTCGAGATAGCAGATATCCTTTCTGAAAACTTCCAAACTGAAACAAAGATTGCGAAGGCCATGAAAGAAGTACGACTCTCCCGCAATATTACTACAAGGCAATGTTAGGGAACGGCTGTGGATGTTGAGCATCTGAGGAAAGATATTGACGTGTGTGAGTGCTTTCCCCTCCAATATGACGATTCGATTGAAACAGCGGATGTGGCACAAAGAGTGTTTTCATCGGGAGGGTTTTTGAAGACATTATCGCTATAGAAGAGCTATTATTGTATTGTCATTAAAAGGACACACAAGAGTTGAAGTTATATTAATATTTTCATGGTATTTGTCAGCGACGCGAAACTTCCGTTCTTGAAGCTGATGTCCATCGAAACTGATGTGGCGCCTGCTGTGGTCGGCCGCACCAGCGGACTCGTCGCACTGGGTAAAAAAAGTGAAGTTTTCTCAGATATTCTGAATTATCATTGCATAATTCACTAGGAAGCATTGTGTGGACACATTTGAAATACGAAAGAAGTGCTAGATAATTACGATGAAGATTGTGTTCAGTTCGGGCGAGGAGTTTGGAGAAAAGTCTTCTCCATGCTTAGGTATGTAACTTTTTGGGCTGATTTATGGAGATGTTGCCTGAAATCAAAGACGTTTTGAAGCTTTCAAATCATGTGGATACCATGCACTACAAAGCTAGACGACCACGAGTGGATTTTAAATTTTTCCGTCGTTACTGATGTCACTACATTGAATTCAGAGTTTCGGGATGAGGGAAAACATGATGAGTTCGGTGAACACGTTTAAAAGCAAACTACAGCTGATGTCAAGCAGGCTGCAAAGTGGTAACCTTCGCAACTCCCCTGATATGCAAGAAGAACTACTATGTCAAGGTAAAGGTGTGACACAGCTTGAAATTATACGTTGTAAGGAGCATGTTCAAAGCAATTTGTCACAATTTAAGAGGAGTTTCAACGACTTTGCATCCTTCGAGCCTGTAGCTAGCTATATGTGTTATCGGTTTGGTGCAGGCATTGATGTTGGTGGCATTACCGCCAAAGTGAAACCACTTTTCGAAATGGAAAGCTCCGCTCTTGAGAAAAGAACATTGAGGTCAAAGCCAGATCAACATCCAATCAACCTTCGGAGCATGCAGTGTTCTGGAAACTGTTTATGGCGGAGAAGTATCCCAATCTCAAAAGATGTGCCTTGAACCTGACAGCTCTTTTTGGATCAACTTGTATGTGCGAGTCTGGTTTCTCACACATGAAAATCATGAAGTCCAAGTACAGATCAACAATGACTGAGAGCCGCCTTGCAGCCTGTCTATACCTTGCAACCACTCGTGACTACAGTGGAGCTAGCCTTTTCCCAGTGCCAGGTCTCTAAAAAATTAGAAAATAATTTTCTTTTGTCAAACTCAAAAATCCACCTGTTTTGTATCTGGTATATTGATTTTCTGTTTAGTTTCTATTGACAATATTGCTTATATCAAACAGACTGGCGTGTGTGTATGTGTTTGTGAAAGGAAGGGTTTGTGATATGAAGTCTGGACTGAGGATGCGTAACTTTACGTGAAATCGATTTCCTATTAAAAATTTGCTGATCGATTCCTTGCTTACACCCATCGTGGAAAGTACATACTTGAAGTCTATCTGGTGGTTGTGTGACAGCAAGAAAAAATGCGTGAAAAGTTACTGCAGGCTGGAAACGACGTATATGGTTTGCCATGTTGACACTTGACTGGTAGATCTCAGGATGGTGACTCCTTGAAAAGTAGACCTTGGGACAAAAAAAGTTGAGAATACTGCATTACACCATGAAGCACCCGGTCATAAGCAACAACATGGCTCTTTTATTCGATTGATATAAAGCAATAGTTTTCAATCATTTTTGACGACCCATTATCGTAACCCCTATAACCGAACGCCCCCATCTAAACGTGTATAAATTAATGTAATACTGCTGTGTACAAAAAGTATCAACACGCGACCTCTCCAAAAATGTTTCACGACCCTCTGAGGTCGCGACACCCAGGTTGAAAACAATGTTATCATTTGGCATTCGTGCAGCAAACTCTGTGCAAAAATCTTGACTGCTGTGAAGATAAATGGATGCATTGACTAAAAGCTTCGATCAACTTGGACAGAATGGTCTTACCGGAGATCAGGTGAATTCCAGTTTTGTTTCTAATCCTGTCTTGCTTTTACATGCTCTCGATTCGCATTCCTTGACTGATTTTCGATTGCCAATCCCTAACATGGTTTTACCATTTGATTACTGCTTTCTTTGCTTCCTTTTTATCTTTGGTAGCAGTGTTTATGTTTGATTAACTTTTATGTTTTTTGGATTACATCCACATTAATTTTATCTTTTAATTTTCAACTTCTATCCTAACCCATTCCGTGTTTAATTACGGAGGTTCTACCTCAAAAATTTTTCTGTCTTCTTTTTTTTCTATAATTTTTATTTGATTTGGGTTTTGAGTGCTCTTCGATTTTGTTTCGTTTTTTGTGGTTGCGTGTTTATCTGCTTTTTCCTTGTTTTCGTTTTTATTTATTTATTTTTTCTTTCTCGTAAAAAAACGTTGTGTGGTGTTTTAGTCGATTGCTGTGCAGTAGTAGGCTACTAATGCCCATCATACGCATGTGCATGGCCCGCGGGCCGTACGTTGGAGAACCCTGATGTGAACTATGTAGGGAGTGGTGACAGCACACACCATTGTCGGAGTCCAACACCAACAGTGAACATTTGTGATTTAACTCCGTCGACACGGACAGTCTTCTGGCACCCGTCAACACCGTATTCCCACAACACCCCCCAAAGCTTTTCACAAGGAACCCGGCCATATACTTTCCAGAGGTCTACAAGACTTGTGTATCCGTCTTTTCCTGGCTTCCGGGGTTTCTTGAAAATTTGCTGGAGAGTAAAAATTTGTTCTGTAGTGCTACGGCCGCGACGAAAACCGCACTGGGTATCATTCAGCTTTGCATCAATCGTGTAGCCCTATCTTTTTTTAACAAACTTGGCATACACTCTTCCTGGGAGGTTAAGCAAAGAGATACCAGGGTAGTTGGTGCATTCACTCCTATCTCCCTTGTTGTGTATGAAAATAATCAATTTGCCAATTTTCGGTGCCCTTCTAAAACACCATGACACTTGACACACACGAGTCAGCCAAACCATCCGGCGTTCTAAGTTCCCCAAATTCACTATCAAATTTTCCGTGTTTAGCTTTAAGCTCGGATTTAGTAGGGACATCAGAAAGTTTCTTGATGCACAGTTCTACGGAAGCTTTCATCTGTGCACAGTTAAAACATCCCGCCTGAAAAACTTTGCTTAGGTCTTCCAGGTGATGTGGCAACGTTGACAAAAGGAAAGCACCACGTTGACGTTTTTTGTTTTCATAAGTCGCAGTAAAACAACGCACATTGCATCATTTTTATGTTCTGACAGCTGCTGCAGTGTGGCCCAATAGCACAACATCCCACTCCTGGCTCTTCCTATTGCCTCACTCGACAACTACCTTGCTTTACATGCGCGCTGCAACTGCCGATCGTTTGTCTTCATTGTAGCCAGGCAAGTCGATTGCAACGGTGAAACAGTGAAGTACTTCCATAATTGCATTTTAAAGTGCTTTCGCAGTTTCGTACACTATACTGCACAAATCAGCGGCGGGAAAGTAACAGGCGAAGCGAGGCGGTGCGCATGACAATGCACAGATATCATACTTACAATTTTCGCTTCCAAATTCAGTACCAGAAAATTGTGTCGGGCTATAACATTGCAGCCGTCTGTTGCAATAGCTACGAGCAGGAAAACATGCTTTCCTCAAATCGTTTTACTTCAAGGCAAAACCATATCTTGGTTTCAGAATTTAAGGTGTCATTGCAAAATTTTTGGGTGACATTTTGACACCCAAAAACGGCCTAAAAATACACTGCTTTCTATTTTTGTGTACTTGCTGGTTTAGCTCAATGGTTCCCAAACCTATTCGAGCCGTTACCCAGATGAAGGTTGCGATTATGTCTTAATTACCCTCAATATTTCGCAGTGATTTAATTTTTTTTGAATAATATTACATTTCTGTCCACAGCAGAGAACAAACATAGCCTACCTGTATACTGCATGCTGGATTTTGCAGATTTCAAACCACTTTGATGAGAACTGAAAGCTTGAACTATCGCGTAGTACCCTTCTCCATGCACAAAACCTGTTGCGTGATAATCATACTTGATCTTTGTTTCTGTTGTCAGATAAACATAAGTAGAAGTTCCATTTCTTGAAGATACCAAAGTTATTTTAAAACCAGTTATGATGAACGTAGTTGGAGGCATATTCCAAGACACCACTAATTTTGTACCAGAAGGGTTCAACCACGTATTTGAAGGTTTTGGAGGAACTGAAAAAGAAAGATTTATTCTGAAAAGCTTCAGAACTTTGATTAAAGGTCATTTTTAGAAATAATGCAGAACACTCTCTGGTTAAGATGTATGAAGGAGTAACTTTACGGCTTATTAACAAAAACCATAAATGAAGAGAAGAGCCGTTTTATTTTTTCCAGCTGTGGCATTAGTCAAAGCCATTGGCTATCTGCATACTTCGTGATGACAAGCTTTTTGCTGATTCGCTCGTTTTTGCTCGTTAACGGTATACGAAGTGTGATAATTTTGCTGAATTTGTAGCAAGCATTTTGTCCTTTAACGGTATTACGATGTAAATGAAGAGTTTAACTGCTCCCACCAATGGACTCAACGAAAAGCCTGTGTTTCGCATGCTACAGAAAGTACGTTAACGGATTTGCACTATGTGCTCATGTACCATCGTGCTACCAAGCACAAAAAATGATGTATATATGATATAGATTCATATACACTAAATCAAGAACAGCTTTCAAGCAATAATCCTCTATCTATGCCTATCTCTCTACTTATATTTATTTAAAGATAACTATGTCATATTCCGCTCCTTAAACAGAAACTTTGGGGCGTCCGCTGAAATATCCAACAACTCTTGACTGAAAACAAAAACGAAGGAATGTCAGAAAATGCGTGACTAAACTGTCATAAAAAACACTTTTTAAGAATTATTTGTCGCATGTCAATATATAGTAGACACCGCTTGATAAATCCACGGATAATCAATCCGCTGCTTATCAAATGCAAATCGAGTTGGACGGAATTTTAGCATTGAAAAAACGCCGGTTTGTACATTCAAATCGCCGGTTTTAAGTCAGGTTTGTGAAGCCAGTATTCATTCCATTGTCCTATGTTTTGGCGCCGAACTGCTTAAGTGCGCGTAAAGCATACGTAGAGAGTATGTGCTTCACGTAGATAGCTGCGGCAGAAGCGCGAACGTTTCTGCGATGTTTGGCCACTGGGCTTAACGGGATTCAAACAGATAGACATATTTCCTTTAAAAAGCAACATGGATGATCTTCTTAGAGAGAAATTTCCACCAAAACAAGCAATGAGGTTCAAAATTTTTAGTGTTGCTCATGCGTTATAATAAATGAACTGTATTTCTGTTCATTTAACTGCGATTTTTGCAGCCCTGGTTATAAAAACTCCCCTTGTTTGCGCTTGATATGGAGGTGCGTTTATTAGGCGAGGCCTACTGTGCAGTTGTTGGTTTAGCTAGAGAAACACAAACTGCAATCATTGCCAAGGTATGAGATCAAACGTCCAATATTGCTATAAAAATTTGCTAAACCCCTTATCAAATTAAGAAAATTTCATTTGGTCACATTTTTGCACGCTGTAATCGGATTTAACCTGTAATATTTATACGATGCCCTATTTGCTTTTTTACAGGCCTGAATGTTTAAAATACATCTTAATGTATGAGGAGTAGAGCAATCATAAAAAGTAAATCATGGGTTGTGTTATGAACTCAATATTTTCTGCTATACTTTTTGTAAAATTTAAAATACTATAACAAAACTAACTTTATTTTTAACTTTTTCTGTTTACCGTAGACAGGTGATTTTATTAGATATAAACCATATCTTGTGCCAGATATTCTTAAAGATTCATTGCATCTCGAGCATTTAGTGAAATTTCGATTCAATAAATTTATATCCCGATCCAATGTTTTTGCAGTTTCCTGTAAAACCTACCATATCTCTACAACTCTGAAGGCTACCTGTAATTAAACGTTAGGTTTGACATTATAGCAAAAACTGCCTTGTTGGCAAAAAAGCTTTGAGTATTCTTGAATTTCTAGCAGTTTGGTTTTTGTCATATTTGACTTTTTGAACTAAATTTGAACAAATTTCGTGAAAAAAAGTAATTTATTTACAAACAAATGAGGGCCTGAGCAAATTTGTATGTGTTGTTTAGTAAATATGTAAACTAAGAAAAAACAGGTAGGGTACTACAAGGAGGTTTTCAGAATCAAAAACACTTGTTAAATAAAAGCGTAAGTTTAAGATTGTTAAGAATCAGTTCGAATAGAGGGTCAAGAACCTTGTTTCAGTAAAGTATCTACAAAAAGTTGAAAACATATGCGGCGAGCTTTGGACAGTGGTTACGTATTGATTTACATTTAACGAAAGCATATCAGTACATTTTGAATTGTTGGTGATGAAAGTTATTGCTCTTCATTCAACACTTCAAAAATCCCAACACAACTAAACATCGTTTTGCAGAAGTGCTTTTACGTAAGCAATACAGGCTACATCTCATTTTTATGCAAGGTATAAGAACTGTGTTGCCAAAAGGACCGGAAAACCAGTTTTCGGATACACCTTACCTGTAGTGTAGACATTGGATTTGTTTGACAACAAAGTGCAACCGTTGGCACCAAACACTTTTAAATATGCCACGTATGTTTCTCCAGGTATTGTTTCATTCATTTCGTAAGAGTAATTTGTTTTGGGAGCAGTAATGAAAAACGTTTTTGAAATGTTGTTTGTTGTTTGTGAAATCAGAGATATTTTGAAACCAGTAGTATTGACAGAAGTACTTGCCATGTGCCATGACACCACCACAGAATATAAAGATGTTCCTTTGCTCAGTGTAATGTTAGCAAGTTGGAGAGCATCTGAAAATTAAAGCATTTAGTTATTATCACCACAAAAATTACTTTAACTGTTTATTTTTTCTTTTGCGGAAACATATTGACGTTGAAATAAACTATATTGATTTAAAATGCATGCCATGAAATACCACGTACAAGAAAATCCTTTTCTTATTATGAAGTCAGTGACTTAGGAAGCATCCGAGAAATAACGTATTTTTTGTGAAAACTATTTGTGAAAACATTTTGTATGAATGCAGCACAAAACGTTGAAACATAAATTCCTTGAGGATTTGAGAAGCAATTGAAAGCATAATGCATTCATCATCATGGGTGTTCGCAGACACTTTTCCAAGGGGAGAAAGTCGACATTTTGCTTATCGTTTTCAGGTTGCTGATGACGCAACGCAAATGCACATACACAAATGCTTCACCCTTTCTAAACCACAAAGAAAATGCCAATTGTTACGGCAACATTTGCATACAGTGATTGCCCTCAAAGAAAATTTTACCGTAAGCAAATGTTTGTTTTTTGTAAGCATGAATATTTTAAGACTGAGTAAGCAGAGTTTTAAATGAAGTAAGCAGCTGAGTTCTAAAGTTTCTAAATGAACTGCAGAATTTGTGAATTCTTAGAATGTCTATTACATCTTATCAAAATAAAAACAACATACACATTCAATTCAAATAGCTTCTCCTTGTTTTCCTGCTCTTCCAATGTTTTGGAATGTTGGAAGTGCGCGACAATGCGATTTCACTGAGCAAACATTCTGTTGCAGGGGTTGGTAACCTGAGGCTTTTTAGATCCCCTGATGTGGTTCTCTCTCGATTTGACAAAACGTGGAACTTAATGAAGATTTGCATTTGATTATGATCACTGTTAGTTAGCTTATGTTCATATGAAGTCGCATAAAAAATAAAACGGTATCAACGTTTTATGACTCCTCACTGGTCATATCTCTTGGAAAATGAAGCAGAATGGCTCGTCTGTTAAAAAAAGTTGCCAAGCCCTGATCTGGTGCTACTGCGCAGTTGCGCACTTGAGACGGAGCATTGGATGCAAAAAATGCGCTTTGTTGGCAACAGTGTTTCTTTTTCACTCATGATTCTTTGCACATAACATAAACCTAGGTGGCTTACTGCTGTCAGCAGTCACTGTGTCGCTGCATTACCTACGAAGATGCATGCGTTCAACAGTTTTTTTTTTTTTTTTTGGCAAAACACCCACCACCGTAACTCGAAGCGAGAGCTCTTCTTGCCATGCTATTGTTACGCAGCAAATGCCTATAGTATGTAGAACAATCAATTTCCGAGTTTCGCAACCTGCTTGTGCTGGCAAAGAACCGGATTAAGTGAACTGCATGTTCATCACTACATGATACCAGAGCAGTGAACATACGGCTCTTGTGCAGTGTGAATGTCATACCGGCAAATAGTCTGTCATTGCAAGGATTAACTCAACTAATCAGAATGAAACTCCTGACTTCAGGTTTCCTAGAAATATTTGCTTCTTAGTCCTAAATTCCGGGGGTGGGCAAATGCCCGTTTTGCTCCCCCCTGCGGACGCCCATGGTATTCATTCTGCTTGGTCCAACTATCGTCATAGCGGATTTGCACATGTCGTATGCAGCCCAAAGTGAATTTTGCTTTTCTCTATAAAAGCAACTCATTCATATTCCGACATCTTGTGCCACTCATCTTTTCCTGTGTTCAAGATCGTTGTTATCAATTATGTTCTTTCTTTGTTATCAATTATGTTCTTCACTGGCAAAGACGACTGGTGTATCCCATCTCTATGTACCATTGAAGATTAAATTTGAACGATTTTCATTGGCCCATTTTCTCAGTGTTTTCAAGACTGTGTATTCTGCTGCATGGAAAGTTTTCTGTCAGTTTGGAGATAGGAAAATGATGCATGTCATTTGTGACGGTTGGACAATGCCAACAACATTGCAAAAAATGCTACGGCTCCTTGTTTGCACAAATCGAGCTGTGTGGAAAATTTTTGGAGCAGAATATATGAATAACGTTTCAATCTTTCCTAGACAACAATTGAAAAGTTAATATCTTTTGAATATTTCTTTGGGTACGTAATGAGGAATTAACTTGCGGGCTTTAGACATTGCTATTGTCAGCATTGCAGAAACTGAAATTTGTAAATACATTGCACCATTTTGCAAGGTTGCTCTACAAGGTTTGATTGGCAAAGATTTCTTGCATTATTTTAATACACTCAAGATTAATTGAATATACTGTAGTTTCCTAAGAATGACACAGAAGAACTAATTTGTTCTGTTGATTCACTGCGTTCAGGAGGAAAGGAAGACAAATGCGTTCACGTGGCCCTCCCTGTTGCGGCATTTCTTGAAATGCTTACTAAATCTGTCAACTTGAGAGCAAACGCTGCTACCCGTACTGGATGTGTTCGGCATGGGGTGGGTCATCAAACGCCCTTCTCAGGGCGCGACAGCAGAAATGCTGCCGAAGGCCTACGACCTAACATACTCCAGCTTAACACCGAGGGGCTTACTGCAGACAAGATCTCCGTCATTGGGCAGCTGGTCTATAAGAACAAGTCTTTCATCATCGTCCTGCAGGAGACCCACTGCACAACTGCAAATAAGCTAGTGATTGCAAACTTCTCACTAGCTGGGTCAATCCTGAGCAGGAATCACGGCCTTGCCACGTTTTTCCACGAGCGGTTGGAATGGTCCCTGGTCGATCAGTCTCCAGCACAATCAGAGACTGAGTGGTTGTGCGTAGACGTCGCAGAATACAAGATCGTCAACGTCTACAAACCTCCACGCTCGCGACTTACTCCAACGACCATCCCGATGTTCCCACACCCCAGCCTGTACTTTGGAGACTTCAATTGCCAGCACGTCAACTGGGGTTACAACACAACATCCCCGAACAGTGAGAGCCTGGACTCCTGGGCAACATCCAACAACCTTGGACTGTTGTATAACCCAAAGGAAACAGATAATTTCTTCTCTCGCCGTTGGAACG
>Ga0210059_1002789_pt1 | contig 27630 bp, 14 predicted proteins | sample Ectturendosymbi2_FD_188042 | JGI IMG/M metagenome (GOLD analysis project Ga0210059, IMG submission 188042) | Ecteinascidia turbinata endosymbiont from Florida, USA - Sample 2 (SPAdes) (version 2) | ecosystem: Host-associated > Tunicates > Ascidians > Unclassified | place: Key West, Florida... | reverse complement strand
CTTCCACTCGTTTTAACTTTTAATTTACTTGGACTGAAGATGCCGTATGGCGAAATCGATTTCCATTAAATACCATCAATGCGTGCTGATTTTTGTTACTGGTGCAGTGTGCACAGATAGTGCTTAAATTCTTCATTTTTGGTTCTTTTCTGCTTTCATAGTAACGCTCCACTGCATTTGCATTCTCAAGCATTTTCATTTGCAAAACCAAACTAACCATTTGAAATTGAAAACGGCTGCCCGTGAGATATAATAATGCTCCCTCAAAGTGAATGCTTTGATTTCTGGTTTAAACTCTTAGCTATTTCATTATGACTTGTTTGAATAAGAGCTGAAGATGTCTCTCAGTAACTGAAATACTCGTATACCCTGGTAACATTCAGTGTGTGTTCACTCACGCGCAATCTGTTGCGTCCGTTAGTTGCCATTTGCATTGTTAAATTTGAAGTTCTACACAGTTCATTGTTTTAACGTTTTTTTCCGAAGCGTGTTTATTTTTCGGTCCAGGAAGATGGTAACCCTGTGTATAGTATAATATGCACAATTTCATGTTCAAAGGGTAAATTTTTAATAATCCTAGATTAGCATTGAACAAGAATTCCAGGCTACTGCGGAAACTCCAGTGTTATTGATGTATATTTCAGTGTTTTTTTTTGTTTGCCGCTTTGTTGTTGTAGCACTTGAGCCTGCAGTCAAAGTAATGTTCTCAGAATAGGCGTAATCTGTAGCCACATACGCAAAAGTAAGTTGCAGAGAAGTGACGTAGTTTCATAATGCAAACAAAAGGAGTCACTGTTTATTCTCTGTGAATCATAAAAAAGCAAATGCAGTATCGCAGAGCGTCACATATTGACGCAAAACTAGCTGCTGGGTTGTTGTGTCTGTACGAGAAACGTTGTTAAGGAATTTACGAATTTCACAGCTGTGCACTTTGTCGCGAAGTGTCAGGCCCTGAACTCTTCGCAAAAATTCGATCTCTGCCTCTTGTACGTGGGATACCAGTGTTTTAGCCATTGCCCAAGATTCATGAGTATAAGCGAGGATCGGAACAAAAAACGATTAAAAATTGACAGTTTTGTGGTGTTTGAAAACTTCCGATTTGTCACCACATATCGATAAAGCTCACTCAGAACTGTGTTTGCTTTATCAAACGAACTGTGCGAGTTATGCAGAAAAATATGCAGTTGTGATATGACTTATGAAATTGCTTTTCACGTCAATATCATCAAGTATACTGTACGTGATTTAAAAAAAACCTGTTCATCTCATAAATCTATTAAAAGCACATAAGAAACACTTTCGGAGCGCATCATATTGGGCGAGAGTTTTGAAGTGACCATGAAATGTATTGCATAAATCCTGAAACAAGCTACCCAAATTGGGCTGTGGATGCAATAACAAAGTGCTTGGGAACAAATGTTAATCGTTACCACAAACCGACATAAATTCAAACAACTCACAAAGGTAGGTAGGTGATTTACAGCATATCCATACTGCTCATTTCATCGCTCTTTTGAAAAAACAGTCGACTTAACACGCCTTTCAACGACGTGTTTCTTTCCAATAGCTTGAATGTGTGAACTTAAAACGCGGCGCGCAGTCATTTTGGCTCAGCCTGATAGTAATAAAAGTCTTGGTCTGACCAACAAAATATTGATAAGGTTTCCGCAGCGACAATCGGGCTCAAACGAAAAGAACCTTCAGCAACCCACTGTACTATCTTCAACTCGATTGGCGGGAATGGAAAGGTCGAATCGACTGCTATGATAGGCTATAAAAATATTTGTTACCTGTTTATCGTTACCACCCAGTTGTTACTTATCTGCTGACGACAACTTTTCGTCACGATATGCTGTAGATATGCACATCGCTTATCGCTTAAACGAACAAAACCTAGTCACAGAATTTGTTCGTTATAACGCCAGTTCTTGTGATGCTTGTCGATATCACTTGTGTGATAAGCTTGAGGTTGTAATTTCCACGCTAAGTACAAGCAGATCATGAAATAAAACCTTTTGACCAGGGCCGTCGCCAGCGTGGGGGCCAGTGGTGCCCGGCCCCCCCAATTGAAATCGGTGTCCCTCATTTCACGTTTGGCCCACCGGTTGTTACATACATCCAACACTGTATTTAAAAAATGTGCCCCCCCCTTCTGGTTTTTGGCACCCCTGCTGGTAAATCCTGGCGACGGGCCTGCTTACGCCTAAACGGGTCAGAACCCAGAGAGGAAAACTCTTGAGTTTTTCACCTCGAAGTGATCGTTAATGAAATATTTCCCGATAACTTTTACAAGTTTACCTTTTACTAGTTCAAACATGTGTTTCGTCAGTTATCATTTGACACTAAACCAGCATTTACGTCACTATGCAAGCAATAAGCAGATATAAATACGTCACATACGTTGAATTCGTCACTATAGGCAAACAAACAATCTGGTCGATTGACTCCCGCAGTATTGCAATACCGATTGTTGATGCTCTAAAAGTCTTGACAACCTGAAATGTTTAGCAGATCTGAAATATATTTACAGATTTTGATAGAAAATTTTGTTACAAATTTAGGCAGATGCATTAAGCTGAAATTTCGCTGTTGTTTAATTCATAGCGGTCTTCATGCAACTTGCAGGGTAAGATGTTCAGCGTGTTGTTTTGCCAAGTGCTTTTGCCATTTCGCTCAAGCTCCAACATATTTTACAGGCATCATCAACAGACAAGATGCAGAAATGTTACTGGATAAAACGGACCCAGGAAGCTTTATCATACGCGTTAGCGACAAACTATGGGGTTATGCGCTCAGTTACAAGTACGTAATCTATACAAATGCCTAATTTTTCTGCCACTTCAACCTGATCAGCCATGGCAGGCCAAGATTTCTACGAAGTCAGTTACTATAGCGGCGTCTGTCTGCAAGTGCTTGGAACAAGGATTGAATTAATCTTCTAGCGAAAAACATTAGCCAACACATTTAGCAGTTTATCCTCTTCTCAAAAAAGTCGGAACAGACCAAGAGCAGTTGGCATTTCGCAACATCGTAAAAGTGGCAGTAGCCCTATTTGCATTTTTTACACGAAATTGTAAGGAAGACAGTTGTGACACGAAATGCAAGACAGTTCGATGCAGTTTTCTTTCTAGTTTTTGCATGTGCAGTCATCGTGAGACAATGTGTTGTTGCATGCTTTAGTAGCAATAATTGTTGAGCAGGCATGCAAGACTACAACTTAAAAAGTCGTTTTGTTATTTTCCTGTCGCTGTATTTGACCAAGATAACCCATCACATGAAGAGGTGCTTAATTGCTTTACTTGGCAACTTATTGATTGCGGCCAAGCCTAAAATTTTGTGTGCCTTCGTCAAACGCAGTGCTAACTTAAACTCGTTTTATGAGATGGTTACCGCATGGCTGGGCAGATTGAAGTGGCACAGCAGTAAGGGCAGGCTGCGATGCCACGCAATTACTCAGGCAAGGCGAAATTTTAAAGCATGAAAGCCCTGCTTACATGCACTGTTGCTCTCGGTTGCACATTTTCGAGAAGAAAACTTAGGTTTCGCTGAAGCTAAACTCATGGTTAGATTGCAGTTTTAATCACAAAGTATTTAAAAGCGTCATGGATATTTAAAAGCACAACATTACGACGTTTTTCTTTCATGCAGGGACACAGATCGAGTCAAACATTTCCTCATTGATGCATCAAAACCGCAGAGTTTCCATTTCTTTGGAATCGACCAAATCCATCACGAAACTCTGACGGACTTAGTGGTATACCATCAGGTAGGAAGTTGTTTTGTTAACGTCGCAAAACGATCGACCGGTAAGCGACAAAATGGTTTTCGTATGACAAGAAACTGCCTGGATGGTTTATAACTACGTATTCGGCGCCCAATTGTTTCTTTTTCTTGCAGACAGAACCGATTTCGTACAATGGGGAGATTTTAAAGAAACCCATCGGCCAACGAACTCCTAACAGTCCCGATTTCGCCGATCTTAACATTAACATGGACTCGGACACGAGTTTTTGACGCAATCATTATAATGAATGGCCCTCTGGCGCCAAGCTGCTTCCAGATGACAACGCACTCAACAACGAATCTAGTTGCGAGCAATTCTTTAATGAAATTGTTTTGTTTTTGGTGGTACCTTAGCCAGCAAGATAACACGAAAGTTTTTTACAGGAATACCAATGTTCTAGAAATCGAAAACCTTGTTTTAAAAATATTTTGAAACGACAGTGCTTTCAAAACATGACCGTACATTATAAGCATTCTCAGGCTTAATAAGCCCCCTCGGTTTAAATTTTGAGTAGTTAACACAGGTTGACTACCTTTTCTAAAACCAACCGATAACTCTTGCTTGATGCAAACAGATCAGTTAGTAAATGCTGCTATGGAGCTCTTCCATGACCACACTGTATCCCCCAGGGGCGTGCAGAGGTCTGGGGCAACTGCTTGATTGTATGCCCCCCAAGTTCCCGTCTATAGCATGTTTCTTAAAGGTGTTTTAGGGACCCGATTCGGGTCCCTACAATTGAAAATTGGATCCCTGGAATCAGATAAAATTATCAAGGGAAATATCTATGAAATTTAGTCGGAAATTTTTCGGGTCACTACAGGTTCATACCGGATACCTAACATTTTCCTTAAAAAAACTGCTGTAGGATTGAGGAAGGTGATAACTAGAAGCATTTGAAATATAAAAAAACTAGTGTTTCCAAAAATACAAGTTCCGAAAAATTTAATCCACGCAGATGCAGCATATATTAGTAGCCTTAGGATACGAAGAAGCATCTAGACCAGTTACAGCATTTAATTATTGTGATTTCACTCTTTGGATGCCCAGGGCTGTCGGCCCCCCTATGCACGCCCCTGGTGTCCTCACTCACATAGACATTTGGGTGAAAATGAAATCCTACAAAGTGGGCGGGATGTCATGATCAGTGTATTACCAGTTTGTACAAAGTTTGTGTCAATACTTCACGCGACATCGTGCACTTGCAAAAATATATTGCGCAACTTGTACGGTCTTGTGAGAATGGCAGGCCAGCCAAAAAGGGTAGATCGATACATAAGACATATTTTGAAACGTAGAGGTTACAAAATTAATTTCATCAGTTTGTTCCCTCACACTGCGTTGGAATGTAAGAGGTGTGTGAGCTTTGCGGATAAGATTTTTCGCCCTAAATTTTTCGCTTTTTGTTCATAAATTTACTCCGAACGCCTGAAAGGTATTCCTCACAAGTCGCCACATTTGCCCAACTTTGTGTTTCAGCTGCAGGAGAGTCTTGTGAGGCTGAAAAAGGACGGAAAAATGTGACTACCTTCAAATCAACTTTTGCCTTCAACAATCGTTAAATGTTTTTCAAGCACGATGTGCTCAAGAAGTTTGGGGAGTTACGTCCTCGCTGAACGCGGTCATGCGACGAACTCTCAGACACACTTCAGGCGCAAAATGGAAAACAGTCTTTATTTTTAAAAGAAACAACATTTTGCTACACACCAGTGCACAGTGCTGCAACACGAGAAACAAACTGCATTAAACAAGAAATGAGTCAATAATACCACATCGAAAACAAGGAAGAATTGCTAACCACCGATACAGCGAATGTGTAGGTTAGCTTTAAAAATTCACATTCTTATCCTATACAAAAATAGGAACATCGTTATAGGAAATACGTACTTAGCTCAACAAACAGGCACCATTAGTATTTTGTGACAACTCGATCACATTCAGTTTCTGGGCTTCCTCATGCAGTCGCTTAACGCCCTTGACATTTCAAAGGATTTCAAAGGATCATACACATGAGGAATCCAAAAAACTGAATGTGATCGAGTTGACCTTAATTCGAAGCTATTCACAAAATCTCTTGACCTACTCCGACAGCACTGGAACTCCGCTCAGCATTGCCTGAGAAGAACCAGAAGGAACTATTCCTGCAATGACTACAGTTAAAGGAATTTAAAAAACACGAAGTAAGCTTTAAAATTGCAAGTTGAGTACAATTACTTGAATGATGTTCTTTAACATTATATGCATCTTTAGGGAGCTTGTTGCCCATGCACAATAAATTGCCGTATGTTTGAACGTCCATTATGCAAAGAAGATCATTTTTCCTACTTTGTGTCGCTTCCAAAGATCAAGGAAATCAGAAAGTCGCCAAACAAACTAGTAATAATAGTCCAAAAACGAAACGAAGAAAGATTTCGTGTTTTGTACGGCTCACGACGTACATCCCAACTTTCGATTGTTGAGAAACTTTGATTACGTTCTAGAGTCCGAAACCAATGCTTGATGAAAGTGAACATACACACATTTCTACAACAGGCACGGGTCGTTGCTTTTGTCTGAAGTTGCCGCTTCACAGTCGAACACCAACAACGATGCATTCATATGACGTAAGCATTCCCGTTGAGCGCGACATTCAAAGCTGGTTGACCTGCAGTGCTCTGCGGATTGCTTGTGAGGTTTGCGCCGAAACGTCAGAAAGATTCGGATCCTTAAGTTCTTTTGGCTTACACACGAACTCGCTGTGCTGATCTCTCAAACCGTGATGGCCTCTCGGATGGAGCAGCGAAATGGTTCTCTGCACAAAAACAAACGCTCTTGTAACCAACTAAAACGCAAACCATTACAAGCGGCAAATCGTACACTGACCCAATCAACACCGCGCGTTAGCATGAATGCTTTGAACTGCCAAACAGAGGCTGAACACGACAAAGGCAGGGTCATTATCTGCTTTGTTCGACGACGGGGAGGGTCGATCGCGATACATTCGACATCATATCGACTGTCAAGAGATCGTGGTCGTGGTTTAACGCTGTGGCGTACGCAGAAAATTTTCATGGGGGGTTCATTCAGTAGCATGTGGTGGCCATTTCTATTTGGTGTGCGCTGTTTGTGACGTCACAATTTGACGTCATATTCATGTTTCCAAACCAACGTTTTTGCGAAGTTTGTCGACATAATATGTATATTCTTCTACACGCACTCCCGCATTTTATGTGTCATTGCACTGAATATAAACTATCAGCGCTCCAAGTTAGGATATCGGAGGAAAATTCACTCAACGCTACGACACAGCAGTTCATAATTGCAAAAATATCAGGGTGAGCGTTAAAACAGGGGAGTAAAACACACTCATCACTACGTCAGTGCAATTTACAACTGCAAAATGAGGCTGCGCTAATGTCTTGTCGAATACGAGCAGTCGATCATAGAAGGCGCGCGGCTGGAGTGGCTGACGTATATCCCGGTTTGCACGATCGAATCTTGCTAAACTACACAAGAATTGAGAACGCGCATAAAGTACGCAAGAAAACTTTCGTTATTTTGGTATGTGTGGAAGTCCAGCAAACTTTTACAGTAGTTTACCTTTTTCGCTGCTGAGACATTATCAAATGCCTGAATGCTTCTATGTTAATAACTGCAGTTTTTGAACTCGTGCAACAGTTCTATCATGCTACAGAATTTGGTAATGTAGCCAATGCGGTCAGCGCATGCACTGATCAGCCATAACAGACAAAAGAAAGACAATTGTTTCGGACAAACATAAAGTGAACTATCGCGGAACACAATCTTAAACATGCGTAGTGGACGAAAGGTCTGCAAAAAGTGGTGAGATGGTTTCTGGATGCAGACGATAACGCAGATTTCCACCAAAACCTAATTATTACGTTAAACCACGACCACGATCTCTGAAGGACATTGGAAAACAACGGAAACACCATGCAAATGCATATAGCGTTCAGTTTTGAAGTTGCTTTCTTCTACGAATCCCATCTGTACTGCGATTGCCGCATACAAGTTGAAATGTGTGGCAGCGAAGGTTAGTTTCGAGGTAATCACATGCAACAAAGACTTCATATACAATCAAGTCTTGCCGGCTTTTTTGTAACAAAATCTTATTGTAACAATATGGTTTAGAAGCAACATAACGAAGTGTGTTGATTGAACGCTTCAAAAAGTGCTATAAAATGTTGCAATGTAAAGCTTTACATGCTTAAACTTCTTTATGTTTGGCGATTTGTGGTAGCAGCATCTTCAAAAAGTTTGCTGCTCTATTGTTACGTTTCAACCTTACTAATCCAACTAAAATGTACCACTTTGACGGGCTTTCTAGCTTTCGGAATACGTTGAAACGCTCGGCCTTTCTCGATCTTTAGTGGACCGCTACGCTCTGTTTTAACCGTGTGGCTTGCTACTGGGCACCTGCCATCACGCACGTGGTGTTTCCCCCGCGTCAGAAGTGCTTTTAACAAACCGTTGCTAAACCTAGGTTACCTTATCAGTAGTGGAGTTAACGAAGCTCTAGGAACGTCAGCCTTTTAAAATTTCAAATTTATTCCGCTCTTGCTCATTGTACCTGGCCACATTTCGTGTGTTATATTTTATACTTGTTTTCAAGTGTCAACATTTCGCTAGTATGGTGTGTCTTAAGGCGTTTTACAGGACTGAAGATGGGTTTAAAAAAGGGGAGCTAGTTTCCCTGTGAAATAAACCGCGATGGATTTACCTTCGCCATTTTTGTGGCTTGCACAGCTGTTGAAAAATAGATACGTGTAAGTTCTGATCATCGAAAAGGTATGAAAGCAAAACAAGCAGGTAACATTCCTCAAAAGCTTGCCATGAGGTTTGTAGCCTAACTGAAGTTTATTTTCTAAGCCTGATAACGAATTTGGTTTGATCAAGATACTTGCGGTGAGTGTAATGAATTCAACACACTTAGCAAAGCAAAGGGCTATTGTACGCCATCAGAAGTTATGGTAAAGCAGCTCAGGCTCTGGTTGTTTTATTGCTTCATGTTCGGACAGGAGCCCCGGGACAGTGTAAAAACAAAATCTCACACAGAACCCATTTCCTCCGATCAGAAATGTCGGGCGCTGGACAAGACGAAGCCTCGATGATTGTAGTTATGGTACAACTTGACCCTAGTTCGATCAACCGGCCGGGCAGGGAAAGTCCTGTAACCACTAAACTAAGCCTGCGGGCTGTTGTTGCCCGACAAGAACTTGCCTAGCTTTGGTTTGAACGTTTTTCACATAGACTACGTTGTGCATATCAAGGCTTGATGTTCAGACAAGAACTTGCGATTTCTGTTGACATACTGCTCAGTGCAACCACACAAGATGAAAACACCGACAAGGGGCGTCTTACCTTTTTCGTTGTGCAAAGGCAGGAATATGCTCTGATGAACTAGGACGGAAATAAGACGCTTTGCAAGAGAGGAATTACTTGAAGCGTCGAGATGTCGGACAATGAAGCCTGTAAATGATCGTTTAGTAGATATTTGCTTCTGCACATGTTTTGCCTGCCACAAAAATGTACGCTTTGCATCGGTGAGGAAGGCACAACCAATGCAATTTGCAAACATTAAATCTCTTTTCAGTGTAGTCGACGCAAACAGCCAACGAGCGACATCTACCGACTCTAGCTCGACAGTAAAGGAGACCTTGGCTGTATGAACTAATAACCGGATAGTGGCGGGATTTCGAAAATATTAGTACAGCGGAAATACGTCAGGTTTCGCTATACACGTTTGAAAGCATACAGTAGATAGGAAATTACAAGGACAGCACATAATGGTTTTCAAGGCACAAAAAGCAAAACTGAACGAATAATTATGGTAAAGAACGTAAACTTCTGTAAGTATCCTTTAACATCACAATTATCCGGGTGCGCAGTGTGTACCACCAAGCCAGAGTCGGTTGCCTTTAAACTGTCATTCGAAACGGTGAAGCCAGCGCAGTCTCCGGCAAGAACTTTAAACATGCTGAAAAGTACCAGTTAATTAAAAACCAAAACAGGGGTAAACTCTAATATTTGCAAGAATATAGCGAGACGCCGAGCACGACTTCTAATGTACACATACCATAGCCTGGCACACGAAAAGTTTAAGTCAAAGTTGAAAATAAGTAGCTCACCTCCACACCGGAAGAACTGGTTATAAGCAGCAAGTTGGTTTGGCGAAAGAGAAAGATGGCGACGGCTAAAACGGGCAACAAGAGCAAATTGCCGTAACCAACGATGCGGTCCCATAGAAGCAGCAGCTGATCAGTTGACAAGTACCCGGAGAAAGCTCGAACCAACCACTTGAACGCAATCTTCAGTCTAGTAAAAAAAATCGACAGGTGCGTTCTTTGATAGCTTTGAGTGGATTTCTGATGCCCAACAGCCATAAGCATGCCGCTCACCTTGGTTTTTTTTCGCTGAAACATTTCGGTCAATTTCTTGCTGAGACATTTTGGTCACTGAAAAATTTCGGTCATTTGTCTCAAAGTTACACTTTGGCGTCCGGCCGAAATCGGAGATTTTTGAGAATAAAAACACCGAAACGCAGGTGGCTTTGCGCGGGAATTTCTCCGGTCCGGTAAGCGCTACCGACCCGGCTAAAAGACGCGGCAAGGCTTGTAGCTTGCACTGGAAAAAAAATTTTTTGGTTGGGGGGTGCAGATTTTTTGTGAGTGACGTCATAAGTGGAGGAGTTTCAGGCCACCTTGGTCCACCTCACCTGGCCCTGGGCTCAAACCGTTAGATGGTAGTATTTCGCTAAAGTTTTTATTGAAAATTAGGCTACAATCCGAGTCTTTTGATACTTTGGATGACCTGCTGGGGTTTCAGGTTCAAAAGTTATGATCTAATGCAGGGTTTTTTAAGGCGTTTTAGGGACCCGATTCGGGTCCCTAGAATCAGAGAAAATAATCATCGGGTCCCTAGAATCAGAGAAAATAATCATCGGGTCCCTAAAATCAGAGAAAATCGGGTCCCTAGAATCAGAGAAATCGGGTCCCTACAGATCCATCCCGGGTACCTAACATTTTCCTAAAAAAACCCTGATCTAAAGTAATAAAAATATTTGACTAATTAGATAATTAATTAATTTGTTTATTTTAGATCATAACTTTTGAACCAGACACGCTAGAAAGTCGATCAAAGGCTCAAAAGACTCGGACTCGAGCCTAGTTTCCAATAAAAACTTTAGCGAAATACTTTGGCCTAGCGGTTGGGCCCTAGGCCAGGTAACATGAATCAAACTGGCCCCAAAACTACTTCACTTATGACGTCACTCACAAAAAATCCGCAACCCCCAACCAAAAAATTTTTTTTCGAGTGCTGACTAGAAGACTGGCCGATTCGTTTGAGCCCTTGAACAGCTCTCTAGCGCAATCGGCGGAGGAGCTGTGGCGTTGGTAAGGCAACCGAAAACTGCTGGTCTTAGGCCGAAATCTAGGTACGAATATATCGTACGCCGGCTGTCAAAAACTTACCATAACAGTGTTCATTTTCAGACATTCTGACCGAGATGGCTTAATTTTTTTCGGTCATTTCAAAAACATTTCGGTCCATGACCGAAAAAAAGCCAGCGTTCACCGACTTCTGCTGTGGATATCTAATTGATACAAAAAGTTTAACAAAAGTGATTGGTAAGTTTTCGAAAACTTTTTTGCTGATGAATGGGAACAGCGTCTGAAGATTGACAGCAAATTTTAACATATTCGTTTATTTTGACGGAAAAGTCACTTGATACAACTACATTGCTGAGATCTTGACCGGCAGAGTGTTGTAAGTTAAAAATTGAGGGTTACTTACGGCTGGCAACCAATGTCAAGCAGATGGCGAAAAAGTTTGGGATGCATGGTCTGCAGCATTGTTTCGAATAAGTGGCAGATAGACACAATGCCCTGCAACAGAACAAACATATGTCACGAACCAAATCTGAAAGTTTGTTTGGACAAAAACAAGCAGATGGCACATGCCACACCTATCCAACGAAATCAACAACTGATAAACGCGCCGGATCAACGCACAAGATAGGAGCGCAGCACTAAGAGACTTCATGGGTTTTCCTGGAATACCAGATCTTCGCCACGCAAAGCGACTAAACAATGAAAGATTAAGAAAACACCGGAGCCTGAACTGAAGCTTGTAGCAATGATATTATTCAGTTTTACGTGATCTATTTACTTGTGGATGCGAAGATATCACGTGCAAGCGATGGAAGAACCGTGTGTAGAATTCGCGGAAGACGTAATACAGACGGACAGGCTCGGCGTAGAGATAGCACAGTGGCGTGACGTACATCGAAAATCCGTGGAATGGAATAACTCCGTTGGGCGGATAAACAACAGCGTACTCATCCAATCCGAGTTTTCCTAAAAGATGATTCGTTATAAGATCCGGATGTACCTGCAGTCGCTCCACGTCACAAACGTAACCTGCAAGCCGAAAATTGCTTTCCCATCAATACAACGGCACGCGTTGCAACAATTGGTAAGGCTGGCTATCGTTGCCGCTTGTAAACCAAAAGGGATTTTGCCAAGTTCATTACAAAGCGATGATTTTAACACTACCACCGTAGCAACTACGACCAACTGGACAATCAGGCACAAATGTTCGAAAGAAGGCATGTGCTGCTTCCGCCTACTTTGTTACTGCAGCAACTACTTCAATTAAAAAACTTTTTAAAGTAACTATTCCGTACATTTCTACGTTAGCACCTAGTCTACAGCGTTGGAACGACAGCGGGAATAGAATGAATAGACGTTTCGCTGACTACACCGGGTTACTTGCTATTGTGAAAGTTTTGACTGCGATGGGGTTACAGTGACTTCAGTGGAGTTTTTAGTTAAGATAAAATTTTTTATGACGGTGAAAATAGAAAAATAGTTAACTTCCCTGCGACCTTTCTTCCCGGATTATGAAATCAAACGCAATTTCCTGAGGGTCGGTGTTAAAATGAACACAGTACGTTTCGCTTGTTCACTTTTTTACCCATTACTATGCACTCCCTTGCTTTGTGTGATATACAAGACCATGCAATTTCATTACTGTGGACCAGTGTTGCCAAGCCATTTCTGGAAAACCCAAGGTAAAGTAAAATAAAACTAAAAAAAGTACGAAGTAGCTGGTGCAAATCTTAAATGAAGAAAGATTCAATCGTACTACTTCTGTATTTCATCATTCACACTCCGTGGTTTCTCTACTTACAAATGATAAAGCAATGGCAGAAAAAGTTACCTTAGGAGTACAGTTATTACTTTGATTGATACTATTTTTTGAAAAAATGTGCTCATTGATTTTATTAATTCCAAAAAAATGTGTTGGCTTGGGAATAAAATCTTGGGATTTAAACTAAACATGTAAAACGCCACCTGCAAAAAAGTGAAATATAGCGTTGAAAAGGTCGATGAGGAAAGAAAATAACCACCTTGGCAGATAAGAACTAATCGTTCATGCATTACCACAGAAAAAATGAGCTTGGAGCAAAAATGCCCCCAACTTTTTCCTGGAGCTAAAACGTCTATATCTTCACTGATTGCAAACTGTAGGATAAAATAGCCAAACAATAATAGCTTCTGTGGTTTTTTCATGGGTAGAAATTAGAGGAACAACCTACAGTACACTAATAATACAGACGAACTTTGGTGTTGCTTGGAACATCAATCGACGTTGAGCAAGTATGTAGTGCAGTTAAGATGGATTTGGAGCAATCGACATACAAAGCAATCACAACATCGACAGCATGTTTTTAAGAAGCACACAAAGCAAAATGCCTGTGTTTGTTGCAACAACAAACAGTCATTTTGTGGAATTGCCGTCACATCGCATATAAAACGAACGCAGGAAGCTCAGTGATTTTCTGAAACAACTATTCAATCAAAATGTAAACCGATTGATGTCATAACAGTTGTGAGTGTTATACTTCTATAACAAATTATTCTTAAACTTTTTAAATCTTTATCTTGACCCAAAAGAAATGCAAACAATTTTTGTCGAATTCTTTGCCATTTTCTGCTTAAGAACATAAGCATAAATATTCTAGAGGTCAATTCAGACTTACTTTGCAAGCATTCACGATGATGCAAATGCTCGGTTGAGACCTTTTGCGGCAAACAAAGACCAATGGGTCGAGCGCTATTTCCTAAACATATCCTTACACCGCTTCATGCAAAGACCGAAAATCGGTTCGTGAGCTGTGAAATGTAACGTAAATTTACCATGACAGAAATCAACAAGTTGTAAACGAATGCAAGACTTCCTTCAATCGAGGTTTGATACAAGTTGTTTTGCCGTACGTAAATACTACTCTGGCTAAATGTTTTAGGAGATATTTAGTTACCACATTTTGAATAATTGTAGAACAGGCATTTCGCCAAAAATGTGCTGAGCTGAGTGCTCTGAGCGCTGAACAAGCAGACAAATGTTAGCTTCACCTTTCATAAACTGACTCAGTGCTCAGCTTACTGGGGCTTCTCTCGATCTAGTTTGTCCGCACAAAAGTTCGCAAGCATCGCAAACATTCATGCTTTGCTAATAACAGACCATCCCCACCACGAGCGAACACGCTTCGAGCAAGCGAAAGCACACAAGCACATGTTCACCATGTCTTGCTCCAGCACCACCGCCCAAGGCAACACGCAGCGTATGCAACGACAACACAGCACCGTGTTAATGGCCGGCTACGACAGCTAAAACCTGTGTCGTTCTCTGATTCGGATATCTCCGCCAAACAGCCGGTTCTCCCGAATATGGGAGCGGAGGGCTTTGCAGGACAGTTGGCAACACTCTCCGACACTGAACCTTCACCATCCTCGGGAGAGGGAGACGAAGGACCCTCCGGCTCTTTGCTGTTGCCCCCTTGCACGTTGAAATAGGTCAAGAAATTGAAAGAAAACCAAGTCAGCGTGTTGATTTTATTCAAAATAGAAACCTGTTTTCCCAAACTCAACAGCCCTTCCACAATACAGTCTTATTGCAGAGCAGCATGCAGCCAGGCCGTCATTAATTCTGACCACGTGTCAGCGACAACAAAGTGTCTTGCATGACAGACACAAAAACTTGCGCTGTATGTGAAAGCTTGCTGCGTATGTCTCTAGATTCATACGTTTGTATATTTCTAGCTTTGCATGCTTATAAAAGGTGCCATGTGCGCGTGAAACGAAATTGCACTTTACAAAAATTAGTTTAATTCTAAATGCCCGTGAAAACATTCAGAAAAAGTCACCTACCTCTGATGAAAGACTTGGGGGGGGTGGCGCTGGTGCGAGTGAAAACGTCCAGCACAGAAGTGTCGCGAGAGAACACCAGCAGAACTTGATATAAATAATCTTCAAAAACGAAGTAGTAATCGTCGTTTACCGCTGTCAGCTTGACGTCCTGCAAAAAAACTTTTACTATATGCAGCAAACAAACCATAATAAGAATTACTTCTCCAGGTAATGGCATCTTCTATCTAATTAGCGAAGATTGAATAGCATTAAGAAAATCTTGTAGGAAATCTCGTAAAAAAGCGCAAACCATGTTTTCAGATCTGTTACTGTAGATTTTACAAATGTGTGTGGCTGTTAGCATTCATCGAAATATCAGAAATCTGGTAACGTTTCTAAAGTATAATATTGTGCCCTGCATCATACCAACGACGGAAAGCAGATTGGGAATCTGACTTTAGATTTTGCTGGCGGGGAGAAATTGCAGTTAGAACAGCAGATATTTAAGAAAGCGAATGAAATCATGAAATGTCACTATCGGTGTGCAAATTATACAACCACGCTCTTGGTCAAACCACTTGTCTTTCGCTTTTAACGTCGCGCAACAGTTATTTTACAACCAAGGGTCTCTGCTGCAGGTACAACGACAAAAACCCAACACGCTCAAATGTAACTACATTTGAAATACAGAAAAAAGCTGTGACGTTTTAGTACGTGATTCTTCGATATTTACTGGCGTTAGAAGCAGAAGCAGTCAAAGTATGAGCTAGCATCGCTGCCACCGACATATTAAGCTGAGAATCGGACCTTTATTTAAATGACTGATGAAAGCATAAGCGTGACTAAGCGGATATTGGGACATGCTTGTGGAAATGATAAGTGCAGAACAAATTATGCGCCACTGATTCTCGGGATTGACAAACGAGGCTTGTAAGTGTTAGAACTAGCCAGTGTTTGAAATCACAGCCGCGCATACGGTTGGAAAGTGATGTTATTTATCGTTAATTTAATAGAAAGAAGTCCAAAATGAAAAACTCCAAGCATTTTTTCAACAGGTAATGTTTCGATATCAGCAGCATACAAGGAAAATACCACGAAAAAAACTCTTCATTTGTTCAACTTTTCCACTACACACAAATACATCACTCTTACCTTATATATCAAGCTGTCCACTAAAAGGTCATGTTGTAGAACGTATCCTTTTAACTGTTCGTATTTCAAGACATCCTACAAAAAATGATTATCAATGTCGTCGGTGTCAATAACCACATATTCAATCGTAGAGTTAACTGTTCAATAAATTTCCTCTTGCGTAAGTTCGCCGATGAGGGTCAAGTTGCCATTTATTTAAAAGTAGCAATACTCCATGTGGGAATGGCAAAAAGCTACACCTTTTAGCGCAACTCTGGCACAATCTGCATCATTAAAGCAGTTAATTTTTTCGGTACTCCAACAAGACTCTATACGGAAACCTGTATAGTCTATACTATTACTACGAAGAATAGTTAATTATAGAAAAGAAAATCTCGACGCGCGTGAACCCTTAGCAGGGTCCGTTTCTTATTGAAACAAACAATAAGATGAATTTATGTTTCACGGTAAACGTTTCGTTCGCGAAAAGAAGAGAAATTTCACCCAAAGTTAGCGATACACCATAGCATCCTGAGGACCACTGGCGACAAGTTATAACCTCAGCACTAAACCAAATTAAATATTTTTATCAATGTTTTTAATGGCGGTCATTTTACACACACCTAGGAATCCAATTACGCTATTGCAAGGCATGGCACGGGTCAGCATAGCTATTAAAACTGCTACGACAACTTCTAAAACATTTGTCAGACAGCAGGAAATGCTGCGCAGAGTCAACCATGTAAATCCACTGACCATTTGATCTCAACGCACACGCAAATCAAGTTTCAGGGTGCTGGACAGAGCTCGAAGTGTCATATTGTTTATTGCTTGAAGGTTACGGCCAACGCATTTGAAGAGATAAAGTATTTCATAACGAAGACTCATGTGTGTATGTGCGCGCGTAAGGACGGGTTGGTGAATAATATTGACCACATGCCGAGTGAAGCACAGTGCAGATCATGTAGAGGTCAACTGCGTTTCCGATTCAAAACAGTGACAAATTCGCAGATGATACACCGTGACGGGAGATAAATTATCTGCATGAAAACGTCAAGCACTGTCTCAAGCAGAGACAGAAAGAATACTTTCTTACCAGGTGACCGACGGTGACTGCCATGCCCAGCTGCCAAAGTTCGGCCCGATAGCCACTGGGACAACCACGTCTGCAGAAGTATTGCGCGACCGGGCTTCGCTTTTCATCGATCACTGCAAACATACGAGTCATTCGGCAAAGCATAAGCTCAGCCAGGGGCGTAACGAGGTTAGATGGCGCCCCCATGTTCGAAACAGAGTTTTCGGAAGCAAATGTACAGTACTGAAGAAAATACTTGTGACATTGTTCGGACTTTTCGGCGCCTTCCGCAGTCATTCAGCGCCCCCTGCAGTCATTCTGCGGTCCTATAGTGATTCGGCGCCCGGGGAATTGTGCCCACCTTGCCCCCCTCGTTACGCTCCTGCTATCAGCACACGCTGCTGGACTTTCTTTAGTTCCTCTTGTCAGCAACTTGCAATATTCGTTAAAGCGGCATTTATCAAACTCCCCGCTTTCAACTGACTGGTGTGAACATATGAGACTGTTGTTGCATCCGCAAAGCGTCAACGAAAATGTTTAAGTAGTTTCGAAAAGCAATGAAGTATATTCCAATTTGACCTCGGGCTTTAGATTTTTTGCCTAATCCCTCATCGACCATGAGAAGATCTTAATATGTTATTTTATCTATGAAAAAAACACCGACAAAGGCATACCAGCAAAAGCAAGCACGCAATCAGTGACACCCGAGACGATAAAGCACACAGCGCAAACGGCTGAGTATATTACACGCATCACAACAGTAGGAAGTGAACTGCTGCTACAAATATCTCACAAGGTGCCTTCATTAAAGTGTAGATCTTACGGAACTAGCTTCAGTAACACGACGGGAGGCTTTTTCCAATTACAAACATGCTTAGATTTGCAAGTTACGCACTACTTCTTGAAAAGCAGTGAACTAGCCGTTTCATTATCAGTTGTGCTTACCGGCATTAGCACTTTTCTGTTGGTAAAGAAACAGCGAAATAAGTTTCTGACTCCTACGGTTTGAATTACATTGACCAGAATTACTATCACATGAGCTGCATTAAAAGTAATCGCAATTACTTTGCCGAACTACGATTATTATTATTGGACCTCAATCAGAATGAGATTGCTTGGAACATTTTCATGGATTAAAATGTGGCGCGCAAGTTCCCTATCTACGGCTTATAAGAAAATACAATGATAACAAGTCTGGAATTCCGCTGCAGTGCAGTGATACGCGCATTACCTTTCTTGGCAAGTTTATTTCTTTCGTTTTGAAAACTATCAGAAGGAATGTCTGCAGAGTCGTCAACACCAGCGTGGGAATTGTTCGGGCTCAATTCGCAGAACATCTTTTTCTGTTAGAACATGCCATTTTTAATGTATGTTGCCAAATGAATAGCACAATTCTTGTCAACAGTAAGGCCACACTATTGAAGACACATTTATTTATTCAACGTTTCGACTTAGTCGTAAGTCATCTTCAGGAAAAAATAATGCACATCAGTGACACAGAAAAGTGACGGTGCGATTTGAAGGCATTCGAGCTACGTAAAAAATCGTTATATGTTAAGTAACAGTAAGTGAATAGATGAATCCGGTTGGTGTTCCTGGAGTAAGAGACTCGAGTAGGCAAGTTTCTTTTGACCAGCGATGCTTCCTAGTATTTCTGATTGTTTAAAATTAAATCGGTACGTGGGATTGGCCAACAAATGTTTGCATACTTGGGAGTGTTGATCAATTTTTGTTCATTGATTCGCGTCACCAAATTTCGGCGATTCTCTCCAACGTAAGTAGATCCACAGGTGCAAGTTGGTTTGTAGAATACGTTTGAACGAGGAAGATCATCTTCAGCTTGTCGCTTTCATACGTAAACCGGAGCTGAACACGGCTACAGTGTTCACCACAAGTATTTGAAGCAAGTCCGTGCATTATTTACCAAACAGAAATTGCTTTGTTGTCAAGCTTATGGGCAGCTGCCTGATTAATGGGTACTCTGCTTGCCTAGGTTGGATCTTTTTCCTGAAAAACCCACGGAAACCCACTTTCTAAAAAAGCTTAATAAATTTCACAAGAATGCTCTACAGCGGGGGTGGGCAATTAACTTAGCTCGGGAGCCCTTTTGAGAAGGCGCGTTTAGCAGAGGGCCGTACTTTCTAATGCAATGTTTCTCAACCGTTTTCGGTTCGTGACCCCCTTTAGTATTTTCACACAACCTGCGACACCCTTCCTGCTCTTTTTTCAATGCATATGATATAACCATTATGATCACCACAAAATGCATTTCCAGAAAAAACAACGAACTACCACAACATTATTAATACTACAAAAATGCATTTCCTAACATTCATTTCAAACGGCAATTGAATTTCACAAACATTTTCAATGCGACGGTTGACTTTGCAACCGTATGTCCAACTTCGAAATTCGTGGTTGTGTGTCGGACAGTGCTAATCTCTCATATCATCTTCGTCTTTCCTTCGATTTCGTGCCTTCATTTTGATGTGAACTAGAGGTGTAAAAACACACTCGCAGAGATATGTTGCGGCGAATGAGAACAGTATTAGAAAAAGCCAGTTCAGACAGTTGTGGGAATGATTCGCAACAGCTCGCCAGAACCGAAAAAAGAGGAATTTCATGAAAAATATCACGTGCTGGTGAATCATTCCGAAAATCACAAAATTGTTCCTGTGATTCATCAAGAATATTGGCTATAACCAGAGAGGAAGAGAACGGATTTCGTATAAGTGCAGCTTCTTCCTTGAGCTCAGGGAAGTATCGCTGGAACTAAATTTCAAAGGATTGAAGGTGGTTTATTATAGACGTCTTCAAACTGTCATCACGTTCTTCAGTTTTTTCAACAGCTCTTGACAATTTCTCAAGCATGACGTTTCCTTGCATTACTTTACGAAGCCAATTTTGCAACTTTGAATAAAATGCTTGCAGATTCGCCGCGAAGCTGGATGATGTTTGTGCCCTTTCCTTGTAGCTTATATTTATGTTAATTTAATTTTTAAAAAACTTCTGCCAAATAAGAAAGACATTTTAACGAAATGTCGTCACTAAAGCAAGACAAGAACTCGTTTGCTTTCAGTTTTGAGAATAACTTTATTTCGTCCTTCGTCTCACAAATGCGGTTTAGAACGTTTCCTTTCAACAGCCAACGTACAAATGTGTGGAATAGAAGAAATTGGTGTGTCGAAAACATGTCTTCGCAGAGTTCTTTCAACAGACAGGTGTTAAGGCTTCCAGATTTGATGTAATTGCCAAATTTGAAGTGAAATCCAGAACATTTTGCAGAAGAGGTGGTGAGTTTTGCTAGCAAGTACATATCTGTGAATCACACAGTGCACTTTTTGCTTTAGGAGCGAGTTCTTGAACTTTTTTTGAATGCCTGAACGTGATCCCAATTGCAGGAGCTCCATCATGGTACAAACCACACAAACATATTTCACTCCAACACTGCAGAATCAAAAAAGGTTTACTTCTCCAGAACACCTGCATTTTTTGCTGTAGTTTGCAGTTCCTCACAAAACAGGAACTCAGCTTTAATGTCTCCTGAATGAATATATATCACGAAAACAGGCAACTGGGCAAATGAAGCAACATCTGTTGAATCATCCACTTGAAAAGAAAAACATTGGAGGGAGATGCTTTCATTTATCACCTGGTCTTTCACATCTTCCAACATATCTGAAATGCGTCTCTGAGTAGTATCGCTGGAAAGAGACATTCGCCTCATTTTTGCCTCACTAGCTTCTCCAAGAGGTAGCTTTACTGTTTTCAACAAACTGTGTTTCACCAAGGCCTCCTAGACAGACAGGAGGCCTTGGTTTCACAAGCGTTTCTCCAATCGTGTGGGTTTCTTTGCCTGGCAATTTCAAGTGCGACTTCATATGATGCCGGTGTTCTTGGTGATGACTTCCGGCAAGTTGTTTCCGCCGTTTCAAACTTGCTCAATGGCGCCGGAAGGATTCATCATCTTCGAGGGTTTCGTAGACGAAACACAGAGTCTTTATAACACTGCATTACGTTTCTTCATGAATGTTGACTCCAAATACGCAACAACAAACTGCTGGTAGACTATCTCAGACAACAATTGGTTTAAAGCTAGAATAACTTTGTGACGTTTTGGAAGGCTGTGTCTCTAAATGCCATATGAACTTCGAAGGTTTCACAAACTTAGCACTGAGAACACCATTGCACAAAACACACTATGTTTTCCCTGTGCTATTGTCAGCCATGGAAGTATAAAACCAAATTTCAAATATTCTTCAAAATAGTTGCGTTCTTGTCCATGTTAAGCATCGAAATGAAAGTCTCGAAATACTTTTGCACATAGAATATGTTTCTACCTGACTGCTGACTGCAACTTCACAACAATAATCTGCCGGTATCAAAGACTTCTACGGTTTTAGAAAAATAACGACCACATGCGTCAGTTGACACAAGGAATATGCCGCTTGTGTTTTTCTTCACCTTGGATTTCGACAATAGACGTGCAGGTTTGTCGATAAAACCAACAGATTGGATTGTACAACGGCGGTCTGACGTATCTGCTCTTCAGGTTGCGACTTCGGATGCATATTGCCAATCACATTATGCAACATATTGTGCTATTTGATTTGGTAACTCCGATACTATACACAACAGCACTAGTAAATTACGATATACGCAACAAACAAGCTGCTCCGAGAAGAAAATTCATTGCGATGACCAGATTTTAAGATTTGAACTCAAGTGCTAAGACAAAAACGACAATTTAAACATATCGTTGCAATGAACTCTTTGCGTAACCTAAAAATTTTCGCGGCCCACGTTGAGAAACGTTGCTCCAGCAGAAACAGAAGCAAGACTCCGTTCAAGTTATCCTCAGCATTCACATTTTCTGTGATAAGTTGGAGGAAACTTCAGATTTGATGATTTTTCCTGAATGCTTCCGCGGGCCACTGAAAACGCTGTGACGGGCCACATGTGGCCCGCGGGCCGCTAATTGCCCACCCCTGCTCTACAGCAGTGCTTGCATAATCAAACAATGAAATTCGTATGTTTAGGAAACATTTTTCCAGCCGGTTTTGTTTATCCAATTGTTCACTGTTAACATCACCGACCAAAGTAAATTGATTTCGCAATGGCAGTCTTTTCGAAATCTGGTCACGATCTAACGTGTTGATACAAAATATATTTCTCATGCACATCTGATTATTTCAGTGACCTATGCACATTGCACATGTCATGCTTTACAAGGCAAATTTCTTAGAATTGTGTGATGTGTGACGTTACATACTCACAACCACTGTTTTTACATTAACGCAGTCATGAAGTTTGATGTGCAAATCAAAAGTACAACAAAACCACCTGTAGTTGGGGTTGTTCTGAAAATATCAATCTCTGCTTTTTGTTTTGAAGGTAGATAAGCTGACGTTGGTGTAGTGCGGCGGCATGGAGTCGTTCGCTGCACTTGGTAGCGTTTTGGATTTTGCTGCTTACTCAGAAATGCTTGTTGCTATGAGGTAAAATATTCTTTTTGAATAAGAGCAGATGATGCCTACCTAATAGGCGATATATATATCCTGTAAGATCTTAGTGTCTGATTCTTAGCTGTAAAAGGATTCCTTTCGATAGACAGTGAGACAGTAAGAGTGGTTTACTTCTCTTGCCGATCGTTGCCAAGTTTTGTATTAAAATAACGTTGCCACGGTTTATTTTAAAATCAACTTGCAAACAAGACATCAACTTGCACATGGAAGCTGTAACTCATTGAAGCTATGATGCAATCAACAGTTTTGTGAACATGTGCCTCTTTGTCAATTGCTTCAACGCCTGCTGTGTCAGTTTACAGCGGTAGTTCCCACCGGGGCGCCATTTACAATAATCAGGGGTGCAGCGAGTTCAAACGTTTTTTCAATATATCATTAAGAACACATTTTGAAAGTGTCATCAAACCTTGCAGCACATGCTATGGGTTCGTCACTGGGTGCCGCAAATTATATTTCTCATCCGTAGGGTGCCGCAACCCTAAAAAGGTTGGAAACACTGGTTTACAGCTTCATGCATACAGATATACATTATATAATCATACAATTAATGAATTCATGCTACATAGGTTGCTCAACAAACAAAACCAGGTCCACATTACCGTTTATTATATATAAACTGTTTGAATAAAAATGCTGAAGATGCCTGCTCTGTAGGTGAAATACATACTCGGAAAATATCATAGTGCCTGATTTTTTTGCTGTGGAAGGATTGATTTTGACAGATACTATTATTCATACACTTGGCTATTTTCATAAACAACTATGTATAAGTTAAGGCAACGGTTTATTGGTATGCATGTTTGCATGTACAGACATACTCGTGCCCAAATTTATGAATGAATATGGAAAACTCAATACCCAGTACTCATTCATTATATTCTGCTCAAGAGACCTTTATACAACAAACATGCACTGTATCAACGTCAGCATGAGGAATCTAATTTTGCCCATTTAACACAGGTTTGATGTCTAAAAGCCCTGTTTATTTTTACTTACACCCTTCCCTGGTTGAGATCCTTAGAAACATTTTTAACCATCTTTGTTTACTGTAAATCACTGTTCTTTAACAAGGGTTGTCACTATGAAATTTTTTTGATCACTGTGCCGCATTCAGACTCCAAGTAGGCCAGTTAGTTGTAAATTTCTTGCTATTTAACTTCCGCAATTCAACTTCTGTAATAACTGTTTTTTTGAAGTGTCTAACAACGCCAAGTAATTCGTGTTTTTTAAATTTTTGTTAATGGGGGTTCCGTGACAAATGGGAAAGTATATCATGGGTTCCACGATGACAAAAAGGTTGAAGAGCACTGCTGTAGTAAATGAAGAGATTGCTTCCCTCGCAAAGCTACAAAAACAACTGTTTTACAAAATTTAGGTTTATGTTAGATCCAAAAAACACTGGTTTACCAGTTCAACTCTGGTAGGAACAGGGAGTGACACTTGTATGAGACCCCAGTGGCCTTCGAATTTCAAGCTTGTTTCATCATCGCTGCTTCCAGTTAAACTGCAATAGTTAGGGTTTCGGATACTTGATATTACTTCTAGGAAGTCCTTGGGGGCATACACTGGTCGGAAATGACTCAAATCTAAAAAAGGGAAGAAGATACTGTTAAAGCTTCACTGTGTATGCCGATGTTAAAGATCGTCTATCTTACACTGAAGACTAACATTCGATGACTAACCCAAAGTTACCTCATTTCCGTCCTTTACACGGAACACAGAAATGAAAAGCTAAATCATAAAACACCACGATTTTTCATTGCGGCAGACATTTAAAACTATGTGTACCAGGTTCGTCAGTGCCCATCTCATTCCATTTGTGAAGCAGTTCGCGCTGCTCATCCGCAGGCCTTTTACGCGCTAATGGGATACTCAATTCCGTGCACATGCTATTCATGCTTTTCAAAATCCGACGTTCCCAATTTGCCTGAAGCAAACATTTGTATTTTAATCCATTTGCCCATTTTGAAAAACAGTACTGGTAATGCTTCAAGCGTTTTAGGAATGATAAATTCATGAATTAAACATAATTATATATCGGTTAAGTTCAGCAAATACCTGAGCCTTTCGCATGTACATCAGAGGTTCTTTTTGACATTCATACGGGATAGAGTAATCCAATGGTTTTTCCAAACTGTAGATAAAATCAGTCACAAGTCATTTAAGTTTCGACAAACCGCATGAATTACAGCCAAAGGAATCTCAAGTGACGTTGATGGTGTTGTTTTTCCGGAGGAAAAAATGTGAATTAGTACGATTGCGAGCGATTATACCTCGACAATTGCTAGTAAAGTACAAACAAAGTCAAAATTATGGATATGGCACTCTTTCAAAGTTAGATGACAATAAACAACTGGAAGCTTTTTTTCAAAAATGCTTGCAATTTGCCATTTGTAAAATAAGTATCAAGACTGAGCATTATTTGCTTTAAAGTTATTTTGGTGCAGTGAAGCAATCTGCCATGAACACATCATGCACTTGGGTGTGGAAATGAAACAAGGAGCACTCCTGTCATTTGAAAGAGGTTTCTGTGAATCATTAATGATAAGATATCTAATGCTTTCACAAAAGCATTACTAGAGCACATTATGCCAGTCGCTGCCCTTGTTGATAGCATTCATTCACATCTCTTTATGCTGGTATAGGCATGTTTCATGAGCGACAATTTTATCATGTCTAAGAGTAGCTTAAATGTTCCCTTGGTTTTTATAAATGCAGAAAGTAATTGTAGAATCAAAATCTGGCTGCGAATTTCAATCAGAAACAAAAGTCACAGATGGTATACTATGCCTGACTGTGACACAATGTGTCATATCTTCGCATTTAAAATCATAAAAAAATGATTTCAGAATTTGAAACTGTTGTTTCGTCACAGACAAGTATGACATTGGGTCAGCTTAAGGTTATGCAAACAGTCGTCAAGTTTCCACCAACTTCTTGACAGTTTGGAATAGATTTACTCACTGCAAATTGGCACAGAATTGTACTGTTCATTTTTTAGAATGGAATGGTGCATGAATATGTGTGGTCCTTATCCTAAAACTCATGCTGGTTTAGTGTTTCATTCCAATTTCAGTTATATTCCCCTCTTACACTGCATCTTACATTCCCACATTGGACTGCTTTTTCCATTCCCACATTGTTCTGGTGTGGCTAGAAATTTACTTTTATTGCCCACATTTATTACTTACCAGTTTTAAATATCACAGCACTTTAAATATTTGCTTAACTCTATTGACTTGTCATCTCAGCAATCCAGTAAAGGTGAATGAAGTCGATATAATACTGGGAAAGCTTAGCCAGAGGTTGCTGGTTAAAAAAAGAAAACTACTGAAAATTTTATTAGAACTAAGTTATGCAAAGCATTCATGCAGTCTGGAAATGCACAACATGGTCACACACTGCGTTTTGCAGTCCATGACTCCATATTCCAAATCCTCGTTTCATAACATTAAAAACAATAACTGAAGGTTTTGTTTTGGGGAAATTCTTGCATTCAAGGTACAGTTGGACTGGAAAAGGGGAAAAATGCTTGTGTGCATCAAAATGGTAGCATAGCCAAGTAATTCACGAAAAATCCTCTTTGAGGTGGTGAATGCAAGCACTGCAGCATTTCTTTGCAGAAAGTACGATATGCATGATGGAATATTTCATTTCCAGATTGTTGATTTAAATATTCCCATGAACACTTAGCTTGAGCAAGTAACAGTGATTGCAAATTAATTGCAGAGTAACTGTGAATGGCATTAGCATTATTGCACTAAAATTAGCCAATATTTTACTTAACAGTGCTTAACGAAACGCTTGTATACTTCCTTTGTCCTCATGCAAACTTTGGAATGCCCTATACATTCCACAACAGAGATTGTATCCAGGTTTTAAGAAAAGCTTGATGTGCAAGGCAGCAATGCAACATACGACAAAAGATGAGACATCTCCATGTGCTAAAAGATGCAGCCAAGGTGCAATCTTATGTGAGAACCAATTGGTTTTTCAAGCAATTGTGATTCCCTTCACAACTTTTGAGATATGTAAGTACAACTTTGAGGCAGTTTTAATGAATTATATGGCTAGCCAGGTCTGCACTTGAATTTGTAGCATTCCTTACACCACGTTGAAGCAGGGATTCTTAACTTGTGTGATGGGTCTTTTGGCATCCCGAAACGACAATCTAAATCAGTGTTTCTTAACCTTTTCTCCATCACTCTCCCCTAAAGTAATTTTCCTTTGGCTCACGCCCCCTTTACTTTAAATAAGTTGTAAAACAAATGTATCTCTTGGTGAATTTGTTCAATTTTAAGGTTTTGCAACAAACACTAAGTCCATGGTTTTGTTAAGGCGTTTTAGGGACCCGATTTGGGTCCCTAGAATCAGAGAAAATTGGTACCCTACAGGTCCATACCAGGTACCTAACATTTCCCTTAGCAAAAACCCTGCTAAGCGCGAAGAGTTATATTCCCCTATTAAACTGCATCTTACATTCCCACAAAAACCCTGCTAAGCGCGTAGAGTCCAAACACACACAGCCTACACAACAGGGCTATGGAGTCGGAGGTCCCGTCATCCGACTCCTGGCAATTTCGATTATCCGACTCCGACCTTCAGCTGTATTAGTTACTTAAAGTGATAATTCTTTTCAGATGAATTCATAAACTCTACTTGCACTTTCCAGGAATACGGAAACTTGTTTTAAATCGATGTAAATGCACGTTCATCTCTCACTTTTGCAAAATACGATCAAGCAGAAGTTAGTCTTTTAATTTTACAGAAAAAAGTACTCATCTAAAAAAAACACAATTAAAATTATTAGAGAAGGCTGATAAATAATCGATTTTAAAGCAGATACCTTGCAAACGATATCAGTAAACAAGTAAAATTGAAAAATGTATGCATTCTACCGGTGAGCATGTGCACATATTGCGCAAC
>Ga0210059_1002788_pt1 | contig 27633 bp, 17 predicted proteins | sample Ectturendosymbi2_FD_188042 | JGI IMG/M metagenome (GOLD analysis project Ga0210059, IMG submission 188042) | Ecteinascidia turbinata endosymbiont from Florida, USA - Sample 2 (SPAdes) (version 2) | ecosystem: Host-associated > Tunicates > Ascidians > Unclassified | place: Key West, Florida... | reverse complement strand
TTTTCCTAAAATTTGTGATTGTTTTTTGTGCTTATTTATATAAAGTTACTTGAACACAGATATGCGCGAGTTTTGAATCATTGCAAAAAGATGAAAGCAGAGCCCAATCGGCTGATTCCTCAAAAGCCTATAGAAAACCGTCTACAGCTTTTTATTGTCTGGAATATTATTTTCTTCCATACTAACAGACCAAAAAGCATTTTTTTCCAGACTTGAAAATGACAATTTTTTCCATACTTTTCAAGATTGCGTAGGAACCCTTTCAGCAATATGTCGCTGCCATACTCACATCCTCCTTGCGAACCATTCACCCCTACAAGTTAAAGAACCCAAGTTTTAAACAAAATCATGCTTTATACTTCGTTGAACTACAGGATGTACGATGTACGTGCCGTAATCTTACCACGGACACCGGAGAAGCGGCAGTAAAGAATTGAGGGTGTTGCGATCGGAAATCCCGAGCGGCATATGCGCAAAGCTTCGCACCGTGGCAGCAAGCAACAAAAGAGATCACCCGACGAGATCACTCTCATCATCACTGTAAGCAAGCACAATAAACTGTTCACCAGGTTAACAAGCATCATTAGAGGTCACTCACCAAGATCACTCCATCGGGATCACTCTATTATTGCTTGTCCGCGCCATATACATATATTTTCGTTCTTCGCGCGCATCCCGTTCGTGGTGATAATCACACAATCAACGCAACACCACCGGAGAGGTTGCAACAACATCCCCTCCTTTTTACAACGAACCACACCGATCGCAGGTTCTTTGTGTGAAGGTTGAACTCCGCAAGACCTTCACATCCTGGTCACAGCACCATTTTGTTACGATCGGAAATCCCGAGCGGCATATGCGCAAAGCTTCGCACCGTGGCAGCAAGCAACAAAATAGAGATCACCCGACGAGATCACTCTCGTCGTCACCGTTAGCAAGCACAATAAACTGTTCACCAGGTTCACAAGCATCATTAGAGGACACTTTCCAAGATCACTCCACCGGGATCACTCTGTTATTGTTTGTCCGCGCCATATACATATATTTTTGTTCTTCGCGCACATCCCGTTCGTGGTGATAATCACACAATCAACGCAACACCACCGGAGAGGTTGCAACAAGGGTAATGGAAACTTTTAAAAAACAAAAAAATTGTTACCAATTTATGCTTGTTTCTGTTCAGCAACAATGCTGATCTCAAAATTCTGAATTTTGTGGATGCGCGAATAGCTGCAATAAATTTGTTTCAAGTCGATCTTGATGAACCACGAAAATATCTATGATACTATTATTAAAGGGCACCTCCGGTCCGGTTCCCCCAGTTTTGAAAGTGCAGCGGGGAAATCCCCCGCTCTCCGGCGTCCCTGGTCATCCACACGATTCGCAAAAGCCACCGCATACCACTTTTCTTCTGAAGAAAAACCCGAACAAGAACTTCGATTTCCTCCATAAACTTCTCAAGCGCATCCGCAAACAAATCGTTTTCTGGTCTGTGCACAGGGTTATAGTGTATGCTCTAGTTCTGCACTGGACAGGTTGCGGGTACCCGTACATGCGGGGCGGCAATGGCGGGTCCAGACCAGGCGTTTGGGGACAGCCCTACAGGGGGGCGCCAAAAAGTCTTCATGGTCAGGATTCTCTATAACGATGTTGAGTATCACACATAAGTGATTGCCTTATGTACGCCAAGAGTGGCTGTTCTTGTTGGCTGAACTATGCCATCTTTCAGGAAATCCCCACAGTTTGAAAGCGCCTCATGCCATTAATTCGCAAAATTTTTGAAGCGGGTTAAAAAATATGGGCTGCCATCTTCCACAAGCTACGCAGTAAGAACTACGGGCCTGGTGCTTGGTACTGTCACATATATTTTAAGCCCCTCACGCTTTGCGATGACATTGGGTTTGAAGCTAAAAATTGGCGGCTTATCATTGAATGTCTCACACACTAAACCACCGGATAAAATTTGCTTTAGGTATTTTGTGAATACAAATAGTGGTTCGGGCTGCAGTAGTGAGTCCTGAAACTTTACCTCAAAGAGCCTAATCTGGGGTTTCGTCACAAAAACAAGAACTAATCAGTACCAGACTTTCACGCACTGACTTTAATCCCATGAAATATTGTAGCAATTTCCAGACCACGGAATATCTGTCAGAGCCACTCAAATTAAGGCAAAGAAATTATGTCACCGGATAATGAATCGAGAACAAATTACAACGACCGATTGCAAGCATGCACCAAAAGCGAGATAACGAGTAAAAGTAACATAGTAACTAATAGCTTACGCGTTTTAAGTTTATCACCAATGAGTGTACTGAAACTACTGCAACGTCAAGCAAAACGCTGCGAGGGCCGCTAAACATAAATAACGCAACTAAGTTAGCAGTCCCACTCAGAGGTGCCGTCCGATATTTGGCTACATGAAGTGTATGTACACATTATTTCCTCCTTGGGTTCACTCTGAGACTTACGGAGGACTCCACTTCTGTTACGGATGGAGGTTACTAAGCGTCCTGGCATGGAGGGACGAAAGAAGAGGCGCGGCTGACTTACGACACCTTCACTCCTCACGATCCCAGCCTGCATTACTACGCGGTGCGTTGCTGGGGGAAGCCCTTCTAGCAGACCAGGTTCTGGTCTTTACCGTTCTTGCCCTGACACCAGTGCAAGTAAACGAATTGAAATGGTGTATGCAGTCTGATCCATAGTGGGTGGAAATATGGCATTTGATACTCAACACACCAAAAAGAATATAAATGCAAAGGACGCAACAATGAAATAGCACTTCATGTTTCAATAATAGCCTATTGTACTACGTGACATTATTGAAAGTTCGATACATCAATTTTCAAGGATTCTCATGATCCACTTGCCCGTGAGGTTTAATCTTTTGCCCCTGAGCTGTCCAGATGAGATTCTTCCAGCTGGTTCACATCCCATTTGACGCACCAAGGCCAACTGTCCCAGCCGATCTGACTGGGTCATTTGTCGCAACTGACAGAAGTCAATTTACGCGACGCTTCTAACAATAACTGCAAGTTGGAGATTTCATCGTCCAAAAGAGCAACAGTGAAGAAAACAACGGCGGTATTAAAAATGCATTATGAACTAAAATAGGAACAAAAATGGAACATTTTTTTGGCAAAGCAGCAAAAATGCAACAACTGAGAAGCGCTTTACTTAAAGAACGAGCTCCGCACAGTGCATTTCATATCCTCGCAAGGAACTGATTTTCTATTGAAATACATCGAGCTCCGTCAAATAACCTACCTCCAGAAAAGAAGAACATGAAGATGTATAGAGAGCGGACAAACATGTTGCTATTACCAGTGGTGGTTCCAGACCTGGAGTCTGGTGGATTCAAAAACAGGGCGCCAAAATGCGTTGCATGACACCGCCGTGCTTGTTCACTATGCACAAATAGCTCTTTATGCCTTCCGAACTTTTCCATTGAAAATAAAATTGAAAACCACAAAATGAAAACGGTGATCGATTATTTAAAGCAGTGGTTCTTTACCTTTGCAAACAGTTTTCCAAACTTTTGTCGAACTTCATTTTTTTTCCAACAAAACAGAAACTAAACATGGGCTACTGAAATGAAATCAGTCAACAGTTTTTATTTAATTACAGGCTACAGTACTCCCCCATAAATAAGGTGAAAAACGGGGATCTCCGAGGTGATTAGGAGGAAAATGCAACAAACGGCTCCCTCTTGGAGCGGCCAATGACTATTACGTGTATGCGTAAGCAAACGCTAATATTTAATACTATAAAACTTGTTCTATCAAAAAACGCGCCGATTTTCAAATTGCGCAGAAACTGAGACGACTGTTTACCGTTACGTATAATCAAAGCAAGAATTTAAAACCTTCACGAAACAACTGCCATTCATAGACAGTGCATAACAGACGCATACAGGTTAAATATCGAAGCGATGTTGCAACATGCAAATACATGATTTGAGGCAACCATGATGAATTTCTGTATCTGATGCAAGTTGTTGGGGACTAACAACAAAGTTAAAGTGCTTTCATTTTTTCACAAGCCTATAGCAAAAAAATTAAAAGATGTGGAGTCCGAGTTGGAGACTTAATACATTTTGACAGATACGTTAAGTGCAACAAAAACTACGGGTTAAGATTCGCACTACACTTTCCACATTCACTAGAAGGTCAAGAGCACTTGGAAGACACCCTTTTCTGTGTATAAGCAGGTCGACCATTCAACTGAGGTATTCCTTCACGATGACCAACTCCTCTGACGAGAGCTCCGTGACCGGAAACGGGGCGCTTTTCCACTTCCTCCTCGTTTCGCGTCTGTTCGGATCAGTGGTCAGGAGAAGGTTGTCAATTTTCAAAACAGAGAACGGGACACCTTTGTAAAGCATCTGCATGCCCCAGGCTTGCCTGCAACATTGCGCAAAGATTGTGTGAATACACGCTGCAAGGCACTTAGAGACGTATAAGTTTCTTCACCTGCAAGTTTCGTCTCCGCACTTGACCTTCCCGACCATGGTTTCTTCCGGAGATATTTGCTGAGCTCGGGTGCGTTCAACGAATCTTTTCCTCGGAAAAATGGGATCCACAACAACATGGTGCTAAAAATAAAGTGCCGTGTAAGTTCCTCCGGCCTGTGGTTTCTTTTTCCAAGTTTAAGAAACGCGTTTCCCAACAACTATTGAAACATGTAGATTCTATGGTTTCAAAGAACCTTTTGAAAGATTTCGTCGCACTATTTGGCGTAAGGTCTGATATAATTGATTGTGTCGAGTGGGATAGCCCAGTTGAGCGAATCAAATTTATAGTCGAAAAGATGGCGACATGCTGAATCGCGAAAAAGCACGAAGCATGAGTTAGAAAAGGGGAACTACACTACTTTCCTGGCTGAAAACACCGTTTTGAAAACTTCCTTGCGTAAGCGCTGTTTTCAAGTTTCAACAGATGACAATTGCCAACAAACATTTCTTTACGAAAACTAGACACCTTGATTTTCAAGCAAGCCATAATAAAAACGAGCGATAATTACAAACTGACAGGAAACAGGATACTCGAATGCCACTCTGACTAACTACTCTTCCCAATGCTTTTGACGAAAGACGATGAGAGCGTATTTCGTTCAAACCCGCCACATCTACATACCATTCCTTTGATACGACGAATATATTCCGAGTTCGTTAAAACCTGATGGCATTTTTTGCACAGCAGCTCCCATGTGCGATTGTTATGCTGTTGTCTGCTGGGACTAGTGATTGGCTGAGCAAACTGTTCCAGCTGGCAGTTCTTGATCTTGAGCAACAAAAACAGTTGTATGTGCAGCTGCAGCTAATGTTTAACACTCGATCTGAAATCAACCCAAACCAACAGCAAAATTACTGTGATTGAGATGAAAGCAAGAAATACATCAAGGTTTGCAGAAAGATGTTGCTTAACAAGTGGTTTGTTCACATTAAGCGAGAGCAGTGCGGCAACTTGCAAGTTATAATTTTGATGGCGAAGAAAAAAAAGTTACCAGAAGTAATCTCGAGGAAACTAAATCTTAATCTAACAACGTAGATTTCAGCGAAATGGATCGTACTCGTAACACGCATCTTGCCAAGAACGCGTCATTTCAACAACACAGCCGCAGTTTCACGATTGGATTTCATTAATATCTCCAGTCCTGCGCAAAGTTGTCGGATGAAGTACACTGTATGAAACTTACTGTTACTTGTTGATTTTTGATACGAACGCACGCAAACAAAGCCATGATGGGATTTTTACTGAATGCACTTACAAAAAGTGAACTACTATCAGTAGTGCAAAGCGTGGTTCTTCAAGATCTACCAAGAACCTGCAGCGCGAAAAGGAGACAGTATTTCTACCAAATTTTATCTTTGCAACGGCTTTGAGGTTTAGCTATAGTCTGTCGGTTTGAAGATCACACAGCTATGAAAAACAGGGTTATTTGCCATTGAGAAATGGCAGACAACAATTTGACAAAGAATGGATATAGAAGGCATTTGTCGAGTCACCACTGGCACCAGACGCACTTCCTTGAATGACAAAAGTGCGAGCGTGCAATCTGAAAGCAAAGAATTCGTTCACCTGTTGCGACAAATCCCCGGGGTCCATTTCTCTCAAGCGCCGCAAACAACGTTCAGTGAGTTTGTTTCGAGCAGCGTTCGCTCGTTCTCTAGCGATGAAGTTTCGGTCGGCATACGCGAGTACATACACTTTGCTGTCTTTGGCTCGTCCGCGCCCTGGCACGCACGAGAAATTTAATCGTTTGCCTGTGGATACGTGTGAAACACAGGAGCAGCAAGTTGTGGGTGAAACTGGAATAAGACTGAGTAAAGTTTCGCGAACATTTGCGGAAAAACACGAAATTGAGCGGATTTTTTTTCGCTGGAGTTCACAGGCTTACAGTGAGCAGCCAAACACTTTTTAATATTCCTAATCAAGGTACAAATCCCCAAACTGCGCTACATACAAACAACCCAAAGAAGTGTAAGTGGTGTTTTTTTCATTTTTGCCTAAGCTGCAAGCTCTTTTATTGATATATTCAATATTTTACCACACAATGGAAAAAAGTATGCTAGCATGCAGTTCCAAGAAACAAATCCTTGTAACATTGAACAACACCTTGCAAAATTGTGCTGACAAAGTGTTATCTGAAACAGATTTCAGAACCCCGTGTTACGTTATGCACCCCCGGGACTACCTTTCCGTTGAACTTGAGCAACTTCGCTGGTGGTGTGGTTGTACGTCACCACCAAGTTGCAAGCCTTAATGTCGAGGCCTTCTTCAGCGACTGTGGTGGCGAAAATCAACTTGCAGCTGCCGTCTTTGAAGCGGTCCAGCAAACCGTCCTGTTGAAACTTGGTTAACCCTGCAACGAAGGATGTCACTGCTGAGATAATGGCCACACCAAATAAGAAACAGCGAATTTTCGCGAGTTTCTTGGTAAAATCCGTCAAATATTCGGGTTGAACTGCTTTCCCAAAGACGGCTTAGTGAATAATTCTGCACATTTACATCAAGAGCCACGTTACAACTTAAAAAGATCGGTACTACCTCCCCGGAAGCTGGTGGCAGCGGATCCAGTTAAATACTCCGGTCGAAGCGAAAGCTGCAGCATCTCAGCGTTCTCCTGGCAACAGACCACCAGCGACCGCGCAATCTCTCGCGTTCTGGCAAAAACAATGCCGCGTGAATCAGGTCTCGATGAGAAATGCTCCTGGAGGATGTCCATCAGCTTTTGCAACAACGGACTCGGTTGTGAGCTGACATGGTCGATAATTCCTTTACGAAACAACAACAGCAATCAAGGGAAGCTTGGTAGTAACGTGAAGTTGTTTCACGCATCGCCTAATAATGCTTAATTCAGCAGATAAAACTTTACCACTGCTTGTATAAAGATCTGCTAATTTTCTCTCCTGCTCATCAATGGGATTTCTGGCGATGAGAGCCTTCTCAATGTAGTTCCTGGCATTGGAAGGTCGGACATGGTCGTTCATCAACAACGCATTGTTATATTCCTGGAAACAACAATCATGTGCAATACGTATTCGCAGCCGATTGGTTGGTTCAAGCAAACTAAGAATAGTTTTGTGTTAGGCTTCGATCGTCTTTAAAGCACGATATACAGATTTTGAATCTTGCACATGATTGGCGTCAAACAAATCAATTAAACCAAACTTTTGGTACTTATGCAAAATTGTGTCAACTTTAATTCCAACACACATCCCTTATTTAAGCCAAAAGTCACAAATATCACAGAGAAGCTTGAGTTTTAATAACTTTAGTAAATTAAAACAATTTTTACCGCAACACTACTTCTGGTTGAATTGCTAGTGCTACTTGAAATAACTTTTATGTTTAAAAAACTACCGCTGCTGGAAATCTTTCTTGGAGCAGAGCCAGACTTCTAAAAGGGTCGTTTGAAGTTTACCTAAAAAAACTTGGTTGGATGCAATAACAAATCAGTTTTCGAATCAGGGTTTGTTTTAAGGTGGAGACATGAAGAGTAAAGCTTACTCGAAGGTGTTCAGCATAAACTTGGAGGATCTTGCTCAAGTACTTGTCGGCCAAGCACACGCTCCGGTCCAGGAATGCGACGACATCTTGCTCGTACTTCTGACTGCCACGCTTCTTCGACAGCGCGAACTTAAAGTCTTTGCCGAGAGCAGCAGCTGCACAGAAAGTTAAGACACGGTCAAGCGATCAGGCATCAGGAAGAGAAATAAAACGTTAGAACGCCGCCAGGCATTTCTTCACTTTGTAAACGACCTCCAGGGGCGCTGCATACCACTGCGTCGAACTCGTGGAATATTCGAGCTGCTGAGGTCACTGCCAGGTCAAGCAGTGGAAAGCATGTTGTCGAAGGTGACATCCGATGACGCGACGGATCGCGTGCATAGTTTGAACTAATTATTTTCAGTGGCCAATAAAAGAGATGAAGAAAATATCGCAACAACCAACCACTGAAAAGTGTAGTGCAAAGTGGAAATGGCGGTATCGCTTTAAAAGTGGAAAGGTATTGCGAATGCGAACGTCGTTGAAGGGAGTTGCTTTTTACAGTTTTGACCTTTGAACTGACAGTGGGGAGAACGGCAACTCATGGCAAAACGTGGCAAAGCATGTTGGTAGCAACGCGATATAAGCATTTCAAGACTTTTTACATCAGATGCCAAAAAATGAAAGTTACACGAAAGCAATTGTTTTTTGGCATCTGATGTATCTTCTTTCACTTCAAATTTCGCAAACTGCAGCAAATCGAAGACGCAGCTGATGGTGTAATGTGAGATGCAACAAAACTTTTACTGATGGGTTTGCGCGTGCGTCACTCAACGTGAAGTTACAGATTTACTCCTTCAAAACCAACGTCATCGCAAAGCGTGGGAGACCTGAAGTATGGATGACAAAGTACTAAGCGCACTGGTATGAACAACAAATTATTTGTTGCCATAACCACGTGTCAAGTTCCGACCAAAGACGTTACCGCTTAAAACACGTTTCGGTAACACAGAACAAAATATCTTTTGAAGGCGAACTCCAAGAAAGAGATGATTTGAAAACTGAAAGGTACAAAACTGCAGCAAACCAAGCATTGATGTCATCCATGCTATTCGCAAAAAAACACCGCATACCACTTTTGTTGTCGTCAAGCAACGCCCGAACAAGAGACTCGATTTCCTCCATAACCTTCTTGAGCGCGTCCGCAAACAAATCGTTTTCTCGTCTGTCCACAGGTATGGTGTCTGCAGAATACGAAGACACAGGATCACAAACGCAGTCGAAGATTTCATTGAAAGTGATCTTTCTGTCAGGAAAAGCTTTGTTACAACCGAAACCACACAATTGCAAAACCAGCTTTTGCAACGACAAACAAGTATTTGCTGACTTGATAAAAATCGGGGAGTTGCTTTTTACCAAAATCGTCGAGCTTGGAATATTCCAGTAACTCCGCCAGGTTCTGTTCAACTTGAACAGGTGCGATGGAAACATCCAAGTTTCCCAAAAACTTAATGATATGATCCATCGCTTTGTCAATTGAATTTGCTTTGCCTGATCCAGGAGACGCAGTCAAACCAACTACCTGCAAAAAAGGTTCATTGTGAAAAATTGGAGTTTTATTAACAACAACACCACAACAATTCGCACGCATCGCTCATTTGCAAAATGCGACCACAAGCAATAGAAGCACTTCCACAATTTGCTTGCATGTCAAATACAAACAAAACTTTTGAATCATATTTGAAAGAAAATTTTGCTTCTCATCAACAAAGCGAGAAAAGCTGCGTAAAAGTTCTCAGCAACCTAGAGCTCATCTTTTTCCATACAATCCATTTCTGATGCAGACTATGCATAAACTAACACTGGCTTACTTACCTGAGGCAGTCTCAAAGAAGGTTGAAGCCTTCTTTTTTCCCCCATATACCGATCCATGATTTGTTTGTACGGATGTCCTTTCATCGCATGATGGCACTCGTCGAATATCAGTAGGGTTATGTCCGTTACAGCGCACTCATTTTTGCTGAAAAATTGATAAATTCCATGTTTGTTCTAAAGCTCAGACTCCCTCATGCCTGCTGCAGTAACACATATTAAAAATAACTCTTCGTATCTTTGTTGCGCTGATACACTTGTCAAATTGCACTTTCTATAATTACACAAGCTACATGGCTTCAGTTATCCAGTAAACGCACTGCGCCAATTTGTGAGGAAACCTCCTGCAGTCGCCATGGGGCCGAAGCTTTGGTTACGACATGGCGTAGTTGTTACCTTATTCTTTCTTCACGATCGTGGTAAGCTTAGTCATTGCTACATTCACCATTATGCGATCATAACGTTCGAAATTTTGTAAGCATTTCAAAACTTTCTTGCCACAGCGACGTGCACGCAATCTCACAAAAGCAATCACTCGGTCAGGGCGCGTCGCGAATGTTGGCAGAAAATTTTAAGAACTGCTGAAAACAGCCAGCGTTGTAACTGCGCTGTAGTTAACTCACTTCAGTGCGTTGATTAGAACTTGGGGTGTCATGATCAGAACTTGGTGCTCGTCCAACACTTCGGCAACTGGGGTCGTTATTTCATTACCACCGACGACTTGAGCCACAGAAACAGTTATATCCAAGTACCTGCAAAATATTCTGGAGAAGTTTGCTAAATTTCGTACTGAAACACTTCAGCAGATTAATCGCTGCAAAAGAAAAATAAACCCTTCTGTGAGGTCATCACATGACGTTTCCATAAATGACCAAATTTCGCAATTTACAGAACAAACTGCTTGTAACAATTCGTGTTTTCGGCATTACCCCAGATTATAGCAGAACCACAAGCGTCTTGGAACAAATAATTTTACATGCTTATCGTTACTTGCAATGGAACAAAAAAAAATTAACGAAGCATTCGGGTGAATGAAGAAAAATAACAGAGAATCTTCAGCTGCGGAAAAGCCCGGGATCACACCGCAATAAATAAATCAATTTGAAAATAGTAGATGTGAAGCTAACTTCTGGTAGGTTGGAGTTTTGAAGCCGATGGTGTCGATTACAAGCAAGCCATGACTAAGTGATGCCGCTTGCACCGCAACCAAAATAGAAGCAGTTACTTTTAAAGCCAAAAGAGCAAACGAAGGAGTGGTACTAAAAGTGATTGCCAGTAAGATATCACTTTTTGACAGAGTAAAGAGTTTCACTTTTTGTTTTCATCGCCTTTTGTTTCGGAGCCAGCTGAATTAAGGAATTCTCGTTTTCGTCTTGACCTAACCTGTAAATTCATGCTAAGTTACTGGTCTGTTCCTTCCAAAGCTACTGGATCAGAGAGTTCCACGCTGAACAGCCGAGGTTCTTACTTATGTTTGTTGGAAACAAGCAGACAAAACTTTATTTTGTAATGAACTTGCCATCACATGAAGCCACTGCCGCACTTACTTTGTGCATTTATAACCTGGTTTCACCAACCACAAATTTCGGAGTTCAACATAAGAATTATTTAAAGTTACAGTACACCTCGCTTTATTCAGTTTAGTGTCATTTTGTTTGGAAACGGTTTGTTTTCTAACAATTTTTGGCAGGCAACGAAGCCATTTGCTAGGTTATTTAAAACGTATTCTTTTTAACAGTGGCGGGTCCAGGAATTGGGGTCCCGAGGCAAAGATTTCTAGGTGAATCTTTTAACAGAACTAGGCACTCAAGCTATTGCTGTGAGACATAATTGGTGAAAAAGTCTGCATGCTTTAATAAGAGCAAAATTAATCAACGTTTAACAAGGGGGGTTCCATGACATTTGAAAATAGGGAGGCCCGAAGCAAGTGCCTCATTTTCCACACTTTAAATCCACCACTGCTTCTTACCAGCTGAAAAGTGTATAATGCTGTTGAACGAGAGGCACAGTTGGAACTAAAAACACAACTTTCTTTTCGCTGCCGCCAAGATGTTTCATGCAAATGTGCAGAGCAACGTAAGTTTTCCCAGAACCTGAATCACAAAAATGTATGGTTATTTTTGACTGGTGGTTGAAGTGGTTTACATTCTGCATGAGAAGTGAGTTTCGGAAAAGCAAAGCAAAATCTAACAAAGCTTCACAAAGCGAATCGTCAAGAATTGCTATACGAAGCGCAACGTTTCTTGAAAGGTAAGAATTAAAGTGGAATGGCACTGCCTTTGCAGCTATACGAAACTGTAAGAGACCATAATATTAAGGTATGAAAATGCGTGTTTGGCTTCAGCAGTTGTTCACACCTGCACTTTCTTTTCAAGTAAAACGCACTATTGCGGACTTGCTGATGCTTTCAACCAGTGATTGGAAACTTTATTGCATATACGGGTGACAATCCGTGACATTGCGTGTGTCCAATTTTTCTCTGTATTTAGTGTGTCTGTTTTCTCTGTATTTAGTGTGTCTGGAAACGGAAAAGGTTTTCTTTTCCTACCTTTCCAGTAATTTTACTGGAATACAAATTGCCAAATATTGTGCTTTCGTAGGTCTCTGTCTGACCACCAAACCATAACGGAAAGCTTCAAACCGTGGCGAAAATCTCACTCAATCAAGAAAGTTTACGGCAACAAAAACCACATCACTCCCAGTTACCTGTTGATGATACGATGACACAATTGATTCCTTGGATAGCTCGTTCAGCCAGCTCAAGCTGATATTTTCTAAGAATCAGATTGCGCGCAACATCCTCGCCCTTTGCTACCACATTTGCATCTGTTACAGCACCTGGAAAAGAGTCGACACTCCAAACCCTTCTTCCAGAAACTGGCAAAGCGCACTAACAAAATCATAGCACACACGCAAAAACGTTTATAGTTATATGAGCTGACGTGAGCTAGAAAATCCAAAAACAAGCAAGGAACAAATTATACAAGGTCTGGCCCGAAATAAAGTTTTACCGCCGTAAAGCAACCGCTTTCAAAGGATCATCTCAAGCAAACGTAGCTTACACTTATATCAACGGTTCTCAACTAGGGGTCAGCGGAAGGGTCGGGTACTTTTCGGCCCCGCCGTTTGGGCGACGACTACATGGCGCAATTTGACGCCGAACGATTTTGGCACCATCCGTTTTGGCGCCAGTTTGGAGATTGACAAGTGTGTGTTATGAAAATGGATAAAAACATGGGTAGAATTTTAGTATCGTAATTGTAAGCTCGATCTTGCAATTACACAAGTGGTGCCCATGAGTCAAAATGTTTTGCGATGTTTAGAATACGCTCATCAATATTACTGTACAAAAATGTGGGCATGGTGATTGGTTACATCCTCACGAACTATTGTTCGCCTGTATTGGTTCCACATTCCTGTTGGAAAAAGTCGTGGAGGTATTGCCTCGTCTCTCAAGTCTCCCCACATAATCATATTTAACCATAGTTATCTACGAGTAATGAAGCATATAAGCGCAAGCGCTAAAGTAGCTCAGCACCAAAGTCCCATTCCGCCGCGGAAACCTTTCAATTTGAAAGTTAATGTTACATCTTGTGATATTTCTGCTATGCCGCATATCACTGTTCACCCTTCACTGACTAGAAATTGTATCTGATATAGCAAGGGCCGGCAAACCGTCTTTATTTCTAGGATTTGTCCTTATTTTGAAGGTCTGTGTCTTGGGAAATTCGTCTGTTCTTATTTCTAAGAAAGGTCCTTGTTTTGACTTGAATCCTTATTTTTTGTCTTGTTGTCTTATTTTCCAGTGAGCAATGCGTTTGTGGTATGGTCTGTTCGGATATCAATAATATTTACTATCCGGATAATGGGTATATCCGTACATTTGTATTTTACCGAACCGGTTAACCGGATAATAATCGTTAATTGTTGAACAATTGTTTTCACACGATTTGCGTGAAATGCTTGTAAAATCACGACATAGTTTTATTGTAAATATACAAACATGCACTGTACGAGTGTGTATGAAGAATATCATGCATTTTTAATATTTACTGCTTCTGCAACGCATTCCTTATGAAGCACAACGCATCGATTGTGGTGTCGTGAAAACGAGACCTATTAAAGTAATCACTACGGGGATTTTGTAGAACCTAGGTGGCCCGTATCTGCAAGCAAATAATGTCCAAACTTACCTAAAAAGCGTTAAAAACGCTTTAGTGACGTCACTTTTTATACGGTCAACCAACGGAATTATATCCGGATGTCAGATAGCAAAAATACTCTCGGTTAATCGTTTCACCCTTATCTGGATAATCCAACCCTAGCTTGTGGAGAGATTGTTCTCCCTTGTTTCGGAACAGCGGACTAAAGAAACAGCCTTAGCTGAAGTATAGTCAAGTCCATCTTACAATCAACCCTGGATATATCGGTTTGGCTGTAACTGATTGAATGGTTTACTACCATCATTTTACGTCATAATTCGATAAGGGGTTGCTATCGTTTCAAAACACAGTTCTAAGCTGTTCATTGGTCTAATCTAGCAGCAAAGGATAGAAGCTACTTTTACTCTCATAAATTATTTTTGCTTTAATCTCCGTGGCAGAACCACTGATTTATAGTAAACAAACCTGGATTCTCGTGTTCTTGGCCAGTGAAACTTCGTTCCGCTTCTGATATCTGGCCAACAGCCTAAAAGAAAGCATAGCTTTCTGTCAGACCATCACCCAACTAAAAACAAGGAGTGGGAAATTTGAAATCGTGCAAGTCACGACATGCTAGTTTTGCTGTTCTCGACGCAGTTACACACGCGCACAACTGCTTGCAGCACAAAGCACAGCGAGCTTTACCTTATCCTGCTCCTCCATCAGCGCTTCGTTCAGTTCTTGATCAACTGTCAAACAACGTCACTTTTGAATGGCGCATTCTAGTATTTCACAAACATTGCAACAACAGGTGCCCCAACCTGCTTTGCTGTTTGGCCGGTAGGAAGGTTCACTCCAGCAGCTCTCCATCAATTTTTTCAACGTATTAAATATTGACAGTTCTTCAGCGGACTTTAGGTTTTGCTCCACGTCATCGATCACTTTCGGGTTTGGCTTTTTCTCAGACAAAATCGCTCCTTCGAGTATTCGATACGCTGCTTTGAAGTCAAAATACGGAGCTTTTCCGCTTATCATCGCGTACAACACGCATCCCAAACTGCAACAATTTGTTTGTGGATATTACTTCGGAAAAAACAATGAAAATAATTGAATTCCAACCTAGATTTATTTTGGATACTTTCAAATTCTAACTTATCCATACCAATTCATTTGCCAGGAGTAAAATTGCAGCTTTTCAACGCTTGTTAGAAAGGCTTTGTTTACCGCTAGAATAAACATCCTCATTAACAGCACAAACACGAGTTTGGGGCAAAATGCAATACATATGCATTAGAGGGAGAGCCATGCAAAATAAAATGCAATGCTTACATATCACGCTAAACTAAAATCACGACTTCGCTGAACCACAAACCATGTAACATTTAGGAATGCATGAATGCTAACAGCCATGCTTCATCAAACGTCTACTAGATCATTGGTTCTTAACCGGAGGGGTTCGCCTCCCCAGGAGGGCGTCAATAAATTCCAAGTGGGGCGCGAGCCCTTATGCGCTCTGCAACATGAAAAGTTTGATCAATAAATTAACCCAGGGCGGTCCAAGATTGCGAGGATGAAGGGCAACATTACGGTTTGAGGAAAAATTTGCGGGCCGCAAAGAGAGAAACTCCATTGCAATTAAAAGACACGTTTGCTGTTCTAATAGACCTAATTTTTGGTGCACGCCTAACGTAATTTTTAAGTTTTCAGTTTGTTTGTTTGCGACTCAAAATAGAGATTTTCTGCTAGCAAAAAGATATACAACACACCAACAAATTAACAATTTTTTTTTTTGGTTTTGGTTATGAAGTCAATGTCCACTTTAATTTCCGTAATCGGCAGAAGCAAGTAGGCATGCAGGTTTCATCAGCCATTCTATTTCGTGTGTCGCTTTTCAATCGCGTCATACTTGAGAAAGCATTTTTACAAATTACGAACATGGGGAGCACATCTTCAGTGCAGTCTCTTAAGCGGGGGCAATTGCCCGGTTGCCCCCTTGGCTGCGGGCCTGGTTACCCTTCAATTATTTCAAAATTGCTCCCCTAGAATTTTCGTGGTATTTCTCGTATGTTTTCTCATGTTTGGTGCTGTAATGCCTCTTTGAATAAACACTCTTTCTGAACGGATATTACTTGCAACCTCACGAGACACTGTGGTTTGCCATTGTTATTGGCGAAGAAATACGTTTCCTCCCAGTTAGAATTTAACTTTCTGTTTTCCTCTGAAACCTCTTTTGACACTCATTTTTTGTTAAATTGCTATACTTGAATAAAATATTTTTTCATTACTTCTACAATGCACATCTTCTAATCTAACTCGAAAATTAAGTACAAAGTCTATGCTTGCAACAAAGATCAAAAATAAACGCATGTTTTGTGGTCACAAAGTACTGCAGCGTTAGCCTAGCCTAGAGGTAAGCTATGGTAACGTCATAAATTGTAAAATGATATGTTTTCCCCCTAATAGTAACATATTGACCTGCACTTCAATGATTTGTGACTTGCAAGGACTGTGTGGCTAATACAATGTATTTATTTAATTTTTAATTTTTGGTGACGGCAATTGGCGGCAGGCCGAAGCCTGAAATGTGCTTCTTGCCGGGGCGGTTGAGGTGAACGCTCTTGCCCAAGGAGCGCTACGGCAATTCACTCAGTGGCTGCAGATCGAACACCCAACCTTCCAATTGGGAGGCGGACACTTAAACCACTGTGCTATTGCCGCCCCAATGTATTTATGACTTTGTGTAATCTAGGGGATACAGAAAGCGTTCACGGGACGCACAATAACTGTCTGCAGGCCGCATGCGGCCCGCGTGCCAGTGTTTGGACCACGCCGAATTGACCAATAAATTCATTTGCTTATGCAACTTGTTTATTGTCGAGTGGGCTTCAAACAAAGGGCAAATACTTAAAGGGGGCGTGGTAGAGAAAAGGTTAAGAACTATTGGTTTAGATCAAAAGAGCGTTTAATCTCGTAATAAGAAAACAAATTAATGCTCATTCACGTTGTGTACGTCCCGATAAACAGAGGAAGCAGCTCTATAGCTCACGTGGAGGCAATTCACGACTTCAACATATAATGGTTGAACTTATCTCAACCAGCTTATCAATAAAAAAGGCCAAAAGAAGTTATTTTCCACAAAGTTTGAAAAAGTAGCTTGAGCTACTGAAAGAAATTCATGTTTCCGTACTATACAGGCCCGTAACCAGGGGGGCGCAAGTGGGACGAAGCCCCCCCTAGAAAATTTTTCTCCCCCTCTGGAAAAATGTGTTGGACATAATCTAAAACTATTGGACACAGTTCAAAAAATTTGGGCCCCTCTCAGAAAACTCTTCGCCCCTCCTGGTGTCATGAGCTGGTTACGGCCTGGTGCTACACCTACTTCACAAACTACGAGTTACTTCAGATTCGATTTTCTCACCTATACATATCCATACACGGCTTCTTTTCTTGCAAGGGATCACGAAGAAAGTCGGGGTCAACATACTGCAATGTGTACTGCTTTGTATGCTCAACAACCAAAGTCGTAGCAGGGCTTCCCGTTGCAACAATCAACGAAGCGGAACCAAAATCAGCCAACTTCACTTGCATTTTACTTGTCAGTAAAATGTTTTCCGGTTTCAAATCACCGTGACAAAAAGTTTTATCCTCGTTGTAATTATGAATGTACGCTAGACCAGAAACAATTTCCTTAGTCAGCCGAAGACGAGTACTCCATGATAAGACCGCATGGTTCCCCTCCGAAAGCAGATCTTGTAAGTTGCCATTATCGGCATACTCCAGTATCAAACCAACAAGCCCAACACTATCAGGCCATTTAATCACTCCCAAAATGCGCACGATGTTTTCATGGCGAAGTCGTGATAAAATATTAGCTTCTTGATATACCCTGGAAACAACAATTGTCACTTTAAGCAAAGATGTGTAGGAGGTATTGTGCTCAGCAGACATCGCTGCAAATATAAACAACACAAGCTTGCCGTAGCGGAAATAACACTGAGTTATTTGCGGAAAAGAAAATTTGAACCGAACGACATTCCATTCCATGAAAATTGAAGTTCCAGGTCACATTTGAGGCTCGTTTGTAAACGAGTCGGAACAGCTCAAGCCATGTCTTTCACTCAAATCCATTCAAACATTTTTGCGACCAATCGACTCGAACCACGTCAAAAGTATTGCGTTGTCACAAACCCTAAGGAAAGGAAAATTTATCCATCATCCCCTAGAGGATTAGTTGATTAATTTGTGTTTTTTGGCCATGCCTTGCCAACCGAAAACATTAGAAGGCCAATCAAAGGCTCTGAAGATGTGCATTTTCGCCTAGTTTTTTTGGAAAGAAAGAAATTGCCCCTTGAATTTTTTTCTCAGGCCCCAAGGGCGTTATCCAAAAATCGCTTGACCCCAACCACTTATGATAGCACCCAAAAAAACTTAAACCCAAAAATTTGTTGGATTTAAAAAAAATTGAAGCTAGGAGACTTTCTGTTTTTTTTGAAAGTTTGAACAGCGCTGTTCAAACCCTCTAGCTCTATTGGCTTGCGAGTTATGGCTAGAAAAGTCTGAGCTAATACATCAGTTTTGCAGTCCTTGAAGGATTAAAAAACTTATCCGCTCAAACTTCTCTCTGGACATGACAAACGTCTCTACAGCAAGTAGTAATGACATCGAATAGGAAGAAATCCTGAAAGTGAACTGTGAGCAAAAACTATTGTCACAAACCCTAACAGTGGCAAACATTTTATTAACAAACACTTGCCAAATTCTTGTCCGAGCTAAGCGACTCCTTACTATTGGTCGTCTTGTTTGTAACAAACTTTATGCGAAACATAAAAATTTACCATTACATGTCACTATATGTAACAATTTGATCACAATGTCAAGCCAAAGAAGCTTTCACCTTGGCAAAGCCACTGAAGCTATGACAAACTTTAAGCTTTGGCATTGGCCATGAGATGGCCAGATTGAATGTGCAACCTATTTGCAGTGACAAAAACTAAAACTGCAATGTGGGTAATATTTATTTGAAGTTCCTTGAAGGGGAAAATCATATTTCCAAAATAGAGAAGGCAGGCCTGCCATATTACGAACTTTGAAACATGTGTTCAATTATCAGGAAATTTGCAGGCAAACAGCAAAAACAACTGTATCAATTAGCACAATACTTTTGTAGCTAATGATCATATAAACACAAGTCACAATCGTTTTACTGATCAGTCTTGACACATTTTGTACATACGTGTTTGAACGTGATGCTTTAGTTTTAGTGCTTCCTGTAATGTTAAATTGTTTTATTGCAACCCATTCCAAGCATTGGTGGTGATATTTGTAGACTTTCCCAAAACTTCCAGAACCCAAAAAATTTTCTTCATCTTTTTCAATTGGAAAATCCTCACTTTGATATATCGGCAATGTAGAAGAGAATGCTTTTGCCTGTAAAATGTATAATACAGCTACATCAATCACTTTAACATCGCAGGTTATCCCAATTTCACCTCTGTTTTTACTTCTGAAACCTCTTTTCTGAATGCTTTTGGTTGTGCTTCTTCATCAGAACAACCTAAGAAGTACATAATAATGGGCCATTTGATGGATGTTCACATACAATTAACTTGTACGTAAAAAGTGAAGATTCTAAAAGTAGCATGACCACCAACTCATGTAAACAACATGTTTGGAATAAATTGGAGTTTTTAAAACAAAAATTTAAAAGTTTACATTGTAGTCTTATAGCCATACTTATTTTCTTCAGAAACAGCATGACTTTGCATTTTCTAAATAATCGAAATTTCTAACTTTATAATTGGCTGAAAACAGCGTTGCATAAATAGTGTACAATGATGGATATGTTCTACGATGTATAGAGGCAATGATTCCTCTTAATGAAGAGCATTTACAATTGCTGTTAAAGTTTTACGTAACTTGTATCAGTCAGCTGGGGCAAAAAAATCAAGGAGGTAGTTGGGATAAAAAAGGATTTCCCTACAATCTCAACTTATTGCACTGCATGAATTTTTGTGGAATGATACAGTGCATGTATCTAAAAAGCCATTGTGCCTAATTGCTTGTTTTAATGATACATTTATTTTTCCAGTAGGTTAGTTTCACCAAAAAAAATTGCCTAAAAACATTCTTTAGTGGTTTTGTACACTTTTGTGTGACGCGGTTGCAGATGAATTTTTTACTCCATTAATTTTGTTAGACAATGTGTCTCCTAACCATCGAAGGCAGTCCAATAAAAAAGTTGTTTTGATAAATACTTTTTGTTCACCAATGTTGAGTTTTTTACCCTGAATTTTCCATGGCCACTGAGGGCAAAAGAATAAACTATTTTTTTTTACCCTTACGTGTTATTTTTGTCTCATAAAGAATTGTGAATATTTCAAAGGAAATATTCAGTTCCTCATTGCAAGTATAGTAACTGTAGAAGATTTTTGAAAACCTCGACTAATGTAGTATTAACTACATACATGTTTATTTTTTAGGTATATACCAGTATATAAGATTGCATTTGTGACTGGCTAAAAGTTTCCGAAATTGGTGAGAGTATATCAAAAGAAAAAGAAACACTACACAGACTTGACAATGTTAACAGCAATTGAAGAAATCAAAGGTGGACAGGGTATAAACAAGGTAGCAAAAAAGTATGGTATGTCAACAACACTTACAACAAACAGATTAAAAGAAACTTCAGGAATACGAAAAAGGAAGAAACAAGGCAGAAAAAGCATTTCCTGTACAAACATAGAAAAACATTGCGACATCAATGAAAAAATGACAGAATTAGGTTTTGGACCAACAGTGCAAGAGCTGTGATTTACTGTACAAGACTTTGCAAATATTAATGACATTTCTACACCATTTACTGATGGTCTTCCTATATATGACTGGACTGTTAATGTGAAGCATCATAAACTTGCTTTGAAGAAAGGAGATCTTATGAAAATAGCTAGAAAGAGTGTTACTTCTGAATCCTTTGTTATCTATGGATTTTATGAACTCTTGGAAGCCGAAGTAAAATTGTTGGGGTTGGAGAATTGTCCAGAATGTATCTGGGATTGTGATGAAACAGGATTCCCATGGATCCTAGCAAATTCAAGACTATTGGTGAAAAACGGCAAAAAGCAATTAGGAATACATGTGGAGCAAACTGATAAAATGACACAGTTTCGGCAGTTATCTGTGCTAATGGAACTCCACTTGATTCCTTGACTGTCTTCAAAGGCAAAAATCTACAGAGCATGCCGTACAGTGAAAAATCTCTTCATAAAACAATTTTTCTGTCAGTGACAATGGGTGGATGACAACCACTCTCTTCCATGCTTGATTTGTGAATTGTTTGGCAGAAACCAAGTCAGTTTGTTTGTTGATACTGCTCTTTGATGGACACATAACACACACTTCCATTGAAACGATTGACTTGGCTAGAAATGAAAATGTATCCATCATAAACTTCCTGCACACTGCACAGATTTGTTAAGGCCTCTCCATGTAAGCTGGTTAGTTCCACTGAAGCATGACCATGAAAAAGCATTACTCCAACACATCCAACCAACAGTAGGACAACAACCACTCCAAAAAGCACAGTTTGTGAACATGCTATGCAGTGTATGGAGGCATGGTTTAAATGCAAAAAGCATAATTTCTGGGTTTAGAAGTACTGGTGTTTTTCCGGTTAACAAAACCAAGTACAAGCTGTCACGTTTAGACAAATCCAAACTACAGTCATATACTGCCTGGAAATCAAGAGGATCACCTCGTGATGCTGATAGAAACTAACATTTGCTGTCAATATTACAGAAGCAACAGATTAGTCAAGTGACTCTCCAAATGATTCCCAACCATCTATATCTGCTCACCAGTATCAACCATGTGCTGCAAGCACATATGCACCATCGCTCTCTGGAGAAGAAGAAACAGCTAAGCAAAGGTGCATAGAGCTCTGCACAAAGGAGTTAATCAAGCTATTGCAAAGCAGAGTTCCAGAAGGAATGAGTTGAGTTTATTTGGCAAAAATTAAGAATTTCAAAGACGGGAAAGAAATCATAGCGATTGCAAAAACACCAGGGCACCGAAAAAAACGGAAGGTTATCGAATGGACTATCATATCTGTTTAATGTCATGCATCAATAGAGAGTGCCATTAAATCTAGGGGGAAGCACACGTTCCTAATCATGAGTTACCAAAGAAGCAAAAACGAGTTAATATGAATGGAAGTATCATGACAAATGAAATGTTTAAGGAACAAGTAGAGCTGTTCAAGAGAGAAAGCACACCACAACAGAGGAAAACTAAAAAGAAGCAAATTGTTCCAAACACCAATGAAGATAATGAGATTTCACTGCATGATGCATCGAATGATGATAAAGACCTTGAGGAGAGTGACAAAGAAAAAAAATTGCAGAGGATGAAGGCGGCAAACAACAAGTCACTATTTCAAACTCACACACTCGAAAATGCTTTGCAGTGTATTGGAATCATCCACAGACACATTACTGGAAAAAACTTGAAGTATTTCGAGATGATGTGGACAAGCAGAGAAATCAGAATTTAAAATTTTGCACAAGAAAAGTGGAATATATGGAGAAATATGCTGGGATTTGCTTACTACTTAAGATAGAGATAATGTTGACACTGCCAACTATTTTCAAGGGGCCGCATTGGCCAAACTGAAAGTGGTAGATATGGATGATTATATTTTTTTTCGAAGAAAAGGATAAAGTCCAGGAAAAGTTTGCATTTCTCTAGAAATATGGTCTATGCAATGCCTAACATTGTTACTGGACTATTTGCAAATGAGTAATTTTGTTGTAGTTGTGTGAATTTACTGCAAGCATAATTCAGTGAAGTTGCCTTTGTTAACCACACACATGCTTTTTTGCCTCTTTTTAAAGTAAAAAAAGCAAGACTACTTTGTATATATATTTTTATATTGTTGTGATTAGAGATCCCGAGCGGCATGTGCGCAAAGCTTCGCACCGTGGCAGCACGCAAAAATAGAGTTCACATGCCATGATCACTCTATTATTGCTTGTTCGCGCCACATACATGTATGGTGTTGTTCTTCACGCACATCCCGCTCGTGGTGAATCACACATCTAACGCAACACCACCACTGAGGTTGGAACAACATCTCCTTTTTACAACAAACCGCACGGATCGCATGTTGTTTGTGTGAAGGCTGACCCTGGCACGACCTTCACATCCTGGTCACAGCCCCATTTTGTTGCGATCGGAAATCCCAAGCGGCATGTGCGCAAAGCTTCACACTGTGGCAGCAAGCAACAATAAAGTTCACATGCCATGATCACTCTATTATTGCTTGTTTGCGCCACATATATGGATGGTGTTGTTCTTCACGCACATCCCCTTCGTGGTGAATCACACATTTAACGCAACACCACCGGAGAGGTTGCAACAATATTAACACCTTCGCTGCCAGTAGTTTTGGGTAAAATGGTCTATGCAATGGGTTCAAAAGTTTTGGCCTAAAAACAACAAAGTAATTAAATCATCCCCTAATTAGATATTTAATTAATTTGTTGTTTTTAGGCCATGACGTTTGAACCAGAAACACTAGAAAGTCGATCAAAGGCTCAAACCACTCGGATTCTAGACTACTTTCTAATAAAAACTTGAGCGAAATACTTCCCTCTTGCGGTTGGGACCAGGGCCAGGTAACCTGAGACAAAATGGCCAAAAACCTACCCTACTTATGACATCACTCACAAAAAAAACAAAATGAAAACCAAACATTTTTTTGCAGACTTTAAGGCTTGCCAAGTCTTTTGAGGGTTTGAAAAACTCTTTAGCACAATTGACTGGCGACTTACGGAGTTGCAAAGTGGCACGAAAATAGCAGCTCATGCAGGATTTCTAAGTATGATGTACTCATACACAGGCAGTGAACGTGTTATTGTGCAGAGGTAAGCCAAAGTTTTCCAAAAGGTACATTGTCCACCAGCCTTACTAGGAAATGTAAAACTTTTTTTATGTACAGAGCATGATCCATATCAAACTTCATTCATTTTGACTTTTTTGCCCCAACTGACTTTATATATTATGAATCAGCCATATCACGAACAGGTGCAACGGTGAATATTTGATACAAATATTAAATTTTATGAAAGCAACTTGGCAGTTTTTGCATTAAATGGATTCCTACATGTTACATACCATCATCATTCTTTTGCATTGCTCCACGTGGAAATGCTCGTAGGACTTTTTATCCACAAAACTGACATATAAAAACATACAAAGAAATATAATTTCTTTTTTGTTATTTTATGTTTGTGTACAACTTAGACACATGGTTCATATCATAGGAGTTAATAAAAACAGCTAGACTATCCAACAGTCACTTGCTTTGCACAGGTCAAATCTACCAACACATGCAAAGGTAACATATGAAATTTTGCTTGCTTTACATAACAAATACCATTTGACAATTAAATTATTTCCATTTGATGCAATTTTGTCTTTTATAAACTAATTTCCACTTGCAGTCTAGCATTTATGCAGCATATTATCTACTCTCATAAACCTCAACAGACTCAATGATTTACCTTATTTTCAGAAAATTTTGACATTCAAACAAAACAAGGTATTTGGTGAGTAGAAACAATTTTGCATGTGCTTATATCATCTCATACATGTGTAGTATATCAAAATAAAAATTTTCACAACAGTGCTACACTAGGCTAGGCTAGTTTTGATGACAAAATAAGACTAAGCTTCAAAACCCATATGGTTCCAGTACTTGAAATAAAATTTCACCACTCACATAAGTACTTTACACATAGTTTGTTTATTACCAATATGCTAGGATTACCTCTGTCAAATGCCTTAGATGCATACAAAAATATTGTAAACACTAGTCTGCTTTTATTCATTTGCAGTAAGGGGATACACTTGTTATTGGTCAACATGCACACATATCAGCATGCTATATGTCTTAAAGCCAAAATTAATCAATATTCGTACTATTAGAAATTATACTTTAAGAAATATTTCATACTAGAAAATGCAACACAAAATAAAATGTCAGAGTTTGAGTGACAATCAGTAATATAAGAGCAAACCAACTAATTGCCACTGACACATTGCGCAGTCAGAATCACTGCAGAGCTATGAGAGAACACCATGTTAGGCAGATTTCTCAAAACCTCCACTTCACTTTTCAAATAGTTTGAGTATCATTGAAGCTACAGAATTTTAACATGCTTAAAGCCACTTTGTCCAAATATAATGCTGAGTTCATGACACTAGCCATACAGTGAACCTGGCTGAGTAGGAGATGTCTATTTCTGCTGTGTGAGCGGTTGTTAGCTTGACTCTCACCACTGTTGTTCTGACTTTTCCAGTAGAGATGGCACTTTTGATGGGAGCACTTTTTATGTACTTTGTCAAAAAGTTTTGAAAACCAGACACAGTTTACATTTTGGGTTAGGGTTTTGGATTGAGGTTAGGGTTTTAGGTCACGTGAAAAGGACGATACACTAATCCAAGTTTATCATCCATGTAATGTGACCAATTCAACCACTCAGGTTTGGCTAATGGCAAAATAGGTACAGCAGTGTTCTTGCTGCTAGCAGAAAAAGAGACACTGCCAAATATGCATTCTCAGCAAAAGATATAGTAGACATTTGCTAATACATATATAATTAGCAACATCTTTGAACTTTCAAAGTTTAACTAAAATTTCCTGCATGAAAATTTCACCATTTGTGCCTTTTAATGATTTCAGTAATGATTCAAAGTGTTTCTGCCAAATTGCTATAACAGTTTCCTTGCTAATTTCACCTTCCTCAACATGCACCATGTTGAATTTGTAATTCTTTTATTACAAATATATTTTTCTAAGGTGGGACACAGTTAAAAATCTTTTATATGACATATAAAAAATTTTAATTGCATCTGTCCTATATCATCCATTTGAACAGCAACAAGATTTCAATGAGTCTCAATTCATGTCTACAATACAAGCTACTACTATAAAGACAGGCGTGCACAACCTTTTCCATGTTGCTAGCTGCATTATGTTCATTTTTACAAAATACGACCGCCAGTAAGTTCAAGATAATTTTATTTTTTTGTATTGCTTTTGTTCTGCTTTCACACACTGAGCTTATCCATCTTACACATTTCTTATTAGCCACCTTTCTGCTAAGTATCCTAATACAGCGAACACAGAGTTTTATTAAATCCTGGCCACCAGAACTTATATTTTAAATTACATCATGTGCATGGCTGCAAAAATTTTTATCAAAGGCTGCATGTGTCTGTACAGCTGCAGGTTGTGCACACCTGTATAAAAAGATTGTCTTTTGTAGTTTCAAACTGAAGTCTATAAAGTATTAGCAGCAAGATATGCTGCACAAAGATTGGTAGCAAAATAGTTGACCCAATTCAAGAAATTCAAGTTTTTATCAAAACCTCCCTTTTTTTCTTTATTTTGGCTGAGACCTAAACCTGTGACTTCATTTTCTTCAAATAATAATTATATAAATCACAAACACATAGATTTTTTACTATTTACATGTTTGTCTTAGACGAACGGCAAATATCATAGGCTATTTAGTTAATAAAATATTTTGCAAAATTGAATATTAATGAAATATTACTAATTTTACTTACCTTTTTTGCATATTTAATTATACACTCTTAAAGAAAAATGGATGCTTTTTGTTGTAGGCTATAGCCTGCAGTAGCAGCTAGTGTTTGTATCACAGCTGGTGTATGATGTCAGTCAGATGTTTTGAATTCTGGCTTGTGTTAAGGGATAATACTAAACCTAGAGCCAGCGGGCTGGAGAACTATGTTTCCAAGTAAAAAATATGAATTGTTGGCAGGCTTGCAGGGCAGCTGGCTAGCTATCAGTATATGACAGGGCAAGCCAGCAGGCTAAATAACAAGGCAATCCCGTGAGCTATACAACAGGTCAGGCCAGCAGACTATATAATGACAAAACAGGCTGGCAGTCTATACGAATATGACAGGACAGGCTGCCAGGCCATGCTAAAGGGCAGGCCAACAAGCATAGGGCGGGCTGGTAGGCTACACTAAAGGGCAGGGCAGCAGGTTATGAAAAAGGGCAGGCAAGCAGATTGCACAACAGGGCAGGCCGTTCAATGCAAGGGCTGGCTGCTTTAAAAATGATGACTTTAGCTAGCCTACAAAGGTTAATCAAGCTGCACAACATGGCAGGTGTTCGATTCCAATTCAGGCTACTTTAAGCATGACTTTTTCATCGTGTTGTGCAACATGGCAGACTATTCAAAATAGGAAGTGACTACAGATATGCCTGTCCTGATAAAATGGTCAGTTTGTCATTCAAACGGTGTCGGTCTTGACCAAAGTTACGTGAGCCGGCAGTCGTCTAGCCGGCAGTAAATAAAACGGATCCGGCAAAATACCGCTAAAATGCAGGCTGGATGTGACGGCTGACGTAACCCAGAGAGAAGGTAGCCGGCAGTCGAAGAAAGTGCAACGAAAACGATATGCAGAATGTCGTATCATTTGAATGCCTGGAAACGTGCATTGTGGCTAAAGTAATCCGAAATGCACAATGGCAGCTAAGCTGAACAACTTAAAAAGTGTGTGATGGCTGTGCCGGCTGATGTAGGCAAACCCAC
>Ga0210059_1002787_pt1 | contig 27635 bp, 25 predicted proteins | sample Ectturendosymbi2_FD_188042 | JGI IMG/M metagenome (GOLD analysis project Ga0210059, IMG submission 188042) | Ecteinascidia turbinata endosymbiont from Florida, USA - Sample 2 (SPAdes) (version 2) | ecosystem: Host-associated > Tunicates > Ascidians > Unclassified | place: Key West, Florida... | reverse complement strand
TCTCTATGGGTTGAAGTTCCTTGCGTGTTGTGTTCTCCCAGACAAGAAATTTTACGGGATTTGCTTTTACTGATGCAAATATGTACGCGACTTCGATGACGCAACGCAATGTTTTAAAAGCGACGGTTCCGGATCGCATGGTCTGACTCCCTAAACCTGCCTGTGTTATCGCTTAAGCAAGGCACTTAAAGACGCGCACTCAAAGGAGCCAAGCAATCTTTACGCCCGTGCTGCCCGCTTCTAAAACTCCTGTAAATCAAAAAAACTATCATCTTAACCCCCTGCACCACTACCCAGTGAAAACGAACAAAGAAAGGGTTGCCGAATTCTTATATCAAGCTGTTGAACTATCGACATCCGATTTTTCAATTTTTACAGAAAACTAGGGCTTGGCCCAGATCAAAGTCACTATGACCAATCACGACGTTGGTCCTGATTACAAAACTACACTAGCCCAAATTACACGGATAGCCCCCAAGTGAATATACACTGTATTGAACATTTCTTCACAGATCACGATTTTTGAGCAACTTGTGCTTGCCCGATAAACAGAGTTGCCCTGAAAATTTTCATTTTAGCGAATATGCTGTACTTTTTGTATTCAGGATTTTTAACAACTTGTACTGAAAACAGAGTTTCCCCTAAAATTTTTCACTGTATTGAATATATTTTTTACTATTCGGGATTTCTGAGCAACGCCGCTGCCCTGAAAAACAGAGTTGCCTCAGAAATTTTTCACTGTATTGAATATACATTTTATCATTCAGTTTTTTTGTGCACCTTGCCTTGCCCTGAAAAACAGAGGGGGCTCTGAATTCACAGTACTGAATATATATATTTTATTATTCGGGATTTTTGCGTAACTTGCGCTTGCCCTGAAAAACAGAGTTGCCCTAAAATTTTTACTGTACTGATCAAACTTTTTTATAGCACAAGGTGAGAAGCAAGATCTGAGAAGAAGATCTTGTAAAAGGAAATTAAATCCATGTAATACTTCTGACAATGAACATGCGTGAAGGTTTACGACCTCTTTTTGTGACTGGTATCCATACTGAAGCATAGAAGGAATTGATTGTTAAAATAAATAAATCGTATTTTTGAAATATGTGATCATCAGATTGCTGTGTGGCCCCCCAAGAAATGCTTCGATTAGCCTGAAAAGTTTCATATTTGTTTACGTATCACAGTGGCATGCCATGAAAAACGGGCCGAAAAAATTGTGTAAACTTCTTCAAATTTCCCATTTTCAAATGCACCCTCGTCTTCGGGCGGCCGGCGCTAGAAACCCTGTACTGCATGCTGCCAAAGTATGTTACTTTTTCGTAATCAAATTATGCCAAACCATTATTCACAACATATTAAATAACAAAATTTAAAAGTTTCAGCAGATCTTCATATTCAGATGATTGAGATGGTTAGCACCGTCAACAAAAATGCCAGATCGAGTAGCCAGCTGCTATTACTTAAAAGTCCTCTTTCCTCAAGTACTGTAGTTCAGTTTCAGCCAATCAAGAGCAACATGTTTCAAGATGATAACAGGCAAGCCATAGGACTGGAGTCCTCAGATACTTTTTGGGACAGCTCTAAAAAATATTTTCAAAATGACGCGACCAAAACATTCCATGAGCATATAATTTTGTGGAAAATACTATATAAATGAAAATCATTTTGAAGAGTAATGTTAACTGCATCAGTTTTGTTGCTTAAACTTGTATGAAACGTAACACATGAAACAGTAAATCATTGCATTTATTCTGTCTTACGGGAATGCCAAATTTAAATTAGTTTGCGAACCTCTGTGGAAGTTTCCGAGAACCCCTAGTTGCAGACCCTTGCCATCGGGGATTTGTACGAAACAAAAAATTGATAAATATACAGTATTGGAGTGGTTCAATATCTCACGGTAGGCTACTTTGTTACGATCACAGGAATGCAATGTGCCACTTTAAATCACCCAATGCACCAAATGTGGCGCATGCGCCATAGAGTGGCCACCCTGGCCTATCAAACACTGTCATGAAACAGATCTGGTGAAGTTAACTGCAAGCAAGGTTATTAAGTCGAATCTCATTTTCTAGTTTTCAGATGTTGCAAGTTGCCACGCGACAGATTGTTGCAAAAGCCCTTACTGTTGTTCCTCATGAAATCTTAATTGTTCTAGAAAACAAGCCCTAATTAGGCAGGTTCAAGCTGAGCGTAAGAAAATAAAGGGAGAGCAAGCAAATCTTGTAACAGGTGATTTCAGATACCAGCAGGGTGCCAAATTCTAATCTTGTATGACTCAGTAGAGGATGATGAGGAAGTTTTGATCCTTGAAAAGCGTGATCGTTTTCGCCACTTGCGTGATGCCACGTGTGGTTTGTTGATAACGCTTTTGATGATGTTCCGGGTATTAAGACTCTGCTCTTTTCTTTCCCGCATAGTTTCAACAACTATTCAGCTTGCTCCAAACGAGTTCAATCGCCTTACTCGCTGCAAAATAACGAAGTGATGTTGATTTTTATTCTGGGATAGTAAATTGCAATTTAAATCATTCCCGCATATCTCTCACGTTTACTGACGAACTGTAAAATCTAAGTAAGTATTCTCCATAAGAGGGTAAGCATGGGGTCGATCAGGATATTTTTTTAATAGGAAATCGATTTCACGTATACGAAGCCTCATCAGTCCTAAAACCTGATTCAAATCGATCCTAAAAATTTATTTAAATAGATTCCTTTTGAACAAGCTTTTAGGAGTGAGAATGCGCAGTATGTCGTGAAATCGATTTCCTCCTAAAAAAATTCCTGATCGGTTCCTCGCTTACATCCCTTTTGGAAAGTACTTCCTTGGATATCGATATGTGCTAGTTCGAATCGTTGCAAAACAATGAAAGCAGGGCCCAGTCGGCTGATTCCTCGAAAGCATAAAGAAAACCCAGAGCTTTTCTTTATACTGTGAAATGAACAGAATGTTACGATTTGAAAGTGGAAATGGAAAGGAATATCAACAATCATTTTTTAAACACACAACTTCTTTCATAACAGATTGTGAACAACTTACTAAATGTTTCAGTGAAATTATCATGAAAGTTTGAGAATCATTATGCTGACATTGATTATTTCCTTATTACTTCTTGCAAACAGCAACGTTCTTTCCGACGAAGGTTAGTGCTTACTAATGGTTTTTGGTTTGATTTTTAGTTTTCAATAACAAAATATGTCCTTTCCAATACTTTCTTACGCAATTTCTTTTTTATTTCAAAAACAAATGATCAAGCGGATGCTTAAGATAATTTATTTTTTATTTCAATAACAAAATGTTACGCTAAGCGCTTTTTCGTAACACTGCCATCATTTAAAAGAATTGATGATAACGTTGGGTATCTCACCGCTTGTGTGAAGTTGTAGATACAACAATCCGAAATATGTATAATTCATGAAGAAATCAACGAACCAAAGCTGCCGTTTGATGCACGCCTGGGATCATCGAGAAATGTATTTGGAGTATTAATCCGGTCTTAGTCAAAGTAAGGCCAGATTTAACCAATGGTTTGGGGTCTAAGGCAAAGGTATGCAAGTGAAACTGATTTGTTCAATAGGAAGAGCAAACTAGGAGAACAAACAGCATTCTGTCTTTTTGAACAAATTGCGCCAAAATGTGTATGATGAACTAACTTTTCCCAAGAAACCTTGAAGTCGCACAAACAAATTTTAAGAAAAATGGGTTTCGACTACTCTTCTTTGAGAAGTGCCTCATACACCTGAGGGTTTCTCCACTTTCCACTGACAAGTGGCTACTTTTAAGCATGATCGCATTTTGCTTTGTTTGATGCTCATTAACTAAGTCAAATGAAACTAGTAATGTCTCTCTCGTCGTACGCGCAACAAACCACGAATGGGAAGTGCGCTATGAAAGAGCAAAGATAAGACACAAACAGGACACATGGGGCAAAAGGAAGCAGTAATAGAGGAAGTACTGCTTATGTCCTCAGCTGTTGCTTGTTGCCACAGTGCGAAGCTTTGCGCACTTTCCGTTCGGGCTCTCCGATATCGAAATTATCTACAACCAATACTGGTTGCTTTGAATCGCGTAATGGGATGTTTGAACACAGCTGCAATCGCGACGAATGAAGTTGTAAAATTTGCGAAATGCAAATAATTCTGCAACTAAAAGATGTTCGTCGCAGTCTTGAAGTGGCTGACATGTAAAATGCAACAAATCACACCTACCACACATTTTGTGAGCAAGGTACGTGGCCTCTATTGCTGCTTCTTGCCACAGTGTGAAGCTTAGCGTTTTTTGGGTTTGCCGATCCTGCCGGGCCCTCTGACCGCAATTGCCCTTTTTCTTATTGTTGTAGCTTGATTTTTAGGATTCGTACACATGGAAATGGTACTCAAAGTACACTGAAGTGATGCTCAGTGTATACATGGTTCTCACTGTAAATTGAAGTTGTATTCAATGCATGCAGGTTCTCAATGCATATTTCAAATCTTTGCTCCGTGGGAATCATAAATGCACACCAGGGAATCCCTAATTTTATTATTTTAGAAGGCAATTCTAATCCACGCGGGAAATCCTATTTTCTTCATTAAACCTCATTCTCAGTATTCCTGGATTAAAGAGCACACCGTCCCATTGTGGGGCGCACTCCCGCGTTGGGAACCATTGTACGAATTAAACCAAGACACCGGATTTAAAAACTATTTTCGTGCTTTTATCAATTCTTTTGCTTATAGTCAGGCCAAAGCACAATTTGTTTTCTTCGCTAATGAGCTCAATTTCCTGATGTTAAGTTATTAATCACCTATTTTGATTTTTCGGGATGTACATTATACAGTATCACAGCTATTTGTGTTTTAGAAAACATGGCAAATAAGTTAAACCTGAAGAATATTATTTGTTCAAGAATAATATGTACGCAACGGAAGCTGTGTTATTTACCATAACGACTTACACATTTTCCTGAAAAACTTGAAAAGTCAAAAAAGAAATTTGAAATTCGAACAACGAACTTCCAATTTATTAGCCGAAGCAAGAAGCAAACTGGAGAAAAACACCGTAAAAGTTTCTTTACATAAAATACTAATAACATTTCTGTAGAAAACTTGCTACATGTGAAAAGTTTTCATATTCAGTGTATTCAGAGTGTTTGTATCACTGCCTACATAAGATCTTTTAATTCCATGCAACAAACATATTTACCCAACTAGAGATTTTGTAAAAATGCTTAAATTAATGACGTCAACAGCACATAGCTGCAAATTTTTTTGGAATTTAATAATTCCATTCAATTGTTTCTGTGCATGGACGTTTCCTAGTAATTGTTGTGAGCTTTGATAGATGTTGATGGGATGTTGCACAGAAACGAAGTCAAATCTGTAATAAACATCCAGAATGGGACTATTTGGCGCCGGCCATTTGGCGCTGAGCCGTTTAGGCGCTAAGCTGTGTTGGCACAAACGTGTTTTGACGTTCACGCTTATGTACTTAATTATCATTACGCACACGCCGTTGCCTCTAAAACAGTGTGTTTTACCATTTTTTAGGATGTGTTTCAAGAATGCAACTACTTTTTCAAAGAAGGCAACAACTATTTTGCGTTTGTCCTGAGATGAGGTTAAGTTTATTTCTGTATTTTACGACTTCAACGAAGTGTTTTTCTTGATTATAAAAAAACTTCCTTTCATTATTTGCACATAGCCAATGACAAAAATGGTGTGAATCTCTTTAGCAACAGGCATAAACCAAAGTTTCGCCACGATTGGTACGATATTGATAAACACAGCAAAAGTAACCCATTTGCTACTGTTTTGAAAATATGAATCCTGGTCAAGTAACTCTAGACAATTCAGACTAAGCCAGTTTTCAACTAAGTTGTTTAAAGATTTAAAAAAACACATATTAACCTCTATCCCTCAATAGCGGCTTTTTTCCAGAGGTTCTTTCGAGTGGTTCTATCGAAATCCGTATTACTTTTCGTTTTTTGAATAAGGGAGAGTATATGGCCAGGATGGCGATGACCACTTCATGTGGGACAACAAAGACTGAGGTCGTGCAGGTGTCACTGGACATATTGGCAAAACTAAACCTTGTCAGATGGCCCCCCAAATTTTGGTGACAACAAGTTTGACGTGTGGATCGAAGGGCAGCCTTTGTAATTACGATTCGCAAAGGAGTTCGTTGAGGAATCAAGTTGCATCTGACTCGCCTCGCTCATGATAGGTCTCTTTTGTTGCTATTCAAACCTGCCAAAACACCAAAACATTAGCTTATTACGAGATGATGCATTTGTTCAAACGGGAAACTCAGTGAATTTCGGGTTTCCGTAAAAGACGCATGTTGAACTTTGAAGTGTGCAGCACTTCTCCATTCCGTGCCAAATGTATGAGGCACTGCATGAAGAAGGGTATATATGCACCCAGTGGTGTAGGGGGTGGGGGTGCATGGACTTCAAGCGAACCACTAAAAGTTTTGATTTGCCGAAAATCCGGGCAGAATCTTTGATCGTATGGGAAAAATCTCTCAAAAACTGGACAAAATTCCTAAAAATCCCGGCAAAAATGACCCCCAACCTTGTTTGATTTGAAAAAATGGCGCCCATCGTTTGCAGAAAAACACGAAAGTTCATGAAGACCTGAAGACCTTTTTTGGAGGTTACACCAAAACATTATCTTTGTTTGAGAAAGTTTGTACGCAAAAGTCGCACAAAAACATATTGGAGAATTGTGGCAAAATTCGGGCAAAAATCCTTTGCACACCCTCAAAATTTGCCTGCTCCTACACCTGTGTATGCACCGTTCCGAAAAGGCTTCACTCGTGATTTTGCCAAGTTAGAAAAACAAAAAGACCTTGTCGCAAATGCGACTTTCCTTTTCAGTACTGTTTCGCGAGATGCGTTCCACCACAGGCAACTTGTTTCCCGGTCTGACGTCAGCTACAACGGCAGTAATCGCTCAACCATTGCCGACAAAACAGCGTTGGTGTGCGTCGCATCGCATCGCAAGAAAACCAAGAGCATTTGCCAAAAGTGCGGCGTACCTCTATGCATCGACAACTTTCGCTTTTTCTACAAGTACCGCTAGGAGGCGATATAGAGTCAGTTATTTAGCACATTTGAACGTTGCTATGATTCGTTGGAGGGAAAGTTATTGTTTCAAAAGACTCACCTAATGCAATGCAAACAAACGTGAGGCAATAAAGCCGACATTCAACAAAAATATTTTTTTTCCAATAACTATGTTTTGTCGACCTTCAAGTTATTTTCTGTGGTTAGGTGGCCTTGATAATCAAAATACCTTGTTTCAATAAGTTTGTGATTGAGAGTTTGCCACTGACTGCCGGGAATTTTTGGTGAACAAACTTCGTCATATTGGCTAGAGGATCGTGAAGTGTAATAAAAGTTGGAACGTTCTCCGAAAAATAACAAAGTTTTGTGTGCGAACCTCATGAACTTCTATTCCATGTACATCCACAATTTTCGAACACAATATGGCATGGCACTTGTACAGACTGCCAACAAAGGTTACTAGAGGAATTCCGTTTTTATCGTGTATTTTTCGTGTCACTTCTATGCCTGGGCGTTTTTTGGAGTGGACGTGTTTTTTTTTAAATAATTTCGTTTCGACATTCAACAAGTTACTTTTTCAAGGTCAGTTTCCTGAGCAGGCAAATGAATGTAAATTCTGAAAACGGCAAAACAGTTTGATTCACGGGCACCACTTCAGAAGTTGCGAGTTATAGATTGGAATCACGACATAAACGCATTTTTTATGCAACTTCATTACACAAACTTGTGAGCCTATGTACTTGCGCCAGAAAGAGACGAGCGTCGAAACCGCTCAGCTCCAAAGCAACCCGGCGCCAAATAGTCGTTGGCAAAACTGCAGCGAAAAAGGTAGGCTTGTAACCAGAGGGTGCGCATGGAGAAGAAGTCCCCCCTAGAAAGATTTTCGCCCATCCCCTAGAAAAATGTGTTGGACATAATTTAAAACTATTGGACACAGTTCAAAAAATTTGGGCCCCTCTCAGAACACTCGTCGCCCCTCCTGGTGTCCCAAGCTCGTTACGGGCCTGGCAAAAAGTACCGGAACAATAAGTACCAAAGCAGAATTTGCTCAGTGTTTTGCTATTTTGCTGAAGCTAATTCAAAAACTAATGGTTACAGTTCATTTTTGTAACGAATTTGGACGTTTCAAGGAACATGCTTCCTGAAATTTTCTGAGCTCCGATATACGATAAACGCGGTCATATGCCCTGCTGGATGCTGGAGAAAAACCCACGAGCTGTGTGGCACAGATGTTTATGGAGATGGACCTGTGTGTCTGGCTGCAATGCACGCTGGGATTGTTCAAGGTAACAAAATATTAAATCTGCGGGTTATTTTTGGTTCAGTGGAATATTCCCATATCTGAAAATGAAGGAATACAGTAGATGGTATACACAAAATAAATTATGGTAAAGTGCAAATTATAGTGCTAAGACTTTTGCGATAGTTGCGATAATTTCATCGATAAATCCATGTTTGAAAATTACAGTAAAAGTTTGTCCTTCGTGTTTTTCCAAGTGAGAATATGTCGGTACTTTTTTGCAATTTTAATGACAACAGAACCAAAAGTCACAAAATAACTGAATATGCCAGAACAGATCAACACAACATCTATTTCATGTATTTTATATGCAGAGTATGGAGGACTTGCTCACGTGTTCAAAACAAAAGGGTTTCCATCATCATCAGGAAGTACGCGGTTCGGCGTGACGACGTCAAAGTGCGGACCACAAAAAAGAGGTTATGCGTTTTCAAGTAAGAAAGTTTCAACAACGAGCGTTCAGACAGAAAATAAATGGTTGCATGAATCAGCTTCATAGGCTCCCACCCACGAGGCCATTGACGGTAACGGGTGCATTACCCATCTCAATTTCAAAACGTTGCACCACACTTAAACGCTCGCTCTGGCCACCATACTGGCCGCCAAACGTTTCATCGGTTATAACTCCTGCACAAGATGGGATAGAGATAGGGTTGCCAGATATTTCTGTAAAAATACCGGCCATTTCCTCAACACTGACAAAAACTTTGTCATCGAAAAAATAATAGAAATAAGGCGTACACCAAGTTTTTGTAGTTATTAGTGAACACTGCGCATTCAAACACAGCCTATCCATATCTTTACCACAGGCGATAGTAACAATGATTGAGGTAAAAACTTTATCCGAGAGATTAATCTTTGTAGATTAATCACAGTCGCGATGAAACCTGGTTTGCACGAAAATAAATTCAAGAAAACATTGAATCAACGAAAATTGCTAAGATTTAATAAGAGTAGAATTTATCAATCTCTGTTTTTACGCAGTGGAGTATAAGGTTCACTAGTCGCTACAATGTCATTCTCTTCCTGTGCATTTCTACGATTTTCCTGCATTCTTCTGCAATAGCTTGTAATACTAACGACAACAACTCCACCTGCGCCAGTTTTACGGTTAATTACCAATAAAATGCTCATACAGATCACGTTTATGACGTAGGAGCATGGTAAGAATGACTAAACAAACAAACAGATAAAACAAAGAGACTATGAGTATTGTTACGTTACAAGTGATAATGGTTTGCTCGCAGTTTGGACTTCAAATGAAATTCGCTGAAGGAACTGTCCTGACAAGATTCATTACTAGAGTGATTGTAATTTGAGTTCTGCGTTAGTTCCTTTTGGAGTTACTCCAATCCATTTATTTAAGACACAGATTTTCAAAGCACTGGCTTCTTACCGGCCTTTGCTACATTAGCAGTAAAATGCCGGCCAGGCCGGTGAAATACCGGCTATCTGGCAACCCTAGATAGAGAGCCAGCGAAAACTTCCCTGGATGCAAGAGACAGAAAGAAATCCAATGAGTTTGACAAACATTTTTTTTGCATTTGACATTTTTGACAAAAACTCATTATTGTGGTTTTTCCGTAGTAATTCCTTGGCAATTTTCGGAGAAAATAAAAATAACTCGTTTCCCGCATCCCGCTTAGCCTTTCCGATCTATTTTTGCGCTTCGTCTGAATAAACCCTAGAACACAACGTACTCAAACAAGTTGGATCGGGCCGTTTTGGGGGGAAATATTAAGGGGTAAAGTAGTGTGGGTTGGGTCGATTGAGTTCCTGATCACCTTTTAGGGTCCTAATAACAAAGTACTGAGGTTAGTGACATAGTTTGTATCTTAAAATGTTCTAGGAGCTATTCTGAAGCTTCAGAGACCTTGATCAGCCTGCTAGTCTAAAGGGTTGGGGAGTTAAGGCCAAAAATAATCCACAAAATTGACTCAGCCACCTAGTGAATTTTTTTATTTTCTTCAATAATGAAATTTTCCTGTCAATATTTTGGCTTGAAAATTGGTCGGGTGTTGTGAAATACCCAAATACACTTTTTCGGTAACTTTGGTGTGGTTCGTGGGTACCGATTGGCAGAAAAGGGGCTTGAACCTAAAAAAACGAAATACGTGGTTTCTGCCCTTTGGACACCCCACCAGGAAATATTGCAACTTTGGTGATCATCATTGAAAAGGTAAGTCGTTACCGACATTTTTTATGTAGAAAGTTTGCTTCCAACGTGTTTGGTTTGAGCTCTATGATTGAATGGACGCAACTGGTTTTCCTAGCCTACGTGAAAAACGTTTTTTTCCCCTAAAACGACGTCATACGTACGTGCCACCTACCTCAACAGATGTGGTGCTGTTTCGCGGATCCAATGATGCCTTCACTGACAACCCTTTCAGAAGTTATGGCCATAGAAAGGTTTGCCGACCACCTTAGTGGCAGGCGCGCGCGTTAAAAGGTGGCTTTTGATGAATAAGACGAAGTAAGACTTCAGTGAAATCAACGGAACACCATATGGAAACTATCCTACTCTACTTCGGTTTTAGAAAAGCTTATCAAAGCAGTATGGCTTGCCAATAGTTTATGATCACTCAAACGTTGTGTATTGTGTGTTAGAGAATTCATATTATGGCTGATCTTTACTTTAGGTTTTAGAAAAAACTTTTATGTGGAAGTTGGTGATTATGAAATTCAAACTTGTATTGAACCTCTTGTAATCACCAACCTAGAGTAAAGACGCAAGCACAAAGCTTGATTTGTTTCGAAGCGGCTGCTCGAGCACCAGCTTCCTGCATCCCACCTCATATTGATGAGGATTGGAAACTTTGTTTCATGAACATCGCAAAATTTCCCTTCCGAGAACACTTGCGTTCATCAAAAAGGTTTATCATTAGTTGCAGTGTAGGCCATGTATCGTGACGTAGCCATATATGAAATTCGTAGATTTCTGGTTTTTACAACTGTACTGTAAAACTCAATGCGCAAATATGGCGATGGGACACATGTGCCATGAAGCACAAACGTTTTCTAAGAAGCACTTCAATTAAAAGCTGTTTCTGTTAAGATGAAGTCATTGATTTTGCAAAAATAGTATTCATTCGTGACTATGAATTGTTATGAACAAACATCCACTCTGACGTTTCAATCAAGACAATGTGGAGAATCATTCGTTACAATGGCAACTTATCTCCAGAGTGCGCCTTTAAACAATGTGACGAAGAAAACAACAATGCTAGCACACTGCGCAGTGAAACACGTCTGTCGCAATCACATAAAATCTGCTCGTCCGTTCAGTATTTCTTAAGATTCTGTTAATTTTTCTTGTTGATGAAGCAATAGAAAGATACTGCAACGTTGTGCTGACACTGTTTTGTTTTCATCTGTAAAGAATTAATAACTTTTGAACAAAATCTTGAGAGGATCAAGATAATGCAATGTTGTGCTGACACTATTTTGAACAAAGTTTTCCTGCACCTATTCATACAGGCCGAACACGAGACTGAACAAGCCGCAAGTACCATTCTAGACATTTTCAGTGTGATCCAACGAAGAATCTAATTTGTTTGCCTGCTTTTTTAATGTATGCCCAACCCGCTGTAAGGTTTACCTACAGTTTACACATTGTAGCCTGATTATATCAACTGGCACTTTGCCACTAAGGCAGGTTTTATGTGGTGACGATGTTAATCCATAAATGTTTTCCAGTTTCTTGTAGCACTAAGGGAAACATGGAATACGACATAATGGAAATTCAATGTCCTCGCAACTGCGTGAAGAACTATGTACATGTTGCTGATCAGAAGAATGGAGTTTATTCTATTAACTCGTCAGTCTGTGCTGCTGCTTATCGGGAAAAAATAACAGGTACCATCGATGATATGCGCATTGCTCAGATTCGCACAGCAAGTTAATTTGTAATGTGCTATGCGGAGGGGTAAAATCATAACAAGGAGCGTTTACTACCCAGAATATTTTAGATTGTAGTAACGAATTCAGCTTCAAATATTTATACAAATGCCACAGACGTTTTCGTTTTCACATCCCTGCATTATAAAACGACTGATGACTCAATGAAATCAATGCAGGGTGTCCAGTGATTTACATACCGCGATGCCTTTTCTTCATCAAGGATCATAGAATGTTGTTTAGCGACGACTGGCTAATCAGACATTTAGAAAACTCTCTTTAGTGATCTCATTAAACTTGAATCAACAGAAATACAGTAATTATTGAAATTCTAATTACATGTTTATTTTTGGAAAAACTGTTATGAATATTTAATACAATATCTAATTCTCAACAATCAAGCAAAGCGCTGTCCGTTTTCATGAATCAAAGCGGTTTATATGAAAAATGTACGTTAACCTCCAAATGAAACGATGGTAACGGAAATAGACCAAATTCATTAAAAAAATGATTTGTTTCAAATATCGTTTGCACAAAGCATCAAATTGTATTTCTTAATGTTTGTTTTGATAATGCAAAAAGCGCTGATTGTAAATCAATTTGTTTTCATTTTAATGTAATTCAGTCCAAATTTCTAAAATTGGGAACCGCATAAGAAAGGTTGTCTTTTCTTTTCACATACGTTCATACCCGCACAGTTTTTTAAAAAATGTCACCAGTCTTGTGAAAATTGAGGGAGTAGTTTTTGGTTTATCACTGTTTGTGTATTTTTACCACTATTTGCCATTCGCATTGATGAGCAACAGAAAAAGGAACATAATTATAAATCTGCTAGTGCAATCCTGCTAAAATTGGTGACCATTCCCACATTTTCCAGGTTGGGTTTTCGAAATGGGCAGCTTAATTTTAGCTGAAACCTATACTTTTCATGATATTTGTGCTTTGACCACCTGCATTGCTTAGACAATTTGGCATGGATACCGGAATATTTTCCAAAAAAATTTGTTGGTTTGCATAGAAGACATGCCTATATTTCCAAAAACATTGTTCTCAAATTGTTCTCAAGAGTAAGACTTATGAGGTTTTACTGCAGGGGATCCCAATCATACCCCTGCACCCATAAAATGTTTTCTTCTGATTTTGCACCCCCTACATTTTATAATCAAGATTTAGAAGTCAAACGTTTAGAAAATAGTTTGAATTTCATACTATGCACAGAAAATCAAACGTACACACAGGAAAGGATGACACAGATTAACATTTGAATATCCTTTACAAAAACAAATAACTTGCTTAAAATACGTACAAAACAATTAAATCAACTTGCCGACTTTCAAAAGTATGCGAATGAATTTATTTGAATTAAGTTTGTGTTCCTTTATATTGCTTATGAGTTTTCAGAAAGGTGACACTGTGTTGCTGATATATCCTGCCTTTACATTCAAACGATTTCCAGATTTCAATTAACTGACAAAAAGTGCTAAATCTTGACCCATATGCTGTAGGTGTGTTGTTGCCAATAGAATGAGCAAAGCAAGTACAGTTTCACAAGGTCGTTGAAAAATAACGGTATCTGCGCACCAATACGCTTTCAAAGTTTTACCTTCAATTTGCATTTCAGGAGCATGATATAAGATTTTCTTTTAGAACTCAATTATCTGACATTTTACCAATTTACCGTTAATTTTTTTGCAGTTAATGCTTTCGTGAAGAATTAATATCGTAACACTTTTTGTCTATAATTAATTGCAGCAGATAACTAAAAACCTACAAGAGAGTAATAAAAATCAGAGGTGATCGGAGTAACTTTTTTTGACTCTTGCTCCTGTTCCAATAAGTGACTACTCCTGCTCCAGAGCTCATTGGAAATTTACACTCGGACTCCTATTTGCGCCGCACAGAAAACAAGAAAGCAGTAACTGTTTTGCCTCATGAGGCAAACGCTGCTGGAACTATTTTGCCTTTACGCAACATGTACAATTTATGTCATGGTTTTAGTGCTGGCAAGCAGTTAGTGGCTTCTTATCTGCGTTGCATGAACTGTAAAACCTTATCTGTTTACTCTGTGTGTATTATTATGCAACCACTTCACCCAAAATCATGTTCATCTAAAGGCACAAATACCCCTCACAGTGTTTTCTAAATGCAACATAGAAATTGCCAGTCAGAAATAGTATCAGATGTTGCTGTCATCTGAACCAAATCTAGTTCAACTTTTTCAGTTCTAGCCTGATCCAAATCTTGTTTAACTTTTTCATTTAACTCTATGTGCTTTGGGCGCAAGCACAATGGAACAAAAACAACTACTCTTATCTTTTCACATAGTAGTCACCACAAGTAAAGCAACTTAGGTTACATCAAAAACACTTCATACCACCTGATGCACACAATTGAATTGTTTCCATTATTATATCGTGAACTTGTAAGATAATAAATGGCATGTTTAGGAATACCCTGAGGCAAACTGCATTTCGGCTGCCTAGGCTCAAACTGCACTGCTGTTATTGCATTGAAAAGCTACATACACAATTGTATTAAGCATTTTATTAAAAATACCAAATTGTGAATACCTCTCAAAAGACGACACTGCGCAGAGGTAAAACTTCCAGTATTGACGTATCCACAAAATACAAAAAAATGTTTCCTGTGACACAGAAATTGAGCAGTGGGAAGTACCAGCCAGAACAGAGCTCGTCACTCTGTCTGCCACCCTCCTTCATCCTGACCCTCCTGCACTGAATTTTCACTGCCCAATTTAAGCAAGAAAAGAGAGCCAACACCTTCATGGAACAATTAGCTTTTCAGAGAAAATTAAACTAAATGAAAGCCATAATCCAGCTCCTGCAAAAACTGCAAAGTAAACTCCTGTTCTTTCACCGGGTCTGGCTTATATTCAAAATCCCGACTTTCGGTTGTACTCAGGCTCCGGGCGAAATGGCAGACCCAGACCGGTCTGATCTTAGATAAAGATAAATAAAGATAAAATCTTAGGTATCTTAGACAAAGATAACAATCTTGGTTTCACATTGGCATATTTTTGCCACCTCTTTGTGCAGAAAAAGAATATATTCAGGGCAGTTAGTGGGGACCAAAGCATCTTTAAAAGTGAGTGCAACAACTCATTTTGCATGATGCACTAAATGTTTCCAGTTGTGAATGAAGAAATTAGACACCACCATTGTAATGTCCGAATCAAAATGTAATGTTACGATCACTTTTTAATGCTTAGGAAACAGTCATTTAAGCTTTTTGTGGTTGATGCAGAAAACGTTTACATTCCGCCCATTGTAGTGGAAGGAGTGTCAAAGGTCGTGGTCACAGATGACATATTCATTAGTGGTTTACAGAATCCGGATTGTAGGAGTGAGCTCCGGCTGGAGTCTTAATGAATTTCTAAAATAGGAGCGAAGCCATAGGTGATTTTTTCTCGAAAAGCCGGAATCGGAGTGGAGCCTGAGTCATTTTATATTGACGAGGTTATTTTGATTATTTATTATTATGATTGTAGGGCGTTTGTTTTACATAGCTGGTCATAAAGCAAATTATAAATGTGCGAAACTGCTTCACAAAAGTCACAAAAATTTTAGTACAACTTGGATCATAGAAAGGTGTAGCTGATGAGTTTCATGTGTGCAAAGAATTGGACAATTTATTTTTCATGATGACATAGTGAAGACTCATTGGCTCATACAATTTCGTTCACATAAAAATCTTGCAGCATTCAATTTGGAATTTTTAGCAGGATTCGGAGTGGATGACGCAAGCATATTTCGGAGACTTCAGCCAAAGCCGGAGTGGAGTTGAAGTAAAAAAGTTTAGACTCCGTATACCACTGATATTCATGCAATGCTTGTTTCACGGTGGGGTTAAAAACGAAGGGACCCATAAAAATCTCACCAAATCTCATTGTTCTCTTTGTCAGTGTGCTCAATAAGTCCCATCCACCGCATTTCATCACAGGTGCAAGCAACATAGATCATTAGTTTGAGATCTTGCATCCTGAGCGAAGGTGAGGATTCAAATACCTTATGTGCACCAGCAAATTGAGTACCATCAAAACATGTTCCAAGCTTACAGATCCAATCTTGCTGGCACAGAAGATGTGTCAGGCTAAGGTCCCAGGTATTGTGCGACCTTTCCAAAACCTTCCCTGTGTTGCAACTTTTGTTCGGCGCGGCGTTGAATGCGCCATTCACTACGAACAGAATGTGTGAGAAGAATAGCACCTTTATGTAAGTGGCGCGAAGACGCAGTAACAGGATGACGGAGGTACGTGATCTCTATTGTTGCTTTCTGCCGCAGTGAAGAATTTTGCACAGTTTCCATTCGGGATTTCCTATCCTAACAAAATGGATCTGTGACCAGGATGTGAAGGCCCTGCCAGGTGCAAACTTCACAAATAGAACGTGCGATCAGTGGTGTGGTTCATTGTGAAAGGGAGACAACGTAGACCTATTGCCTTAAACCATAAGTGGTTCCGTCGATTCAGAATTTCGTTTATTCCCTGATCCAGATTTTCAATTTGCACACTTTCCCTTGACTGTACTACCGGTGCTATCAAAGGTAAATTTTACGTCTGGTCGCAAAAAATGACCAGCTTGCAGCCAAACTAAAATCACTCGGGTGAAATTAATAGGCTATCTTGAAAGCTTAAGCAAGTTCTTATATTTTTTCTATTGTCCACCGTACCCATATGAAAGGTAAGCCACCTTCTAAAATGTGAAAAATGTTTTGTAGGTATGGGTTCAAATTACATTTGGCACTTTGTAGACAAAAGCATGTTCCAAATTATTAGAGATCACACAATGTGACAAAACCTTCGAAGATACACCAACTCTTGCATATAACACAATTGGATTAAGTGTACAAAGATGTTTTGACCAATGACAACATTGTACATCATCCTGGGTGATGAACCAATAATTTCCTGCGAAGTCTTCCAATATGACAACAATGACCTCATTGTTGTCGCTTTGGCGAACTTTGCATTGCATTCGTTTGTCAGATAAGACGAAATCTGGAAATCGCTTAAATGCACAGACTGATTATCAACCAGGGACGCTGGAACATCGGTAGAGCAGGGGGCAGTCATAAAGTTGAGGGCAATGGAAAGTTATGAAAAACAAAAAAATCGTTACCAAACATGCTTGCTGCTGTTCACCAAGAATGTTGAACTCAAATAATAAAAGAAACTATAGAAAATGTATTTCAATTCGATCTTGATAAACCATATAATTACCTATGATGCTGTTATGAAATAACACCTTTGTCCCCGTTGTCCCTCTTTTGAAATGTCAGGGGGTAATGCCACCGCTCTCCGGCGTCCCTGCTTACCGTAATCAGCAGTCATTGTCTCGCTGCTTTACCTCCCAAGATGTCTGCCTTCAACAGTCACATGCGGCAAACCGCCTAATATCGTAACTTGAAGTGAACATTAGAAGAATTGTTGCAATGTTATTGTCACACAATAGAGACCAACATTAAAACAATCCGCTTCAAGTTTGAAAACCAGCTGCCTCTGCAGGCAAAGCGGACATGAGTGAGCTCCAAGCTCACCACTGGGTGACACCAGAACAGTGAACTTGGCTCTTGTGCAGAAGGCCTACGAGAGGAGGGTACAAGAGGGAGGCTGCATCGTACCCTGGACCGGGAGGTACTTGGACCCGGAAAGATGAAAGTACTCAGGCTACGATTTTCTGTAATCAAGCCAAAAATTAATGGTCGCTTTCTGTGAGTGTAGCGCTGGTAGCTATATTTGAAAATCTTAGCATGGTAGTTGTTTTATCTATATTCGTATTACTATACAAACAAGCTATACAAGTTTCGACGAGGACCCAAAAGCAAGGGGGCCCGATATCGGTCCTCGTACCCCTGGTAAAATTTCTCACAGAGGTCCTGCGTTGTGCAGTGTGAGTTGTCGTACCGGCAAATAAACTGTTCTTGCAAGAAATAAATCAATTTATCACAATTGAGCTGCTGACGTCAAGTTTTCTAGAAACTTGTGGTTCTTAGTCCCAATTTCCAGGGACGGGAAAATGCCTGGTTTGACCACTCTGAGGACACCCATGGTTTTAACGTACAACGAGTGCAAAACTGTTTGCTTGAGTTCAGTGCAAAAGCGCACCAATAATAGTCATTCTTTTCGCATTTACCTGTTGAGTAACAATGTTGACCTGTAACAGAAATCAAAGAAAACCATTCTGAATTTTATATGTGAATGAATAGCTGCAATAAATTTGTTTGAAGTTGATCTTGATAAATCATGAAATTACTTATGATGCTGTTATGCCAGGGCACTTATGCCCCCGTTGTCCCCCCCTTTCAAAGGGCAGGGGGGCAATGCCCCGGTAATGCACCCGTTCTGGCGTCCCTGCTACCAACAACACAGTGTCACTTTTATAAACACACACGAGCAAATAAACAGGAACAAAAGAGTTGTTTAACTGCATTACATTAGCAAACGATTGGAAGTCAGCCTATTGATTTAATTATTTCGTACATATTTCAAGCAAGTGATTATTTTCTGCAGAGGATATGCAAGTGTTAATCTGTGTCATCCTTTCCTGTCCATACATTTGATTTTCAATAGATATGAAAAATGCAGAAATTGTTTCCAAATTTTTGAAAGCTAGTCCTTGATTAAAAGATGTAGAGGGTACAAAGTCAGAACAAATTTTTTAAGGTTGAAAGAACCAAAAGAATTGAGATTCCTCGCAGTAGAAAATCTTGTTATTGGCAAAAATATTTTTGGAAACATAGCAATGCCTGCTATGTAATCAGCAAAAATTTTGAAAATATCTTTCGGCATCCATTTCAAATTGTCCGAGATATAAAGTTGTGTCAAACACGAATATCATATCATGAAAGGTAATGGCTGTAGCTAAATTTGAACTGAACATTTCGAAAGTCCGACAAAGAAAATGTTGGGATAGACACCGATTTCATTAGTATTGGACCATCATAACTGGAGTTATACACATTGTTGTGCTGCTCATCAATATGAACGCCATCTAGTGGTAAAATACAAAACTGTGATAAACACAAAATCGCTCACTAAATTTGCGCAAAATTCGTGTCAAATTTTTTACGGTTCTAATGGCAAAGGTTTCATAGAAAAATAAAATGAAAAGTAGAACGTGTGGTACTAAGCCCATGTGTATATTGTAATATGACGAAATGATTTCATTATAAGAAGGCTTGTGCAGAGTTAGATTTATTTCTTTAATGTATGTTTGAATTGTGCTGATAAACGAAGCGCTCATTGGCACAACAAAGTTTATGCAGCTTTCGATTTGTTTTTTCAAGTTGTTTGTTGATGCCTAGTGTAAAAATCACTGACTGCGATAAAAATGATGCGGGGTTGAGATTATTCATTTGTGTTTGTTTTGATGATAACTTCATGCACAAGGTACTGAATGCAAAAAAAATAGGTAGGAATGGACCTATTTCTGAAAGGATGTTTTGTTGATGTATGATGCACAAAGTGCTGATTGCCAAAACAAAATTCATGTAGGGTTACATTCATTTCATGAAGTTTGTTTTATGATGCCTACAGTAATGCACAAAGTGCCTACGCAGTGACAAAATTGAAGAGCGTTAGGCCTATATCTGGTAGTTTGTTTTGATTACGCCTGACGAACAAAGCTCTGATTGCAACAAAAATCTATGTAGGGTTAATGAAACTTTGTTTTTGATGAAGCATGACGCACAAAGCACCGAATACGATAACAATATATATGCAGGATTTGATATATTTCTTAAACTTGTTTTGATTATGCGTGATCCACATGGTGCTCATTGCTACAAGAAATGTGTGCAGGTTGAGGATTACATGTTGATATTTGTTTGGTAATGCCCAATGCCCAAATCACTCATTCCCATAACAAATTATGCAGGTTAGAAATATTTCGTAAATTTTATTTTGATTATGTTGATGAACAAAGTGCTCATTGATAAAAAATTTTTTGCAACGTTAGATTGATTTCTCAAACTTTATTTTTACATTGGCTGATGCACAAGTATTGAATGCCATAACAAATTTATTTATTGATATGGTGGTTTTTTGGTGGCGCTTTATAACTGCAATGGTCTTGTAGCGCCACGACTGAGTTTGTATATTTTCCGCTTTTATTTCACTCGGTTTCTTTTTTGTGTTCCTGGTGTGTTCCCTGCAGCTCTTCCGCAGACCGTGCGCCTGGTAAGAAGGCTACAGTACCAGTTTACAAGGTCTTGGTAAGACCCGGCGGAGAGCTAGGCTCTCGACCTACCAGCACCGAAGCGGACGCACTTACCACTAGACCACGTGCTGGTCTCGATAACAGCGTTTGTGCGGTTTTAGTCTCATTCCTTATAGTTTGTTTTGATTAATGCCTGATGTAGAAATCGATGATTGCGATAAAACACTTTGCGCTGATTACGATAACAAGTTCTATGGCCCACAGGAAAAGTGTCATGGCCTACCACTGTGGCATGACACACGCACGGCTGAAAACCACTTACTGATCTAAGAATTGTTCACTCGTAATATTTACAGAAATTGTTTCAAAACGTAGCGATTCAACCACTGCTTGAACTCAAATCTGATGTAATTTTCCACAACTGAAGTATTGCAAAACAACTTTTTTTAAAATCTGTTATTTTTAACAAGTGGACCATTCCTTTGCAGACATGAAGGGAGGTATGGCAACAGTTTATAAATTTTCTGACTGTAACACACCAGTGTCCTGGCACGGTAAATCTGATAAACCGCGAAAGTGTGCTTCCGCAAGATCAAAATTCTCGTTCAGAAGTAAGTGGGATATTGCGTAAGTACGTTTGGAAATAGGTGTGGTTTTCATGCTGCTTCAATATAACTGAAATTGACCATCATGTGATGATTTTTCAGAACCAAATGCGTGTGTTCCCAACCCCTGTCAAAACGGAGCAAGTTGTGTTAATATTCCAATCAATGAATACCACTGTGAATGCACTTCTGGTTATTATGGTGACAACTGCGAAATTAGTAAGTATCTCAGGTAGCATACGAAAAGCACATAGCAAGTAAATTTTGTATGATTAAAAGTTTACAACTTCTAAGAATGTGATCAAGCTGAAACGTACCATGGGTTTCTACAAGCGGTATGTAATAAAAACAAACGTTTCAGAAATGAAAATGTCAAAATGACCACTATATTGATCAGAGCGGGAAGATTGGGGAATTAATAGTTTTGCATGCTCTTTTGGTGTGAAGTTCAATTTCATTTATGCTCGCTTTTTGCACTCCTTTCTGAGCATCAAGAGTGGTCTGCGGGGCCCATTTCCGCTTGCTTGCGCCGTGGGTCGCGCGGCCACTCTCGCAGTGAATGCTGCACCGGTGGTGAATCAATGGCGCCACCGCGTGTGCATCTTGCACCCACTCCTTAGACCAAGCACGATGCTGGACATGTCGTAAGTACCGTTTTTCAGGTCATTGGTGTGACCCGACCGGGTCAGGTCGAATTCATCCTACCAGATTTGGTGGCGTGTGCTCAAGCAACTGTACCACTTAGTCACTATTGTATAAAGTTACTTCACAGAACAAAACGAGGTGCATTTCAACATAGCAGATTTTGCAAAGAACTCGTATTTCAAGGAGCTGCAGTCACACTTGGAAAACATTTTCAACTACGGAGGTCACTACATGTTTGTGTAATTCGATACAACACATAAGTTCATTGAAGGAGCTTCTTGAAAAAAACATTATGTTATGGTATGAACCATTCAATACAGCGAAGACAAAAAGAATAACTTATTGACGCTGCGGGAAATCAACAAACGTTGAGTGGCACGTACGCACATTAACTATGAGCCAGTGGTTCCCGCTCTGCGGCAGAAGATTAGATTGTCGACTTATCGACGTTTCAAGGCTTCCTAAAACTTCAGAAATTTTCAATATTAAAAGGCGTTGCTAATGCATTTGTTACAAAAAGATAGAGTGGATATATTTCACGCAACACTGCATTCGACTGCAGAAAAAATGAATGCATTCATTCACTTCAGGTAAGTCTAAACTCCAAATTTTTTATTGAAAATTGCAGGGGACCATGCAAAAACTTCGAATTTCACGTCGTCGCTGCCGTTTTCAATTAAATTCCAAAGCACTCTGAAACAATGCGCCATGCAGAAAGATTGCGATGGCCGATGTATTATCGTAAGGCATTAGGACAATTTATCGAACGACTACAGTTTATCGAACAACAGTTCATTGAACAACAGTTTATCGAACGACAGTGTATCGAACCGAAAGTTTATCGAAACGACTTATCTGACACAACTGTCGAAAGACAATTTTACGGCATGGTCACCACGTTGCAATGTACAGCTGCAGTCATAACTGTCTACTTAATTTTATCCAAGTGCAAAGTCCGCTTTTATCTTTCTTTGGTATCGACTGGTAGTTAGCGGGAGTCAGAACCATGAAAACCAGAGGTCAGAACAGCAGTGAAGCGAGCAATTGCAAGTGATTCTAAAGTAGCTTAGAAATGGAATTCGTTTTAAGTGAGAAGGCGAGCAAAAGTGGCTTTACAAGGTTTTATGTATGTCAGTAACAAAATTCAAAAGGACGCAGCTGTCGGTTCGATAAACTATCGTTTCGATAAATGGTTGTTCGATAAACTGTCGTGAAGTTTGATAAAGTTTCGTTTGATAAACCGTCATTCGATAAATTGTCATTTCGATGAACTGTCATTCAATAAACTGTCGTTCGATAAATTGTGGCAGGGGTGTAGTGTCCATGAATGCACGGACTCAGGGCCGTCGTCAGCGGGGGGGGCCAGTGGTTCCCTGGGGGGCCAGTGGTTCCCGGCCCCCCCATTTGAAATCTGTGTCCCCCTATTTCACGCTTGGCCCACCGGTTGCTGCATACATCCAATACTGCATTTTAAAAATATGGTCCTCCTTTTGGCTTTTGGCCCCTCCTTCTGGTTTTTGGCCCCCCTGCTGCTAAATCCTGGCGACGGGCCTGCACGGAATCCACTGAATGCCTTACCTTTAATGAACAAATCTCAGTTAACACAAAATTTTAAATTAATTTTAAATCATAAACAAGAGCAAAAATGAAAAACAATGTAAGTTATTTCTCACAAGAAAGCCTTTCCATCGTGTTTGTTTTTTGATTTCAGTAAAACAAATTGGGGAAGCACGCATGCGGAACGGGAGACACGCATTTAAAATTTTGCGATTGAATGTGTGTGTCCCAAGAAATTATTCTTTTGCTTGTACGTTGTAATGCAAAATGTATCCTACTAAAATGTATTTGTTCCCCAGCGAAATATCTTGCGTTTCTATGACAGCAAATTTACTTTTCGAACCACTGCAAAATTGCTCTTGGATTCAAGGCATGCAATTTTCAGTTTTGGTTTCGCGTCGTGTGACGCAATCGACCTGGAGAGTGGAGAGAGACTTGAACTGAGTCTAGTCACATGACCTGCTGTAGCTCTGTGTTGTGTGTGCAGACTGCAGAATAGGTGCATCTTGTAAAGTTGCGTTTCAAGTTGCAATTATAGTACATTATTGCAACTATAGTATATGATAGTACAGCCCATTTTCTTATGAACGAAAGAGAAATGCAGCCTACTCGGTGCAGGTTGGTCAACACCAAATTTGAAGCTGCTAAGCTGAAGCCAAACAAAGCTTTTTTTTAAGAAAATTCACCACAAACCTGTTTGAAAAGTTCATCTGATTACGTGGAAGCTGTTCAACAAATAAGTTGTATTGCTATCCTTGTCTACTTTTTTCTAACTAAGGTATTTCGGTCTAGGGCTCACCACAATGCAGGTCGATGTAAATAATTAGCATAGTAGAGGTGTTGGATGCCGTGATATGTCTCCATCACACTTGAAAATTTCTGTAGCTCACAACACATTTGGCCAAATCAGGATTAATATGCTGCTGCACAATCAAGAGTGTAGAATGTTAGGGTTTGAATTACAGCTTGAAAAAATATTTTGACCATAGATAGGCTATGTCATAAGTGCCTGTGTTGGGCACTTGTTTAAAATTTGCTTGCCACAGTATGTCTTTAATGTCATGTACAAGTTCTGAGAATTTACTGTTGATATTACGACAGATATGTGCCATAGGTATATAAATTGTATGTTTTTTCATCTTTTGCTTCCTACGTTTTGTGCACTTTAGTCCTGAACACAGTGCAATAGAGACAAATGTCTGACATTGCAGTACTTAATAAGTCTTGCCACCTTTGGCCTAAACTGATTGATGTTGTAAGATTTCAGCCATTCAAGGTGTGTAAATGTAAGCTGATAAGCACTCTTGTTTGTGTTGTTAGCCTGTCATATGCACATAAATCTGAATTGTTTGTGATGTTTGTGTGTTTTGTATACTTCCCATGTTTTGATATCCTCATGGTGAATGTTCCTGTGTGAACAATTTTTCTTTTCATATAGAAAAATGTTCAATTCCATTTACGCTTATGCAGTTTAGCCAGCTTAATAAGTGCTGTGGTGGTTATCTTACTTCCTGGTAACTTGCCATTTTGCTACAAATTTAGTTACTTATATTTTGGCTGTTTCGGTTTGGAGGTGTCTGTGCCATGGTACATTTAATTACAATTATTGAAGACCTTGATAGTGATTCACTAAACCTCCAGAACTAGAGTAAAAAATATGGTTATTTGATGTGCTGCTTAAATGTGTGGTTGCCACAACGAATTACATGAATAGAGCCTTTTTTAAGTCCACGTGAACCTCATGGCATAGCCATGTCAAAAGAAAGTAGTGCAAGCATGTGTTACGATCGGAAAGCCTGAGGAACAAGCGCGCGAGAACTGAAATTGTAGATGAGACATCGTGTTTGAATCACATTTGCTCGGAAGCGTTTACAAACAGATCGTACCGCCGTTGACTGACTACGATGACGTCATCGACACACAAGCCAAAAATTGCATGACTAATCAAATCGCCCACGCTATGCCACTGAATCTCACACTGTCAAATAAATCGGAAACTCAATTCAACAATTCTGTTTCGTTAATTGTGAAACCTTTCAGCGTAACATAAACTCACTCGTAAATTCGATATATGCAAATAATTTCCCATCTTGCAAATGGTGTTCTAGCACAGTGCTTGTAAACCGGGTGTAATGTACACCCCAAGGTGTACCATAATTTTCCAAGGGTGTACCAAATGTGTGCTCTTCAAGAACAGTCATATTATCTCACCGATAATGTTCTTTGCTCTAGAACAGTGTGTCAACTTTTCACAGGTTTTAAAATCGTATCGTTCAGGGGGTGTGAATTGTAACTTTTTTCCCTCTTGTTTGTTTGTAATGTTGGTCAAACCATCACGTATCCCTTTTTTCATTAAATGCAGCAGTCGGGAATCTACAGGAGGAAAAGGTTGGGAACCATTGCTATAACTTGAATTTTGTGTAAGCTAGTGTAACAATTATGCTTTTATCGGCAATGGTTATTGTTGTGTAGTAATAGTAAGATATACAGATTATTTTTCCACATTACTTTTCAAGCAGTAAGCTGGAACTAAGCGAGAATTTATACCGAGAGGAAGCGAGTAATCTATATGTTAATTTTAACTATGCAATTTTTCAGTTCAGATTTTAGGCTGTTATCATCTCACACTTTTCAAAGTTATTGCAGTAAGTCATCCCCAAAGAAAATGGGCATACACAACTTTTCAAAGAAAAACTTAGTAGCGAAAGATAGTTCTGAAAAAGAGCGTAATAACTGTCAACGTAAATACTTCAATGAATCAAATTAGAAAGGATGTCAGAAAATTACGTGCTGAGTGCAACGTAGTCCACTATTCCGGGAAAAATATCGTGTTCAGTTATAATAAAAGTTATCCAAGAGACACGCGCTTGCATTGTAATGAAGCGCAGATGGAATGATGCCTATATCGCGTATGGATTTTAAGCACAAAAGAAGAAATGTTAGTAGTATAGAAGTATAGAAGTACCAATCCTGGCACAAACTCGATTTCTATTATTGAGCATTCACAGATGAAACAAAATCCCGACAAAACTCACAAAATCCGAAAAAAATGGTAAAAAATGGCGAAAATTCAACAAAATAAGTCAATTTAAAAAAAACGTTAAAAACACTCAAAAACCTCCAAAAAACACTAAAACACGTTTTTTAAATCACAACCAAATCCTATCAACTGACAATACAAGTCCGCGTGGCAGCACTGTGTTTTCTCGCCAATTACCTATTAATATTTGATAAACAACTAAATAACACAAATCTTGACTTGCTCGGTAAATTTGGCTTTCGAGCCTAAATAGGGTTAAAAAAATAAATGTCGGATTCGGGTCGGTTTCGGGATTTCGGGCACGGGTCGGGTTCGGACTTCAAAATGAGGCCCGTTTGCAACTTTGATACATCATTATATTGGACGTTGCCGCAAGTTGTCACGGTTTTGTAAAATGGCCTTCAAGTCAAAAGAAGTTGGACCGTGCAGATTTCGACAAAGTGCTATGTAAATTCAATTGACAGACGTTTTTTGCCATGCGACAGAATTATTGGTTATAAAGATATGGAGTTTTGTTTTGCTAGCATGCCCAGTTTACTTTGCAGAAAGTAGCGTGATGTCGTATTCCAGTTGTTTAAAAAGTCATAATGAAAATGTAGGAAAAACAAAGAGTTGAACCCAACAGGATACAAGAGGCTGAGCCGCGCAGTTTATCAATTTTTTGCACGTCTTCACTGGAATGATATTTACTACGTTGTTTCAACGTTAGGATAAAAAAATTACCGCAAAGATTTTTGAAAAGGGCGTGAGAAGTGATTTTAGAAGATGTTTGTTCTGATACAAAAACAGCACATTGATTTTAAAAAACGCATCATATTTTTTTTTAATTACATTGATGAACGTGACATGTTTTCAATGAAGTCTTGAAAAGTACATGAAACTACGACAAAGGAACAAACATTGAACTACAGATAAGCAAACGCTCGCTGCAACAGTCAGCAGTCCTGCGCTTTTTTGCTCATGAGCGAATGTAGCATTTAGGACTTTGCCGTAAATATTCCGGTCCTGACTCACTGATTTTATACTACACAACCTGATACCCGCATGTTTGCAAGGAAAACGTTGTCTCCCACAACCGATTTTTACCGGTTGACAGCATCAATACCTAAAAACGCCCTTCTGAGTGGACGACCCTTAGCGTTTAATATTGTTTTTTCCTAAGTGCTGCCGTCACGGCTTTCATCATATGCCCCAAACGTTGAACAACACGCTCATGCGTAGTTTCAAATGTGTCAAAATGATTTAGTTCCGACTTGCAAACGGTGAATAACGTTAACCCTTTCGCTCAATCGGCCATTTTGCAAATATACTTGGAAAACTTGCACGCCGTAATTTACGCAAAATGTTTGACTGCTTTGTTTTG
>Ga0210059_1002786_pt1 | contig 27640 bp, 15 predicted proteins | sample Ectturendosymbi2_FD_188042 | JGI IMG/M metagenome (GOLD analysis project Ga0210059, IMG submission 188042) | Ecteinascidia turbinata endosymbiont from Florida, USA - Sample 2 (SPAdes) (version 2) | ecosystem: Host-associated > Tunicates > Ascidians > Unclassified | place: Key West, Florida... | reverse complement strand
CATATGTTGGTGTTGCCATGTGTCTCCGTTGCCATGTATTGGCGTTGCCATGCGTTGGCGTTGCCATGTGTCTGCGTTGCCATGTGTCGGTGTTGCCATGTGTCAGCGTTGCCATTTGTTGGCGTTGCCATGTATTGGCATTGCCATGCGTTGGCGTTTCCATGTGTCGGCATTGCCATGTATTGGCGTTGCCATGCATTGGCGTTGCCATGTGTCTGCGTTGCCATGTGTTGGCTTTGCAATGTGTCGGTGTTGCCATGTGTCGGCGTTGCCATATGTTGGCGTTGCCATGTGTCTCCGTTGCCATGTATTGGCGTTGCCATGCGTTGCCGTTGCCATGCGTTGCCGTTGCCATGTGTCTGCGTTGCCATGTGTCTGCGTTGCCATGTGTCGGCGTTGCCATGTGTCGGTGTTGCCATGTGTCGGCGTTGCCATTTGTTGGCGTTGCCATGTATTGGCGTTGCCATGCGTTGGCGTTGCCATGCGTTGGCGTTGCCATGTGTCTGCGTTGCCATGTGTCGGCGTTGCCATGTGTCGGCGTTGCCATGTGCCGGTGTTGCCATGTGTCGGCGTTGCCATGTGTCGGCGTTGCCATTTGTTGGCGTTGCCATGCGTCGGCATTGCCATGTGTCGGCATTGCCATGTGTCGGCCTTGCCATGTGTCGGCCTTGCCATGTGTTGGTGTTGCCATGTGTCGGCGTTGCCATGTGTCGGCGTTGCCATGTGTCGGCGTTGCCATGTGTTGGCGTTGCCATGTGTCGGCCTTGCCATGTGTCTGCGTTGCCGTGTGTCTGCGTTGCCGTGTGTCGGCGTTGCCACGTGTTGGCGTTGCCATGTGTCATGCGTTGCCATGTGTCGAGCGTTGCCATGTGTCGGCGTTGCCATGTGTCGGCGTTGCCACGTGTTGGCGTTGCCATGTGTCATGTGTTGCCATGTGTCGAGCGTTGCCATGTGTCGTGCGTTGCCATGTGTCGGCGTTACCATGTGTCGGCGTTGCCATGTGTTGGTGTTGCTATGGGCTGGTGTTGCTATGTGCCTATCGTCGTATCTTCTTTCAACTGATTCCACACACAGATCCACATGACAATAGTGTCATCAAACAAGCTTGGTTAAACTGCTTGTAAGACATCATTATGTAGCAGGATCTTTATTCAAAATTTTAGTTGTGTTTGCGCAGACGAAGGTCAGTGATGTAGCTCCTTAAAATTGTCTTGAGATTTTCTGGCAATGTCCAAAATATTTCTAAAATCTGACTGATTGTAGAAGAAGCAAACTTTTCATCCCCTTCACGCAGTTCGTTCAAGAGCTTTGATGTTAGACTTGTAGTGATTTTCCCTTTGATGTTTCTCTTCGCTAATCCTGATAATTACTCTGTACTTCCATTCACTTTAACCTTTGTACATCTTTCTTTGCCTTGCAAGCTTTGGCCTGAAAACTATAAATGCGCCCAACATCGAGTTTGTGCCTCCGTTTGAATAGAAATCGTTATCTGCGGCTGTTTGAAACCTATGCCTGCCATCCACTGCCGGAAGTTCGCAAATAAAGAAAGCAAACAATGTTGGAAAAATTATTTTCACACGTTACGGTTGAGTTTTTTCCTTTTTTCTTGCGGCAGATGATGAAGAGATGACTGCTGGTGATGTTGCGACTCTGTCATCAGAGCAGGAGAAGTCCTCGGAGGAGGATGCTCTCCATGAGAGAGATTACCACGAACATCTGGTCAAGCTGCTCTCGACGGTCAAGCAAAGCGTTAAATCGGAGATGAACCAGCGGCAGCTGAAAGCTGAGATTGCGGCCAAACTCAATAAGCGATTGCCCGTATCTGTGCATGAATGTAAGTTAGCTGCCCTTGATGTTGAACTTCATCAGCAATAGACTACAACAGGGTTGGCCAACCCACGGCTCTTTGCCCGGTTTCATGCAGTTCTTATGTAATTATCAGAAGTCCCACCAAATAACATGCATAACCATAAGTGGCTTGTAAAATTCTGTCATTTTCATGTCGGTGTGTGATATTTACAATAAATCTAGCTGAGCAAAGGTATGTGTGTGAGTCAGGAAGAGACGGGGTGATGTTCATCTGTGTCCATCATGTGTATGATGTGGCTATTTGCTCTAACACAGTAGGAAATGTGGACTCGTTGGCCAACCCTATACAATAACTTCTACGCCCGATAATATCTAAGAATTGTTAATATCTAAGAACTGTAAGAAGACTCATTAATTCTTGAAAATGGTGTATGACGTTTTTAACTTCGTGAAGAGATCGCACTTTTAAATATTTATTCCCTCCTAGCATTGTTCGAAGTTGTGCGAAGCTTTTTATGGCATTCCAACGTATTCTTTTTTATCATGGCGTGCAAGATAAGGGTCAAGTACTCATCTTCCCCTAACATTTCGCAATCTGAAGCTAATTTAAGGCAACTTCGAAGTTTGTTCGACCTTTGACAAACTTGTTCCGAAATCGTAGAAGTCTTTGGTTTGACTGCTGGAAAATCCACAGCTGCAGCTTTTATTTCTGTTTCTCACTGTCTGCAAAATTTTGCCAGCAAGCACCAGCTCAGGCGACAAACTGGTGATATTGACCAGTTGTTCTCAAACTCCCCTCAAGAGGAGCACCCGAGGGAACTATTCCCCTCTCCTCTCACTAAACCATTGCTCCGTGCATGAAGTTAGCGCTCTCGTCTCATTCCAGTGTTTCGACCGTTTTAACTCCCCAGGGTCGCGGAACAGTTACTTCCGGATTGGCAAAAAAGAAGTGAACATCAGCAAGATCATCACCCCCCAAGCAACAGCAGTCACCGACTACAGCGACTATCATCGTCAGCCCCAAGCCAAAGCAAAACCTGTGGTCGCTGTCGTACCCAAGAATCGACCGCACACTGCTGCCGGTTTGTGTACCAAGTAAACATCTTGAGTTGCTTTGTTTCTGCATAGTGTATCGTTTCTGTGTGTGTAGCATCTTCCTTCGATAATCGACGAAAAGTCTAATTTGTTTCACGTGTTGCTTGTTGCATACTCGTTTTTCTGGTTGAAACACTGGAACTCTTGACCCACAACGTCCGATAATAGTTGTTTTTGTTCAAAGTTGGATGTTTCGGCTGAGTTTTTTGTTATTTTCCAATTCATGGTTGTCATTCTCAACCAATCTTTAGCAATCGGAAGTATTCTATTTTCTGTTTGGCTTGATGTGATTTGCAATAACCGATTCAAACAGATGGAGGATTTTTTGCTTAACGGCATTCTTGTCAAATCCAACGCAAAGTTTGTTGCTCAATGGCGCGTAAACAAGAAACTGAAAACTGTTGAATTTTCCAGTTATTTGGTTTAAGATTCCCTCAGGAATACTTGATACACTTGTTATTCCATCGTTTTTCAAAAACAATCAGAGCAGCATCAAGAATTTTTAACTGAAGCTCACACACGGCGGGCAAAATGGTTGTTTGCAAGATATTGCTCCTACCGGTTGGAGGATGAATTTGGCAGAAACAGTGATGTCGGATTGTTTTATGAAAAGTGAATCTTGCTGAGTTTAGTTAAACACAAAAGCATCAGCCCCGAGATCTTTGCATCGGAACTGTAGAAATATTTATCAGTGAACAAGAGTCTGCGACTAAAGCGTTGCATCGCGTTCTCAACATGGAACACACAACCTTTGCCCGCTGTGGAGCTGCTCTGCAAAACTATTGCTCTGAACAAACGAACTGACGTGTGATGCTTGTTACGTCATAATATAATAATGACACTTGTCGTGCGACCTCCGGTGGCAAAGAGAACAGTGTCCTGATGGAAATAAATCCTCCCCTCGCAACTCAAATGCCAGGGTCGTAAAGATGTGTGGCAAGTGATTTTTTTTAATTAATTGAATTTTTTGAGTGATTTCCGATTTATTGAAATCAAGGTACTACTGATTTTGTTCTGAGGTTATAAACTTAACTGAAAAATGATCGTTGTTATTTATGTAACGACTTTCGCTGGGATGTGACCATTTGTAAGATTCAACTGCCTCTGCTCATTACAGAAAAGAATCCAGTTCCGCGAATGCGCCAAACCGGTCAGGGAGTGCTGGTCGGACATCTGGAAAAGCAAGGCCCGAGAGGCCGATGAGTTCGCCGGCAAAGCTATCTTCGAGTTTTAACTTCAAGTTTTCCAGTGAAGAGAAAACGAAAAAGTTGGATCGAATCAAAGAAAAGTTTTCTGGAGTCAACGACGCAAAGGCGCTGCAGCTGCACGACCAACTGACTGAGCTCGACAAGTAAGTCATTTTTTACATAGTTTGCAATTCAATCAGAGCCGTAGCCACTGGGGGTGGTCTCAGTGGCGCCAGGCCTCTCCATTTGTAATCGTTGCCCCCCTTCCTGCCTAGTGGGAATGGATGATGGCCACTTGCTGGGTAAAGTGCCCGGTTTGAATGCGTTGAAAAAAATTTTTATTAGATCATAATCACAATTCTGTACCGGAAGTTTCGTTGGTAAATTGTCAAAGAATTTCTTCACCTCCCCCCCACGCCCACTATTTCGTATGAAAGTGAAAGTTCTTTGTACGTCTTTAAACACCCAGCCATTTTTTTCGTTTAGTTGAAGCCGAACTGATTTCCTTAACAGCCAGGTACCGGACTTGTTTCTTAGCAGAATATCTAACCATTGATTTCGACCTAACGTTGTGATAGAAAGATACCGTTTTGTCTGGTGGGTCAGCACCAAAATAGGAAAAAATTGAACAGGGCGACGTGCCTCCTGGTGGACTGACCTGTGCTGAACACGCAAATTGTATGTCGGAATATGATTGCATCAGACGGTTAAAAAACTTTTGCCCCTCTGCTGTGAATAAAACGATGCCTGCATTACAAGCAAGTATACAGCGATTCTTCATATATTCTAGAGAATGACAGGCAAAGTCAAGAAAGTGTACCATGCAGTAGAAGAAAACTTTAGTGACTTCAACTTCACCTGTTATTTTCACTGATGAAGACCCACTGTATAGTTGCTTGCAATGCAGGCGTCAGGTCCCGCAATCATATTTCATCAAACTATTTTGTACCATTCGGTAGTTTCGCCATTTGCCATATCTCTGGCATTGATTGCACAGAATGCAGAAATATACAGACCTGACTGCATAGCTTTTTTTGGGTCATAGACCGGATTTTTTTAAATTACCGAAAAAAATTAAGACAATTCGGTCACAAGGATCGAAAATATAGACCAGTGAATACTGTTATGGCAAATTTTAATATTATTTTGGGGCAAATGACCGAAATGTCTCAGCGAAAAAAACAGCTGACTGCTGCAGGCTGTGGTGGAAACTAAACGAACGCGATTGTTTGGGGGGGTTTTGCAACAAACAACTACACGACAAATAGGACGACGCAACATTTCAGTGAAACGACCACTCGACGAGATGGCAGTTGACCGATTGATGGTTCAACTGTTGGTCTACATTGTCCTGAGTGCCGGGTCGGGCTTTTCTGGCCTTAAAGGCACAATTCGAAAGTGGCCCGAAACAGAGGTACTTCGTTACAGGTCCCTGTTGGGCATTTTTTGCGGTTTTCATTTTGGATATAAACCAACTGAAATTTTAAATTTCGTTTGTTGTTTCTCGTATTTTAGTCACAGGTTTCACATTTTTTCATTACACACTTTGATAAATAATTGCTTTTCAACTGTTTTCATTACGATACTTAAAACAGAGACCTGTGCAGAGTATACACACATGTACACTCACACGCAGCTGTACGCAAACCGAAACATTACTCTCAATACAGGCAAATATTGTGACGTCGTAAATATTTATTATGAACATCAAAGGTAGTCGGTAGACCAGGGGTCTCTAAACTTTTTCGTCCGAGGGTCACATTAGCTCGGGGGCCGGACATCTTACGTAATGTGGATTATTTCGGGATATGTTACATTCTACCAGATCAACAAATGTTTTGTAAAAATATTTTTTCATCATTGAAAAATGTCTTCGCGGGCCAGATTTGGCCAGCGGGCCCTAGTTTGGAGATCCCTGCGGTAGACTATGGCAGCAAGTGAATAGTAGGGAAATTAACGCCAAACGATCCACAAATAATTCAATGACACCTGAACCATCATGCAACGCGTGCGTGTGTCGCGACCAAGGCCAAAATTCATTAGTGTGCTGTTGCGGAAAAAGTTTGAAAAGCATTGGCGTATAGATACGCTTTCCTTATTTTTACGCCAAAAATCATTTCCGTGGAGTGGTTTCGGAAACGAAGCGAATTTTCGCGAGTTTTTTGTAAGGATTTTGATATTACGCTTTTTTTAACAAAAAAAAAAAAGACGACGAAAGCAAAGAATGGAGGCAAAGTTCGACACTCTGCATAGCACCAACAGCATGCACAGAGACTTGAAGCACATGAGGCATGCTGCGCAGTTGAGCCTGGCACGAGAAAAAGCTCACAGGTCGAAACGAAGTGGAGTTATTACTTGTGACTGGTGAGGAAAAAGAAGTTTATGCTGATGTTATGGTATCAAGTATGTTTGATAATTGAATTGTGCATCAGCGGTTTGTGATTCTGCGGGTTTGTTTCATATGGACCAAACTATACCAACTGTTTCATGAATCGACTAAAAAATTGCAACATAATGTTTGTCTAAAAGTCACACTGGCGAAAGGTAAGTTAAAGAAAACTTGGAAAAATCTGCCTTTGACAGAACAGTGTATATGTTCAAAGGTTGTGCAAACTTTAAGGTGGTGCTCTTTTCAAAATAAAATTTGAAATTTGCTTGACTGTGTTAGTAAAAGTGACCCATTTCGCCAGTTTTCCGTTGTAATCTTATCCAGGGGGCTAAGGAGAGATGTGCCCCTGCAATTAATGCATTCTTTCCTGTCTCCCTTATTGTGTATGGGAATTTTTCCAGTTGGCATAAACTTTTTACAACGCCGGAGAAGAAGAGATGACAATGTCTCGTTTCATGCTCTTCCTGCCAATGAAGTGATGTTCCAGTTTCCAATTACCAGCTTATAGCAAGATGACTTTGCGCGTGGCTTTGAAATCTACCGGAGTAGAAACCCTCTGCGTTGTTTGCATTCGCCTCCCAAGGTGAAACTCGATCCCTCCATTTGTGGATAGCTGGTGGGGGAGAATCTCGTGAAATTTTCGAACTGACCCCTCTGCCCAAAGCCCGAGAGTGGTCCTTGGCCACATGGGCGACGGCCGATGCGCGATTGTATTGATGGCTTTTGCGCATTTCATGATGATAGTAACAGCCCAAATGACACCGTTGGGCAAACCGGTCGCGCCATTTACACGGCATCTTTTGGAACATCAGTGGGTGCTACTTGAAGGGGTTGCTGTGGACACATTTGTGTAGGAGAGGCTTTGCATCGAGTCCACTACAAGCGCAGTTATGCAGCGATCACTACACCTGAAAAGGACAGGCCATGTGTTGCGCTGTCACAGGTTGGACGATGATTTTGGTCTCTTTCTGCCAAAACCTCTCCTTGAAAACTTGGAAATATTTATTAAGGAGACATTTCAATGCTCACTGAGCATTTAGCGCAAATATGCTTCTGGCGCGAAGAAAACATGAACAATAATGCGAGATAACTTAACCGCGCGCGATCGAGCGAAATGCTGCAACTTTCGACCGTGGAATCCGCCGATTGTAGATCAGCTTGCTGCGGATTATGGTTGAGAGCACTTCATGAGAAGATGAAAGGTTTTCTTCGATGCGATAGCGCAGCCAGCCCGGAATTTTAAGGGGGGGCAAATCTTTTGACTTTAGGCGAGCAACAGTATTTTGTTTAGGACACCGCCTGTCAAAGCACAAAATGACAAGATATACTAGAAGTGTAGGGGGTCATGGCCCCCTTGCCCCCCCGTCTAGGCCTATGCTTCGATGCCATCCTCGTCGATTTTGTCACAGAAGGAATCGCAACAAAATACGACAGTAAATCGTGTCAGTCCAGCCAATCAACACAAATTAAAACACCAACACAACATGGCCGACGTTGTAACACAGCTGATTTATCGATTGCAGAGGCGGATCCAGCCATTAAAGTTAGGGGGGGGGAGATTTCAGTAATATTTGGTGGTCAAGTCTCGTTACGGGTTCACTACTGTAAGAGAGATGTACTTTGCAACACTGCTGTGACTAAACAATGGGCGACAAAATGGCCTTACATTGCGAATGTTGTTTTCCGAATTCTACGAAATCATGGTCAACAAAGTTACTTTAGCAGGTTTTAGGGGGGGGTGATCAACCCCTGGATCCGACCCTGATCTATTGCTTACTTCCAGGTACAACACTCTGATGAGGAACCTACCTACGGCCATCCACGATGACCCATCCTGCTCGCTCATCGTACAGAAGCTCAGTTTGCTCGCCATGAAAATGACCGAAGACATGGTGCAGGTTACCAGCAGCGCTTTCCTCGCTTCACTGCGCACGTTGCGCACGTGGGAACTGTGCTCGCCAGATGTCGCTGCGGCTATCGAGTTCGTTCGCGCCCAGATCGTTCACATGGCAACGGACGAATTCGACCAATGGCGAGAAGCGAAGACCGGTGAGAAGGAAACACCGATGGGCATTGAAAGTAAAGCAAAATAATTTTCCGCAGTTCAAAGCAGTTGGCGCGAAAACAGCCACATGCAGGATCGTTTATATTTTGATGCTATCCTGATGTTTTTGTTCTCGATTGTCGCACACCGACTCAGAAGTATATGTTTTGTTTTATTTTCCATTAATGTTTCCGATTTTTATAAACAAACATTTTACATATTAATCGTGCTTAATGACGTATGTGTGTGAAAAATAATGCATCGTGCTTAATGACGTGTGTGTGTGAAAAGTATCACATCGTGCTTAATGACGTATGTGTGTAAAAAGTAGCACATTGTGCTTAATGACGTATGTGTGTGAAAAATAACACATCGTGCTTAATGACGTATGTGTGTGAAAAATAGTACATCGTGCTCTCTTCCTATAGTTATCCGGTGGAGTAATTATTATGATTGCGTTTATTTTATTTACCTACTTCTGACCATACAATGTAGTTTTACCTAATTATTATTATACGCCTGAAGTGTTCTCTGTCTAATTTACCTTCCTACCATCACTGTGTAGTTACGTACTGCTGTAGGCACATGTATTGATCGATAGTGGATTAGATCTTTTATTTTATTATTAGTCAATCCGTGAACTGTTTATTGAATAATGTGAAAAAAATGCAGTTTTCTATATTTTTTGTCACCGTGCAGTCCACACCGTCAATGAACATTGCATTGAGGTTTATGCATTTTGTGTAGTGCTTTGTTTAAATAGAATTAACGAGAACTTCAAATACTAAATGCTTATTGATTCGAGACGATTTCCCCACCGATTTTCATAAGAAACAGATGGTAACAGTGTCGTAGTTTCACTTTGCTATTTTCCGTTCGTTCTAGTGAGTTGTGTGGCGTTTTCAGGAGTGCTATTCCTTGTCTTTACTCTTGGCTTACACAGGCTCGTATGCAATGTTGGCAGTCCGCAATTTTATGCACAGTTGTTTGCAAATAAAATTCGTCTTGAAATATGATCTTATATAATCAAGTGACATTCTGGTGTCAGTGATGCAGCAAGTGACTTAGCCAGACGAGCTCCAGCAACCTTGCTGTCACTTGGATGATGAGTTTTGTGTTGTCGCGAAAGATTGAATAGAAAAGACAAACTGAATCCTTCAAATAAAACAGTGGCTTTCAACCTTTTTTGTATCGCGGCCCATTATAGCAACCCACTCTAACCCAAGCACCCCATCTCCACGTATTGTTAAGGTTTCATCCTTGTAATCCCGTGTAGCCTAAATGTTACCACGAGTTTTCCTTGCAGGCAGGGGCGCAACGAGAGGTTAGATGACGCCCGGGTCAGGAAGCAAGTTTGGCGCCCCCATGTTCGAACATGAGGTCTTTTTGTTTCTTAGACCCTATTTACAGGGGGCAAAACGAGCATATGCCCCCCTGTACATAGGGTCTAAGAAACAAAATTTTCTAGAAAATCTGCGATCAGAAGCTTAATTCCGATGGATTGATTTAATTCTTGCATTGACAGTTTATTTTCCGGTATGACACTCACACTGTCATGTATGCAGTGATGAGCTTGCAGTTTACTCAAGTCCTCTTTTCCTGCCGAGGCAGGTTGCGAAACAGGCAAGCGGATTTTTATCGTTGGTCTTTATTGTGTAACAATAACATGGTAACAAATCTTCACTTCAAATAATTGTAGAAGGCGTTTTGCTGCATGTGACTGTTGCAGCAAGACATTAACTCAGGGGCAGATCCAGCCAGTAAGCTTTGGGGGGAAGATTTCAGTAATACGCCTATTTGTTAGTCAAGTCTCATAACGGCTTCGCTGCAGTAACAGGCATGAAGTATCCCTCACAATATTGCTGTTACAAAACTGTGGACGACAAAACGGCCATATATCGCGAATGCTGTTTTCCGAATTGTAAAAAATTATGAATAAAGTTACTTTCGTAGGTTATAAGGGGGGCCATCGCCCCTCTGGATCCGACCCTGCATTGAGTACTGATAGCGGAAAGACAGGTCGTTTTGTACTGTGTGAAAAAAGGCATTGGTGGATCTGTTGCAATGCTTTCACAAGTTTGAAAACTCCACTGTTAATGTGAGACTACGTGTGAACAATGTGCCTTAACTGAGTGAATAGCTTGATCAAACAGCTCTCATGTAGGCTTCTTTTCACCAGTTTCGGCGTAACTATAGAGGTTCGTAGCTGAAACGCGCCTACTTGCCACTGTAGGTAACCCACCAGCCAACGCTCACAAAAAAACTTGAGAAATGATGGTGAATCAGGATGTGGATGGCTGTACTGAAACCCTACATCGCCGGAAAATACTCAAAAAAACAACCTACAGAAAACCAAAAAAAAAAGGTTAAAACGGAATATAAGCTAAGTGGGGGTCCGCTTTTTACATTTAGCTTGCCACGGGGGGCGATTCTCCCGTCAGTTCCACCAGGGGTCAGTAAACTACACGAATGGAATGAGGGAGGAACAATGATCCCAGGAACTTCAATAAATCAATCACTGCGACTACAACCAAATTTAAGCATCAAGCACCATTTCCTGACAATTATGTAACTGTGGATGGAGATAACAAAAAACAGTGGCTAATTTGCAATTTGGAAGATTTTGCCACAAAAATAAACTATCAGAAGTCGTTGCTACCGTTGCTAGTTTCCAAAGGAGTGACCAGTTGCAACTGAAATTGACACGAAGTTTTGGGATCTACTTCCCCGGCAGCAGCAAAAAAGCTTCAAGGCCATAAATTTTTTTAATATGAACTGAAAGCAGTTCAAGATATTCAATGTCAATAACAGGGAAGTCGATGAGGATGAAAAAGGCCGCGATTGCAGCGCGCACACGTCATAAACATCGTGGACACAGTCACTGAGCGCGAAAGAGAGCAATGAAGTCTCTCACTGGTCGTGGTTCGTGTGCTACTTTCTATTGCATCAGCGAAATGGAAGCCAGCACGCATGCATAACGATAGCTTGTATTGGAAATTGTTAAAAGCAAACAAAACTAACTGTGCAAGGCTTCATAAATAAAAGCTGAAACATTTGCTGAATAAATTGTCCAGCGCTGATAAAGAGCGATTACAACAGCAACGAGACGTCCTGCGATTCCCTTAAAATTCCAACTCAGCAAAATGCTGTTGAAGTTATATAGAATTAAACTGTAAAAAATCGTTTGTCTAAAGCAGGGATGGGGAACCTGCGACCCGCGTGAACATTTGATATGGCCTGCGCCAGAATTTTCGTTGCCCAATTTAGAGTAAAGATCGCGTCAAAACGAACCTCCATCATGAGCAGGTACTTTCATAGTAAGCCCAGATGCCTCTATGCCTTAAGATAGTATGTCATAAGAAGCCTCTACCCCTCGTAGTAAGACAAAAGTAGAATTTTAAGATAAAATCAATTTATTTTGCGGCCCGCCAGCGATAATCCACAATTTCTGCGGCCCGTGATAATAAATAGGTTCCCCATCCCTGGTCTAAAGCATAGAGGGACAGGCAAAACGGTTTGACAAGCGCGTTGCAGCAATTCTTCATCGCCGAAACACAACTGAGTGTGGTCATGCCTTGCAGCTTCAAAATAATGTCCTGTGCTTTGCAGGTTTGTAAACAACGCGGGGTTGAGTTGATGGGAGTCTGCGTCGGCAGCGCACAGCAGTGAGCATTTGAAAGTGAAACGTAAACACACAGATATCGACAAGAAACAGCTTGGGTCAAACGCGACTGTCACCTTGAGCTAAGCACTGCACAGCATTGTGGCACTTTGAACACATAAACGATATTCTACCTGACGAACGACACAATACCAACCTACGCACGAATGCCAACAGCTTGAACTTGCCATTTTTGCTCGCTTTTTTAAGTTCAACGTATAAAGAACGCGAGGTTGCAGCAGCACAGTGAATGCAGCATTAGAACGCAGTCAAAATGCATTTGAACTTCAGCATTACCAAAAAGAAGCGCCCTTTCTCAACTGGCAACTCGTTCCGTCGCTTTGTACCAGTTTTTCATAATTAAGAGCAAAAATTTGCAGAAAACTACAAGCAAAAATAAAAAATTGCACCAGATTGCTGGCAGAAAAAACATGTATCGGAACAACTGTTATTTGTCGACGCTCCTCGATCTCGTTCATAATTTTTCGGTCACTTCTTGACCCTCTGGTGCGAAGCAATACTGACACTTTCTCAGCACAGGTTGAGCAAGACAATGTGCATTTGTGAAAGCAATTGTTGCGTCGGTTCCTGTTGCGGTTTCGTCAGATTCGACGACACGCGTCACCAGGCACAACTACGAAAACTCTGCACTGGCATGCGGTGGCGCATGTTTGTCTGCATGAGGTCACAATGGGGACCGACCGGTTTTTATGATGTAACAATTAGTGTGCTTGCTAGTGCCTACTTTTAAAAATAGTGTTTTATCGATTAGTGTGATCTAGCTCGGCCTCAAAAACTGTGTGGAATTCACACGTTTTCGAAGTAATTTTCACACTGAAAATTCAGAGGATACTACATCAGCCAAATCAACAAAATCCTAGTTTGAAAAATATCATCTTTGTGGGGTAGCAGGAGCACATGTATCGTCTACACACTGCAACACGCGCTCATGAACAAGAGCAATTACTTTTTCCCGGCGAACCAAAACACACTCAGTGGCAGGAAAGGCGAATGCCCATTGCATAGAGCTTTGTGCAATCACAATGATGTCACACACGCGTAACGAAACATGACTTCATAAGCGACGCTTCCACGCAGCCAGACAACGTCACTCAACACCGACATTGAACGTAACGTTAGTCACAGCGCCGGCAAATCACAGTTAAGACTGGTACATGCAATATATTACGGCCTTCAATACGAAGCAACTAAAGTATCTTCTGCATAGTCTGAATCACTCCGAACATAACGGTGCGTCTTGCAATCTCATAGATCCATTGCTGCAAGATCTTTGCCAGCAACTAAAGGTCGGGCTGGCATCGAATCCAAAGACATTTCTACGTTTGCGAAGTGTTTCCACAGAAAGAAGGGTCATATACAGAGACCGGCTGTGGTCACGCATGGACGATGTGGACACTTTTCCGGCAAACGTCACTCGGACACCGCGTCGTCGCAACATCCGCAGCTTGTGCAGACGTAAAGAAACAGAAGTATTTGTGGACACTGGAGCAAATAAACTGCGAATCGAACAAGCTGGTCTGAAACGGGAAAGTTTTCAAATCCAACCCTTGCATGGGAATGAACCACTCAACGGCAGCAGTGACCGAAGCGTCACGACGGACCGTTGGTGATGTGTCCGGCAGCACAGCAGCTCTGTAGTTTGGAAATGTGGTCAAAGATTTTCAAGGCCGGGCCGAGCTTGAGGGAAAGGCCGGAAACAACGTCGGAACGACGCAACAGCAGGAGAGTCCGTCCGTCAATTTCTTCTTTCAAAAAGACGGATGCCTGCGGCTGGAAGCCCAGCTTCTCGAAGTACGTCGCCACGTCTTCGCAGGTCCAGTTCCTTGAGTCCACGCAAAACGATGAACCGCGTTCCCGCGACGAGGCGGCGATAGGCTCGTCGCGAGCAGTTTTCGAGTTTGGCGCGCGTCCATGCGCGGCACGGGAAGTGGGAGGAGTGGGTTTGATTGAAGCCACGTCGTCTCTGTTGTCTGCAAACACAGGAAGCTTCAACTAATTGCTAACGACGCAACTCGCCGCGGGAGCAACACAATACGGAACGACACAGCTTTGCAATATGTTCGATATGCACTCCTGTGTATTGTTTGCGTGTACATTACGAGTCGTGTAATGCGCACCGTATTGCATTTCGCACTTGATTCACATCCTATCTTCACACACTGATGGGCTAAATAATATGCTGAGAATCTTCGAGAGACACCAGTAAAAGGAAAACATCTTATTAGCGGCAGAGCAGTGTTGCTACCAGGGGTCTGGCAGTTTGTTTCATTAACGTTAACTCTATTCACAGTCTAATATTGTGTTATAAACAAAAAGCTAGAAATCAATGGTTGATTCCATGTTTTTGATGCCTCTTCGTCGAAAAATCACCTACACATTTTAAACCACGCGGAATTCATGAAAGTTAAGCAATTTTTCAAACCGTCGCATTCAGCAATTTTCGAACACAAAGCACGCTGCCACGCGACGTCTTTCGCCAGCCGAGTGACCTCTCCTTCACCCAAATACATCTCATTGCTTCTACTATATTTCGGGCTCGCATCTCGTGATCTACGGCAAGAGCTTAGCGGTTTCATGAAAAGCAATGCTTTGGTGAATGTGACTTCACGTTGTTTTCGAAACACGTGGAAGCTTCACAGCTGGTTCCCGATCAAATACCGCCAGGATTTGCTTTAACTGTTACTACGTTGTTTACAGGCTTACTTTCTTTTGTACTGCCTCACACACCAGGAAATGTAACATAATTAAGGAATCGTAAAGAGCAGTGTTTCTCGGATTTTCACAAATTCCTCCGAAGTCAATCGTGCGTCATCCGTGATGTCATCACACACTGTCACCTATCCCGCTAAGTCAAGTGATTATAAGCCGTCAAGCCACTGCGTCTCAGTTTTTAACGTTTTTGTTTGTTTCTGCATCGCCATTCTCCCTACCTACCGACAACAAAAAATTGCAGCAAACTCACTGCAGTTCATACTTCATCATGGTGACGAATGTAAAAGTGTTTGCCAAAAATGTCTGTCACTATCCCTTTAACTTCGTTTGCTTTTGTTAGTATTTTCTCATCGTCACTCGTCAGCACTTTTGTTTTTCGTGTATCAAAGCTGCAGTTGGGTTACCAACTTCAACACAGTAAGTGCTCCTGTAGTTAAGGTTTTATAAATGAAAGAACAAGTCTATATTTGAAACAAACGAGTAGGCGATGTGTGTTTTGCAGTCAATAGTTAAAGGCATGAAACTTAAATCTGAATTGCCTGTTGAGCCAAACTTTATTGGTAACTAGCAAGGACTAAAATGCTAGTATATCACAGGCAATAACCCAGCAACGTAACGTTGTGCTATCAAAGGTATTTTGCTCCGTGTATCAAGAATTTTGTAGGTATGATCATAGTAGATTGCAATGCAGCTGAATCTGTACATAAAAAAACTGAGGCCAGGCTACCTGGCTGTAAAAGAAAAACGAATGATGAGGTCTTGGCTTTCTTTTGAAGGATCTGACCTGCACTTTTTCACCGTCCGAAAGGTAGTAGCAGATCTTAGTATGCCTGAAGAACTTGCTCTGCACCAACAAACAGGCAGGCAGCTGATCACTGTCTTTCCTCAAAAATTTCCATTAAAACAAAGACCGTTCATTTCTATAGTTTTCATTCAAAACTGTAGCTGGAACTAAACAAGTAGTCACTGAAATCAAGAACGCATTTCATAAATTAACAAATTCCAATTTTCATTTCACCATACATAATGATCATCACATGCTGCTCACCTGCTACAATATCACCAATGGTTGTTGAACTGCACCGACATGCTGAACAGTCCCACTTTCCCATTGGTTTCACTCTGACTTCAGGATGGTGGCAGCTCATGTGGTAGGCCTTGTCACAGGAATCACAAAACAACATTCTTTCTGCATCTCCAGCAGTGGAGCACACCGTGCATGTTTTGCACTCTATACACTGCCATGGATAGGACAGTGCTTTTTCCGCCAAAGACTTTGAGTACCTGCAACGCAGAAATTTCTGAGATTTCTCTGTGTCAACTTCACAAAAATCTCAAAGTGTATATTATTGCAGTTCACGCACTTCATGCAGCTTGGATGAGCTTTCGCTTGGCAGTCAGCGCAGAAGAGCATTTGCTCAAAGATCCCATCTTTATTGTGGTCAGCATCATGCAAGCAGAAGTCACAAACAGGAACCGCTAATCTGTACACAAGCACAAGCTATTATCCAACAAATACACCACAAAAAAACAATCCTAGCTGTAACCAGAAAGCTAATGTCAAAATATACCAATTACATTTATCCCAGTTTTTTTTACGGAACATGTTAGGTTCCTGATATGAACTTGTAGGGACCCGATTTCTCTGACTCTAGGGACCCGATTTTCTCTGATTCTAGGGACCCGAATTGGGCCCCTAAAACACCTTAAAAAACTGATTTATCCCCTGTTTTTAGACGAGCTCTCAGCTCCTCAGTCTGCATCAATGCTGTTCAACATTTTCTGTTATGGTGCACACTTAAAGATGTTGTGACGAACTCATGCACCCTATTTACGTGAAAGGTAAACCAAGGTGAAAAGCGATATGAAAATCATCCTGCACAGTACACTACAATATTACATAAAACACACAACAAAATCGAGGAAATAACATTTAATGACTTTTTGTTGTTGCATGTTATTAACCAACACCTCAAACCAAGAAATAATCTTTTCAATTACTCCCCTCATCAATGACTCGATGTGTGCGATTGCTTTATCGTTACAGATGATTAACAAGTTAATATACTTGAATTTGTTACTGGGCAGGGTACTAAAGTTCAGCAACATGATCAGCATTCCAAACTTTGACAAACGCACAGCATGATCACATATAGCAGCATCTGCTGTTACAAGTATAAGTCACGAACTTGGCAATAACTAATCTCTGATGTCAACATTCAAGATCAGCTGACAATTTAATACTGATAGGCTATTAATTGACGCTTCTGTTAATCAAAAGAAAAGTTTGTTTGCACACATAAATTATTATTCTGCTAGACTTCATGAACAGCAAGCTACTACTACATGCAAGTAGGATCATACCAAAAGAACTTGCATTTAGAAGTACCCAAATACTTTTCCTCTGTAGACTACTCATTTACAGCTTTAACTTTTTCAACAATAATTTGATTGAAATTATGTTTACTAATGGTTGAAGACAGTTTTAGGATGGGCAGTTTTATGAAAGACTAAGTCTCCACAATATTGCTGCTTTTTGCATTTGCCAAATCTTTGCAGAGATTTGCCTGGAAATGTAACTTTGTAACATTATAAACTTGGCACACAAAAAGCGGAAGTGCTAAATAGCCTTATCATGAAAATCACGGCCAATGAAAATGATACAAACGACATACTTTCGATAACTCCTGTTATCATCATCAGTGCATTGCAAATTGAACTGCAGTGATCATGCTGCAGGTTCTTATTGGTCACTCAGGAGAAAAGCGTTGTAAAAAATGAAAAATGCGAAGGGCTGTTTTGCTAGTGACGTAGTGGCGTGAAGCATACGTAGTCACATGACTCAGCTGGATACATGCCGATGGTGATGGTGTGTGATGTCATGAGTGAGGCATGAAGCTCTGTTAGCAAACGTTATGTCATAAAGCATTTTGTCGGGACTATCGCACTGCAGTCTGATTATGCATGAAGGTTCTGTGCACTAGGAACAGGACAAAGCATTTGTGTTAACCAAACAGAGTCAGAGACAAAGTAGCAACTTGGGTTTCTGAACACTCGATGCAGAGCACCAGCATAACACTTTTATGAGCAAATACTGCGATATATATCAGCGGAATTTTGCTGATACGATACATCTGCAACAGTGCAACATCGCCATATTGGCCGATATATATCAGCATGTCGAGCTCTAGTATTTCATACATCGGTCAAGCTCTAGTATTTGGTACTGCCACATGGCTGATACCTCATTGTGGCAGAACCTTCATCAGGCTGATCACTTAACACATTGGATACCGAGTGTTTTCCACATGGCAATATCCATGGTTACCGCATGGCTTTAGCAAGAAATTCAATTCCCAGAAAGTAGATACTGCAAGCGTTTTCCAGCTTCAGGCTAAATGGTAAACCTGACAAACGTTTCGTTGCCTTTACACTCATCAGTTGCCAACATATCAAATCGTTTCCCAAACATTTTAGGCTACCACTGCAACAAGCCTGGGCCTACCACAGCCACTTTTTTGCAAAAGTTTCTATTCATTGGAAGCATTTTTTGAGACAATAAAAGCGTTGTGATCGGAAAGCCCGAGCGTCCATACAAGACTTTGCAAGGTCATAAATACACGCGCAGAAATGCGAACAGAAAAATGCATTCAGCACAAGGTGTGACTGTTAAGTCACATGATACATGCAAACACAGTGTGAACATGTGAACGGTTTGTGCCCAGCAGGATGGCTCAACGAGCAGTCTATTACAATGCATTGATTCCAGAGCATACTGTATGTACCTGTCCACATAGTTGGGCCACTGGCTGCAACAAAAGCAGCTAACACTGGCATTAAGCAATTAAAATTTTTGAACATGCCTAATTACACTTACATAAATGTTTGCAATACATTCTTTAGCATTTGCCAGCATATCAAAGTACTTCCAACGCACAAAATTGCAGTCCTGTTCCAGTGGACCAACTTGAAAGAATCATGCTTTCAAGCAGCCTCTGAACCACAAAGAGTTTGGATTCTCATTCCAAGAATCCAAGACCTAATATTGAACTCAGTCTAGGACCATAGTTTCAGACTGTTTACAGAAGCGTAAATTTACATTTGCGAGAGCATTGGACAGCATAAACATAAATTTACATCTGCCAAGCATACCTTGGATGTAGATTTATGTCAGCCGGTACTGAAAATGTTGATTATAGAATTCTCAACCAAGCCTCAGCAAGGATTACATTCAATGAATTTCTTACTTAATTAGTAGACTACACTTTGTATCCTCCAAAGGATTTTAAGGAGAGACATGAACAATACATTGGGTTCAGTTGCAAGAGTTGAGAAATATTTCCAACCTGCCTGTGGGTTCTGCATATACACTATAAACTAATTGCTTTGCATGGCAGAAGAGCTCAACCTGCTCCTAAAAGAGACTTCTTTATCCGTAGCTAGTAGCTGGAGCACTGTCAGATGTCACCACTGCAGGCCAGAGTGGACCAGGGAATAATGATGGCTAAAGAGTGTCTGATTTCCCAAAAACAGAAGAACTTCCAAACTGTAACCTCATTCCCAAATGCAGTTCAGCACTGTACTAAGGACTCAGGACCACAAAACTTGGAATTTAGACAGTAGCATTTTTAGGCTCAGTGTTTCTACAAAGCACAATATGAATTCAACCTAAAATTTCCACCACACAGTTATATGTTTACATATAAAGAGCATAATGTTTCGCAAAATATAGGTTGCGTGTCACTAATGTTCCTGGTTTGTTGATGCTCTCTATGATACAGCTCAATTTACCACATCATTACAACGAACTTGCACCTAAGTTGATAACTCATCATAACAAAATATTTATTTACACATTTCTGCAAAACATAAACATAAGCTAATTGTGAGCTAGCACAACAGACATGACTAAAATTCATTACAACACAGAAGAGATGGCTCTCTGCCTGAAAACTCAGCTCACTTTGATAGTTTGCGTTCACTGCAACAGTTGTTGGTTGTTGGTTGTTTTCTTTTGCTGATGTGCCTTGGGCCCAAATTAAATGTATCAATTCTTTGAAGTTGACATGTTGCTGAGCTCAAGTTTAGCCCTGAGCTTACAGGCTGGCACGATTTTGCTTCTTTAGTTGGGATTTCTTACATGAGTTTATAATCTGATTTATTCTGTAAGCTACAGGTAGCACTTTGAAGAGTCACCATTTGATGATAAAGTTTCTTTGCAACCACTCAAGGTTGCAGTCAATCTTTTCCATTTTTAACTTCCATCTGCAGCTTCAGTAATAAAGCTTGCAAAGACCAGCCCAAAACCTTTGAAACTGATTTGCTTATTAATTGAAGCACTACAAGTTGCCACACTTCATTTTAAATTAGTACATGCTTAATGCCAGTTATCAACCACAAAACACCAAGAACAGCTAAATTATGAAAAACAACCTGCTTCACCTTGAGTGCAGATTAACATTTTGATTTTCCATTGCTTGTCTTTTAAACATTTCAGCAGTCCCACGGCACTTTTTCTTAGAGTGTTTTGAGTACTTTTTGAAGATCTTGTATCTTCTGGCTGGCACCTTCTTAATGTGCAGCATTGAAAATAAATAGCTTTTCTAAACTATGACTTAGGATATATCTGCATTTACATAATTTGATAATCAATACATTATAAACAAGAAAATAGGATAAATGCCTGCTGATAAAATCCTTAGAAAAACATCTAAAGGCGAATCATCATCATTACATGAAACATTTTTACCAATATTTGAAAAAATAGGCTTTAGATTTTCGACTAGTACGTTCACCAGGCTTTGACTTGACCTTGTGTATACTAGAGGCGGATCAACTACATTATTTTAGTTTAATCACAACTACTACTACTTCAAAATGATCAATTGCATTGTACTACAATATTGCTCTCTGAAGAAAAAATCAAATTATAATTATAATTACACTAACAGTTTTAATTAAATATAAATCACAATCACATTTTTTTAAATAGAATAAGAGAATGAAAAGAATTCCTACAGATACCCTATGCTCAATGTTTGATCAAATTAAATTTGCTTTTCTTAAAAATTTGAATTTTTTTAAATACTACATAGTTGTTGCCATAACTTGAATAAGCAGCAGTACTGGTAGTTTTAGTAAGTTTGGACAATAGTGGTGAAGTGATTCAACAGTGGTTTCAGCAGAGTTTTCTTGATCATTCATATTCAAAATGCTGTAATTTTTTGCAATAAATGGTACAATATATTCGTACTTTGGAATCGGCCTAAAACCAGCAGGTGTGGGTTGCCTAACCAACGCCCTAGCTCCTCCACCGATTGCGCTAGAGAGCTGTTCAAGGGCTCAAACGGATCGGGCCTGTCTTCTAGTCTGCACTCGAAAAAAAATTTTTGGTTGGAAGTTACGGATTTTTTGTTAGTGACGTCATAAGCAAAGTAGTTTTTGGGCCATTTTGGCTCATGTTACTTGGCCTATGCTAAAGTATTTCACTGAAGTTTTTATTGGAAACTAGGCTCGAGTCCAAGTCTTTTGAGCTTTTGATCGACTTTCTAGCGTTTCTGGTTCAAAAGTTATGATCTACTAAAATAAGCAAATTAATATGTAATTAACCAATTAGTCAAATATTTTTATTACTTCAGATCATAACTTTTGAAACAGAAACCCTAGCAAGTCATTCAAAGTATCAAAAGACTCGGATTGTAGCCTAGTTTCCAATAAAAACTTCAGCGAAATACTACCATCTAACGGTTTGGGCCCACGGCCAGATGAAGTGGGCCAAGGTGGTCCTCCACTTTTGACGTCACTCACAAAAAAATCCCCAACCCCCAATCAAAACTTTTTTTCAATTGCAAACTACAAGACTTGCCGAGTCTTTTGCTCTTTTGACCAGGTCTGTAGCGCTTAGCGGACCGGAGAAATTCCCGTGCAAAGCCACGTGCAATCCGGCTGTTTTCACATGAACCGCTTGAATTGATCTGGGTGCAAAAGTGTTAAAAACCAAGCACTGCTATAAACCTAAACAGCTAAAAACTTCTGCAAAGCATAGACTGATTCCAACGACTTTTGGGTCTAGTGTACAATTCGCCCTCCCTATCTTCCTGGACAATGACATCATCAAATGACATTGGTGGTGAAAGAAGATTGCAGACAAAATGTGGTAATGACATCACCACCGTGTCATGAATACACGGCTGTACCGCCTGCCAATGTTAATGACCTGTACATTACGTATCTAAATACATTCATTATAGAGATAATTGCGTTTCGTTTTTTTAAATCCAAGTCCAATCTGACAATTTCATTCAAAATCTAATAAACTGACAGTTTCAAAATCCAAATCCTGTTTAAATCTGAAATTCTACCAATGTGTTCTGCTAACTTAGGCAAAATAGCCCCAGCACAGTGTCTGTCTCATGAGGCAAAATAGACACTACCAAAAAATACCTTGGATTGGAAACAAACGCAAGTTAACTTATGCTCATCTTTTTTTGGTTCGCAACACTACAATTGTGGACACTTTAAAGACTTCAAGGTAAGCACTATTAGCATCAAATGCAATGAGAAGCTCAGTTACAATGTGTAAGATTAGATATCAAATCAGACAAACCAAATTACCAGGTACAGTATGCAGCACATGCGAATCATCAGCACTAAGCTATACATATAGAAAACACTGTACTAAAGCGATTATGGGTCAAGGAAAGGGACAGAATCCATGAAAGTCACACGAATTCCCTAGCTTTGATGACATGATAGATAATCATATATGGGGCGATTACATCACAAATGTTATCGATTACGATTACTTTCCACATGCTCGGTTATGATTATATGAATAAACAATATCGCAATGTAATTGATTATGATAGTATTGAAAGTAATCACAATCGCGATTACATTTGTTTTGAAACATTCTCAGAAACAAAACCCATTTGTATGATTTCACATAAGCTTATTTTCAGACAACATACGATATGAATGAATGCAATAAACGAAATCACCAATCTGTAAGGATTAAGCACTGGACAAAAAATCACATTAATTGTTGACTGAGATGTTTGTGCAGACAACAAATCTGCTGCATAACTAGAAGTTTGAGCCGGAGGAAAAACTTAGCTGAAAGAAGCCCACTGGCCACTGTGAGGGACCCACTACTAGCCAACACTCAGAAAAAAAAACTTGAGAAATGATGGTGAAACCGGATGTGGATGGCTATACTAAAACCCGAAATCAATGGAAAATACACCGTGGAGTATTCCTCACTTTCAATCAGCTTAATATTGTGTTGACGTTGGAATTCTCTCCCAAAAAATTTTCTGTGTCCGATGCTGCCACTCAAGTAACTTATGTAAGTTTGTTTAGTATTCTTCATCTTTGATCTACCAACTGTATTATACTTCAGTAGAATATCGAGCCTTTTAAACTCGAAATTCATAAATTCATAAAGAAAACAATTTTTATGTTTTACTTTTTTCCCATAAGATTAGTTTTACTCAGGAAGATGTATTATTTCCCAACACAATGCTTTTTCCCAAAACCTAGCACCTTTATTCAAAAGTTGAAATGTTTTTCCAAAAATTTGCATTTTTCAACAACACTTGGCCAACACTTTTTGCTTTAATTGCATTGTTACCATGCGTGCCAGATAGTTAGCATAGTTAACTTTACCATATTTTGAACCGAATTAAACTTGTGCAAATGCATTTGGAACGTCATTTGATTTTTACATAGCTAAGGATGATGGAACGGTCTCAACTGGGTCTAGGACAGTTTGGCAAAGCTGTTTCAGTGACAGGTCATTTCAGCGATGGTGGTAACAATTGTTTTATTTGAAATTATGTGCATTTGAAAGCAGAATAGAATTGTCCTATAGGGCCACTTGAACGGACCAGAGAAAAAGCGCCACTATAGGCAAACTGTTCTTACAGCCCAACTACAATAAATCATTCCTATAATGACTTTTAGTTGAAGGCCAGAGCCCGGCAAAGGTTAAAGTGTTCTTTGATTAGGATTGCCGCTTACTATATCGTGTTTTCACGAATACTCTAATAAGAAAACACAAACAAGAATTTGAAAACACTGGCAGTTGTATTTGCATGTAATAGAGCATATAGTAGTACAGTACTGCATTATGTTCTTATAAAAAAGTCACTAAATTTTGTGTGCGCTGTTCTTGAGACGGCTTTATCTAGCACATGTTTTGAATTTTGTAAGATAATTTTTCCACCATGGGCTACTGCTTCTTTTACTCGATATTCTACTCACTGCTCCACGAAGTCTCGGTCAAATTGACTATAGATAGTCGCAACAATCCCTAATATAGTACATTCAGTAAAACATGTAACGATTTCCTTCAACACCTTGATGTCATTGTTACATCACAAAAGAAAACAACATAAAACGACAACCTACTAAAAACCAAAAGAATATTAAAATCGAAATAAAAGCTAAGTGGAGGCCCGGTTTTTACATTTAGCTTTCCAGGGAGGGGAAATTTGCCCCACGCACCACCGTCAATTACGCTACTGCAACAAACATTTTAAATATTGATTAATAATAGTAATCAATTTTTTTAATTTTGTTACATTTGGTAAACATCGATGCTTAAAATCTTTATACGAGTCAAACGACATCTATCAGACTTGAATTTTCATCCAGTAATGCTGAAAGTCATGTGTTAATAATTTCAAAATTGCTGACTATTTCTTCAAACTGGGTTACAATGTTTTCAATTGTGTGGTGGCCTTTGAACCTGCTTCATTTTTCCTTCAAAAACAAACATTTGGTCAAAAATAGCAACTTTTATTTAACAAAAACCCAAACATCAATATTTTGTCATGTTGCCCCTATTTTTTATGACCATTTTTAAGCGTTTAAGCATGGAAACACTAAATTTCTAAAATAATCCAAGCACACCTCCTGGCAAACTTTTTTCAACTGATTTTTCAGGTTGTCCAGATTTGGGGTTTTCTTTTGTTTCATACGATATTTATTTTTCTGCCAGCAATTTTCCATTCGGTTTAAATCTGGACAGTTGCTAAGCTACTCAAGCATTTTGATTTACTTTCTTTGGAGGTAATTTTTCACTTTTTTAGACTTAATTCACAGAGCATTATTCTGCATAAACACTTCACACCCATGAGTATGAAACAAATCCAGCATATGCTCCTCCAGTACTTTTTATTTAAGTTTCTCCATTCATTTTTTGTTTTTTGGGCAGAAAGTAAAAGCCAGCCCTATGCTTACTCATTTCACCAGAAAAAGTTACCCAAACCATGACCGAATCTGAGTGTTCAACAGTTGGTACTTTGAACCGGGATCAAATCGATCAGATGATGATGAGTATCAAATCATGGAGGAACCATCCGAAATACTTGAAAGTTACTTTCATCAGAAAACATACCATTTTTCCACTGTTCATGGGTCCAATGGACATGTTGCTTGGCAATTGCAATTCGCTGCTTTTTCATACTTTCAGTTAGGAGTGGTTTCTTAGCAGCTTTACGGCAAGGAAAACCTGAGTCCTTCTGGAGGCGATCCTGCATTGTTCAAATTTAAATGTTTTGAAGCAGCTCTGGATGCAGATTTTTCACATCCAGTGCTATTAACTAAGGTTTCTTCTGGATTTCTATCCTCAAAAAGGTGTCTGCAGCATGTGAAGTCTTTCTTCTCCTTCTACCTCCAAATTTATGCTTTGGAACTGCATTGCTTGGTAGTCCTTTGGCTGAAGACAAATGCTTCATAATGGTCGATCTTGCTCTTTTGCATTTACAAATTATTTTTATTGGTACTTTTTTTGACTCGAGGCAAGAATACGAGCCTTATTGTCATTATTACTGTATTTTCCAGGCATGTTTAAATGTTACTTTCAAAAACAAACACCTCACTCATGATCTATACTGAACTATCTCTTATGTGCAGCAAAATACTCCTTCCTTAATGATGTTTCCTGAAGACTTAAATTCCTCTAATTTTAAGACAATTGTGACGTAACAATACCAATATTGCATCATTTCATTCAAAATAACCCAATGATCAATATGTCATGTGGTTCGCAGCAAATTTACTAAAGTAATAGTCCAGATATGGATTAATGCTTATACATACTACAAAATTTAAAATTTTGGGACTAGGTCCTAAGTCATTTTGCGCCAGCTGTACATTCACAGATTCACTCTAAATAAGTATAAACAAAACCAACACATCTTCTCACAATGTACTGTTATCTCTTCTGTTGCTGTGGTGCCAACTCGTTTTCAATAAAAGCTCTTATTTTTGTTGCTACGTCCCGCTAGATATATTACATTACTTCTGGCAGCCAACATAAAAGCTAGCAAGAACAAAGCCAAAATTTGCTACAAACACCATGCTTGCCACTGGACCAGGGTTGCCAAATATTTTCCATAGCTTATGGCCAAAATCCTGATAAAAAAACCCAAATCGCTGTTTTTTGAAAAAGTAATGGCCAAAATTACAAAAATGTTTTAATTATGGTAATTTTTATAATCATAGGGATCTGAAATTGTTCAGAAGGCAGTGTATTGTTTGCTAAAAAAATTTGGTTTTGCCAAAGAAGCAAGTTTTTATCCTGAGCACGCCTCAAAACGTTGCATAATACATTCACTCCAACCAGCCACTCAGCACCAAAATTGCTGACCGCCATGCTCATGCAAGAAGTTGTCGCCATATAGGCCTAGCCTATAGTACATGAAAAGTTTCTTGAAGTGTGCCTACCAGAGGTGTATGGAGTCTGAAATTTTTGACTCCGACTCTGCTCCCGCTTTGGCTGAATTATACTCCGACTCCGAAACATTTTAAAGTTTGGACTCCAACTCCTGCTTAAACTCCAAAGTGAATTATCTAGAGGCAGTGGCTATAGATACGCCTATGGATCTTGAAATTTTGAAAACTTATTCATGTGCCATCTGTGACGTAACAGTAATGAGTAACGCACGACAAGAGTGCAGTGTAGGCTTGGTAAAGTAAACATAAAAGATAAACCCCAAACCTAACCTTAATCCTAACCGTAGCTCTAACCCTAACTTGACCTAATGCAAAGCTAACCCTAAGCTAAAGCTGACCTAACTCTAACCTAATGCCAACCTATCCCTAACACTGAGCTAACCTATCCCTAACGCTAACCTAACACTAACCCTATATTTGAATAAGGACTGAGGATGCATAATTTCACGTGAAATCGATTTCCTATTAAAAATTTGCTGATCGATTCCTTGTTTACACCCATCGTGGGAAGTACATAACCCGTAAGGGTAACATGTGATGTAAGCCTGAAAAAAGTTAAAAGTAAACAAAAAAAAGTAAAGTCGGGAAGGTGAGAGTCAAACTGAAAACCAGTCCATTTGGCATAACCACTGCACGAGACCCACGCCATATGAATGACAAACCGACCGTTTTATTTGAATTGCGTCAGGCCAGGCGTATTGGCAGTCACTTCCTTATCTAGACTTTTGGCAGTGTCTAAACGACCGTATCCGGTTTACGTATTAAAAAGACTAAAAAAACGTACGAAACGAATCTGCTGATCACTGCAATAAAGGATTAAGGTGGCCATACATTTGAGGACTGGTCGGCGGCGACCTAGGTAAAGTGAGCCCGACTTTTCCAGCCGCACTTTTTTCAGTGGATGCGAGGTTCGCGCGTAAAATTGAAAGACCTCAAACAGGGAGAAAATGACCTGTTATGACAAAATAAACGCAAGCAAA
>Ga0210059_1002785_pt1 | contig 27643 bp, 18 predicted proteins | sample Ectturendosymbi2_FD_188042 | JGI IMG/M metagenome (GOLD analysis project Ga0210059, IMG submission 188042) | Ecteinascidia turbinata endosymbiont from Florida, USA - Sample 2 (SPAdes) (version 2) | ecosystem: Host-associated > Tunicates > Ascidians > Unclassified | place: Key West, Florida... | reverse complement strand
TAAAAATATTCTAACCACACCAAAATCCTTCACTTAAATTCGATCCACTCATCTGTGTACATAGGCATGCGGTTTCACCTGTACATTTTCTTCACCATGTTCTGCGTTCATTCGTTTTTTTGTTTTTGTTTTTCTTTTCATTGTGCTTATTTGATGTCCAACTGTGGTTTTTCAACACTTGTCAAAAAATGATACACGGGGTTGGTTGACTAGATGACCACCACGGTCTTTCACCAATCCTATATGACACAGCGCCCCTCTTTGTTTACACTGATCAACTATTGTCCCATTGTGTTTTCATTTGCTCTAATGTTCGCTAATGGTTGGTTTACTGCATGCGATGGCTTTTATGATGCTTCTGCTTGTTGGCTGAGTCATATGAAACAATAAACCACTGACCATTGTGGGTTTAAGTTTCAGCGAAGGATGTCCAAATAATAGAAGTTGCAACAGGCTTGAATGATCACGTAATACACTTGATAATAAATCTTGCAGACCTTCTTTCAGTAAAATTGATTTCACAGATTGCATCAGGTCAACTCGAAGCACAGAGTGAAGAGAGCAGTTAAGGAGTAGATGTTCTTCTGTTTCTTTATTACCACATCAACACATACGATAAGTGCGCTTGTTCAGGTTTAGGACACTGTGACCCAAGCGCAGTCTACAGCGTAATGATGTATTACGTGGGTTGCTACCATGCAGGTGCCAGCAGTTATGGTTTGACCCGCAGTAGAAAGTTTCTAGACGTAATTTAAAGGACGAAAAAATAGCGGAAATTTTGACAAAAATTGATAATGCATTCCACAAACTAGCAGCTTTTCGAAAAAATGAGTTAAAAAGTATGTCCTTTTTAGCCAAAGGAATCTGGACATTAAAACTGTTTCGAAGCATGTATGGTGATAAATCTTTATACATTTTTGGAATGCGAGAATGCAGGGTTGGTGACGCCATACCAAACATTATCTTATAGTAGTAAAGTAGAATTTGCTTCTCTCTTCTAGTACCTAGCTTAACAAGAGAAATGTCATTCAAAACAGCGTCATTGGCTATTGTCTTAATGCGCCCTGTGATTATTTTTGCTGCTGTTGTCTGGGCAGACTCCAAAAGTAAAGCATCAGATTGTGAGCAAGCGTTATAAACGACGCTGCCGCAGTCGAAAATTAGTAGAATAAATGAGTTGTAAATCGAAAAAAGAGCAAATCTAGGCACCAAATTTGAAATAGATCTAAGGCGGTTAACATGTCGCATAGCACACTGATGAAGGATTATAATATGGGGATGCCAGGAGAGACTGTTATGGAAGAGCAAGCCTATATGCTTATGGCTATCAACTTCTTGGAGCTGCATGTTATTAAAAATCAGAGGAAGATGTTCACCACGATTACGAGATATAGTTAAAACCTTCGTTTTTTGAGCATTAAAACTAACACCCCAAGTGTCAGACCACTTTCCTAAAGTTAGGAGATCTTCTGACAGGACTAGGTGTAAGTGTTTTGGGAACTTCGATGAAAAATATAAAGTTGTATCATCAGCAAATAAAGAAATAGATGATTGAATGTTATCAGAAATGTCGTTGATATATATAAGGAAAAGAAGGGGTCCAAGGACAGAGCCTTGGGGTACACCACAATTTGTATAGCATATTTCAGAGGTGCTTCCATTGCTATGTACCACTTGAGATCTGTTTTCCAAATAAGAAGTTATTAAATTCAACAAAGAACCTACAATACCTAATTGTTTGAGTTTGAAAAGCAAGCTTGTGTGAACTATCCTATCAAAGGCTTTAGAAATGTCAAGAAATACTATACGTGAGGACAGGTTATGGTCATGGGCCAGGTAAATATCGTGAGTAGTTTTCAAAAGAGAGGTTAACGTTGAATGGTTTTTGCGAAACCCAGAATTTCTGTGATTTAGAAGGTTGTTGGATTCAAGATAGGAGTACAAATGCTTATGGACAAGCTTTTCGAACACTTTAGATAAAGAAGGAAGTAACGCAATGGGACGGTAATTCGTTACATCGTAATGAGATCCTTTCTTGTGAAGAGGTAGAATTGAGGCGGTCTTCCATAGGAGAGGGAATTGCTCTGATGCCAAGATAAAATTAAACAACAGACTGAGTGGAGTTGCCAATGACTGACTGCATGATTTCAACAAGCGATTTGGGAGGTTTTTGAAACCTTTGCATTTTGCGGGGTTTAAATTTGACAACACAGAATACACATCGAACGGTTCGACAACCAGTGACTGTAGACGTTGATCTGTGATAAATGAAAAGTTTGGAAGATTTACATTTCTGAGTTTTTCATCGGGTAGCGTTGAAACGCTAGAAAAATGGGTGTTAAAAAGGTTACACTTCTCATAGGGATCATAAATTGTTTTTCCGTTAGAGATAAGTGGGAAATTACAGGATTTGCCCGAATTCCAGTAGCGGTTGATAAGTTTCCAATAGAAAGGGTTTCCTGGGGAAATGGAGTTAAGTTTCTGCAGGATGGAATCTCCGTTGTGGGATTTTGCAACACGAATTTTTCTTTGTATTTAAATTTCTCAGCTTATTGTATTTAATTTTACATCTGACATCGTCTGTCTAGCGCCACCGGGAAAAAACTTTGCTCCGCTGTCTGATAAGACGTTTTAGATCATTGGTCATCTAAGGTTTGTCATGTTTGCGGAAGTGTCTGACAGTTTTTGTTGGAATGTGCAGTTCAGCACACTGATTTATAACATCGGTTATGTTATCGAGAGCTATGTCAATGTTTGATGAATTTGCAACAATAAAATCCCAGGGTATGGAGAACAATGCAGAATTTAGGCCTTCAGCTGCTGAGTAGTCCCAAACTGTGGATGAGTTAACCATTTGAAAATCGGATGGTGAGTTGAAACGAAGATCAAGATAAATTGGGCAATAGTCAAGATTAAAAATGGGTGATAAGACACTAGTACTAAAAGCAAAACTAGGTTTGTTGGTTAGGAACCAGTCTAAAATATGATTACGGCGTGTAGGATTCTGTATGAGCTGCTGAAATCCGTATGAGTACATAATACGGACAAGGTAGATTGCAATTGTATGGGTTTGTCTAAAGTCAGGTCATTGAAATCACAATACGATCAGGGTCATTAAGAACTAAGTTTAGAGCGTTACTAAATGCATCTGCAAATTGCTGACGAGACTGGGCATTTGTATTAGGTGGCTGGTAGCATACAGCAAGAATGAATGAAATAGATTTTTCAAGACACAACTCCAACCACAAAACTTCGACATTGGGTCTTTCCAGATCAAATCTACGAATGCAATAAATACTCGACTTAACAAAAGCCAAAACGCCGCCTCCACTCCTATTGCGATCAAGCCTGTGAGGTTCACCGTAACAAGGCAATGAAATATTTGTATTCAGTATTGAGCTGTCGAGCCATGTTTCAGACATAGCAATTACATCAAATGCATAATCACTGGATAATACAGAAATTTCGTCAAGCTTGCTGGAATTATTGTTAGCAAAAAGGCTGCGGACATTCAGGTGACAGATAGAAAACTTTCTCAGAGATTCCATTTGTTCAGTTTTCAGTTATCAGTTCGGTAAAACCAGCTCACCATTCGCATATAAACAATAGTCCGAGTCATTGATTCTTCATTGAATTCTTTTGCCCGCTGCGTAAAGGGATGATGCTTGTTTCATGAGTAACTTACGCTGTCGCTGCATAGACAACGGCAGGTGCTTCGTAATGTTGCAATTAAACTGTCTAGCTCTTGGAGCTAACTTCAAAATATTAAATTTATCTTTCATTTTACAGAGCTTTACCACAATTGGTGGGCTAGTGTGTGTACTGTTATTTGAAGAATGCGTGGCATCGACACGTCTTGGCAAATGATGAACATTTGCAAAATGCATTCTGTCGACTTCAGATTGTGGAAATTTCAGATCTTTTACTAAAAACGATCTCACAACACTTTCACTTTCGTCAGAGTTTTCAGTGTTTGAGCTCGTCTTCAAACCATGAAACAGAACATTGAATTCTTTTGAGCGTAGTTCATTCAAAATGTCAGACTTACATTTTTCTTCTTTAAAACTAGCAATTTCAAATCGAAGCTTTGTCAGATCGGTTTCCAAGCTTAAAATCTTCTCATGAGCATTTTCTAGACTAGTTTCTGCTACGCAAAGGCGCTGCTTGAGGTCATTTTCAATCAGTGCCAGTCGGTCGTTGAGGCGCTTTTCAACTGATTGAATGAGCTTGAAAAGATCGAGAAGTGACGGTCCCTCGCCTGCCTCGGGAACTTGACTGCGCAAACGCCTTGACGAACTACCCATTGCTTGAAAAGCGTTTATGACAAAAGAAAAAAAAAACTACCAGCAAATACTGAACTAAACAAACTGCTCAAGAACAGCTAAAGTAGCTAAATAGACAAGCAGTATAAAACAGTAATGTCAACTGACTCTGAAACGTGTTGAACTCCAGAAGTACAGTGCAGTTCAGCACTCCATGAGCGCACGTCCGTTCAGCTCGACGGTCAGACGATGAATGATCAGACAAAATAAAATAGTTTGACACTATGTGCAACACTTTTTCCCAGGGAAGCCAAAAATCTTTTAAAAGGGGGACCTGTGGCTCCATAGTTACGGTCCTGTGTAGTAGAACGAAAAAAGAGAGTTATGTGCTTCTGCAATACGGTTGCAAAAAAAGTTTTTTTTATATTGGGCAGGTGCTGAAAAAAGTATGAATAAAGCTATTTCGACAAACCATTTCTCAAAATATTTAAACCGGAGATCTACTTTTCCTAAATTGGTAATAACCAGTGGTAATAAACCCATCAACATGTTTCAGATAGCTGTTAGAAGTTTCAATATTTCGATTTTTAATTAAATGAAAGGTACATAGAAGCTGTGCAGCAAAAGACCAACTTTTTCGTACTGTTTTAAGCCTGGTTCATGGCTCCCTTCCTCAAGCAGGTTCATGGGTCCCGACGCATGAGGACCCTTGATCCACTTGAGCGGCGAGTGAAATAATTCACGTAACTTTTAAGTTTCCAGTTATTTGTCTCCGTTATTTCCCACAAAGCATGCCACAACCCTAAGACACTTACTGGAAAATTTTGAACAAAAAATGTTGCACCGCGTTGTAGCTACGCTTGATATCATAAAACGTTGCTCGTAGGTGCCGACTTTCCCCTACTTCTGACCTCTCCATCATAAAATTTATTTTACAACATCGAGCATCGAGTAAAATCATCGATTGAGGTCGCGAAATACTTATGTCCACCTAAAGATTCAGTTTTCATCAGTCCGCGAATAAAACTAACTATTTGAGCTTTCTAGAATATGAGATTATATGCACCAAGGTGAATTGTTTTCCTTTCAATTTTCCCTCCACTCAACTCTCAAAGAAAGGCAAACAAGCATTGTTCCAAAACTTTATACATAAGTGTTCTCATGCTGGCTTTCATTAACTGACGACCGTTTCGGTGACCGAGGCGTTGCCACAGATTATAGACGGATCTTTCAACCGCCGTCCGTCCTATCCCGTTGTGGTAGGTGTTACAAATCATACGATAAAGGTTTCCAACAACTTCACCTGCTCCACGAAGTTACGGCGCGCTTTATAAATCTTGCATCTAGTTATACCAAACGTCATAACGTTTACTTCTGATGGAGCTGCTCTCACAGAAAATAAATTCTATTTCAACTTCGGAACGTACAACACATTACACAGACTCATGGGCGTCGGAAGGGGGGGCAGAGGGACCAAGGCCCCCCTTGGATTTTGACATTATTAGCAAAAAAAGGTTGTTTTTTTAATTTCGATGGGTAAAAAACAAATGTCACCGCTTTTGGCCCCCACCTGGAAAAAATCCTTCCAACGCCCATGCACAGACTAGCTCGCTCGACTTCACACGATCAAAATACAGATCCAGTCTAACAGCACCATCGCCAAGGTTACAGATTCTGTGGTTTCCAATATTTGAAATGCGCATGTATATCCATACTTTCTCCAAATGAAAATCACGTAACCCCTTTGTTACTTAATCACGCGGTGGAAACGTACGGGACCCATAACCTGATGGATAAATTCGGTCTCAGCGTTCAGCACCACCATAAAGAAATAATCTTTTAACGATATAGTTTTTTTCTTCTGGCACAAGAAAAACGTACGGGAAACAAAACGTGACCACCTTGTCCTCAAGTAACTTCACTCCACAAGTGAAAGAAGCAAGGAATCAATCACAAATTTTTAATAGGAAATCGATTTCACGCAACACTACGCATCGTCAGTCCTATCATCTGCAAGCAATGCTAACAGGTGTGAAACGTAGAAAGGCCAACACATGTTTATAGAAAGTAAACAACCTCAAGACTGCAATGAAAAAACTGCGCAGACCCAACCGCGACAAATGAAACAAAACCATAACGTCTTGCTGAACTACATGCCAAGGCTGAAGCCTCAAAACTTACTGCATAAATGACAAAAACTACTAAAACTCAACGCCAGCTAACGATTAACACCAAAGCAAAACTCGCTTTCTGATAAAAGTAACTCTTCGCAGAGCGAGGCTTCTGAAGTCGGCTTGAAACAACAAGCATTATGAATCAGTCAACGTGCATTTTGGTCGTTGTGGCAACCAAGTCTCTGCGGGCACGAAGGAAACGCTCTGACAGACGCGAACAAAAACACCTGCACACTCGCCGCGAAAATGAAATACAAAAAATGCAGAATTGAACCTTGTCGTCAGTCAATTCAGCAATAGTCTGGGAGAGACGAAATAAGCAACACAAGTATCTTGCAAGATATCAACGTGCACAATGTGAACCCTGAAGCGCAGAGGGCACCACCGTCTGTAAGAACCAAACAAACTATCTAAATCACTGACAAACAAACCTACGCGGCACAAACGAAATGTCAGTCATTACCCCAATATTTTTTTGAGTTGGACTTTATTTCTTGTGATGGGCGACCTTCCACAAAGCCTTTGCAAATGCTTAATCATAATATAGTAGACACCAATCGATGATCTCAGTCTCACCGTGTCCAACAACCCATCATCAACTTACCATACTGCTCAGCGAATCAGCGTGAGACGAAGCTAACTAATGCGTTCAGGAAACAAACTGCAGATTAGAATTTTAATCAATTGGTTAAATAACAAAGATCATCATGCGTCCTTAAGTATTTCCACAATCTGGGTTTGGAATACTAATCTGGGCATTTCCAAATGTCACGTAGAGAAGTGTGCTTGTGAGAGTGCACATGGCTATTTGTCGCTAATTCGTACCCATTTTTTTGTTTGTCCTTTGAAAATGAACTATCTCATGAGAGGTCAAAACGGTAGGATGTTTTCCTATTAAGTTGACACCAGAACAGCAAAAACTTTAGTTGAAGAAGGCTTGATGGCAAACAGGCATTATGTTCGTAAGATCTTCCTATCCATAACTTTGGATTATATAGGCAGCCATTCTTGTGTCGTCGGTATACATTGTAATTACAAATTTTATTCCCTAAGAACGTGCCAAAACCCTGGTCCCAAAAGTGTCGACTTAGGCGGTCTTAACTTTAAAAACACTTGTCTCTCTGAAAAGTGGGAAAAAAATAATTCCTACCTTGAAATTTAGTAAATGCTATAATCTAAAATTGGTCTGTTATAGTAAATCTTCTTTATATGTATGTGGAGGCTGTAGAAACATGCTTATTTAAACATTTGCTAAAGTAAATCAACGTTTCCGGTTGTATAATGATGATGGTTTAAATGTAATTTATTGTATATTGAGGGCCCCAAAGTCAAGTCTTGGAAGGAGCCCAATCCACCTAGCACCGGCCCTGACTTTAACTGACACGTGACAATTGTAACGGTAACTAAGGGTCGACAAGTTTATGTGCAACGCAACACTAAGAGCAACATGCCCACAAAAAGAATTTACGAACGTTTATCTTTACGCACCCGATCTTCTGAACACGCTTTGTGGCCTTAGAATGGAGAGTGACACATACCACGTGATCAATAGTATTATGTCGCAGTGCACTTTAAATTCGAGGCGGGAATGGTAAGAGACTGTATAGCTATGTCCGCAACAAAAGTGGTATTCTACTTGCTTTGTCTCAGTGGCATGTTGTGAGTGATTTTAAGATTCTGAAAAATAAAATGCATCCGTCGACTGTCACTTTGTGTCAGAGGTTATGGACAGCAGGACATTCCATGTGCTGTACATTTACACTAATGTTTCATTTCAAACCTTTGCATTTCACTATCCGCCTAATATTAAGAATATTGAGAGACGTTTCAACTCACTATTGAACTGAGAAAGGAGCAATGAACGTTTCCAGTATAAAAAATAACTCACTCATCTTGACAAGTTTTTTACAAGGAATTCTGGTGGATTGGAACGTTTGCGATTTTGCAAAGGCCGTTATAATAATTTGAGATGGAAATGGACGACTTCCAAAACACCTTGCTCCGATGGTAAGTCGCTGGCAATATTGAAAATTCTGAACAAAACAGTTTTTATATGCGTAAACAATCTGTCTGCTTCTTGCAAAGGCGTAAGGTATTTTAGCAAATTGTTGGTTTTATGTGTTTGTTTCAGATCTCAGATACTCAGCAAACAACACAGAAGTGTTAAAGATTTAATAAAAAACGGCTATGAAATCTTTTAAAACTTTAGATATTTAGTCGGTTAGCAATTTTGCAGTTGTTTTTCAAAGGACAGTTTACGAAAAATTATCTGACTGCTGCAGACTACAACAGTTTTCCAAAGAGTAGGCAAGAAGGACATTTCAATTCGAAAGACATTTACGAAAAAACTTATTTGCACATGATTAACAAAGACTATTGTTGAATCATTAATCGCAAGGTTTCGTTAGATAGAAAAACAAGAATCAATATAGCTCATGCAAAGCTGTTCCAATATTGCAAAAAAAAACTTTCGGCGTATTACCTCAGAGACGAGATGAGTTTCCTGGTCAATGTCAGCTGCTTAGTTTGAAAGGGCAGAGGTTCATTTCCTATGCGTTGAAAGAATCCCTATAAAATGCCATGGGTTTCATAAAAGTTTGTTTGATAGTTTTTGTTTTTTTTCACAATGGGTATTTCTTTCCCAGGCATGGCAAAAGCTATATTGACAATGTAAGTGCTGCCAGCTTTTTGTTGTATCCAAAGTTGCCGGAACTAGTTCATTTGAAATATATGTTAATTTTTGATGAGTGTTTTTCCGCAAAAATGCTCGATTGCAATCAAAGCTGTAACACTGGTTTCACCAATCGGGTGAAACGTTCTGTAATTATTTGAACCACGTTTTAAAGTTCGGAGAAAAACGTTTTGTTGTTTTACCAACCCCAAACAAACATCTTACTATCATCAAATTAGAAATACATCTTATCTAAAATTCAACAACAATGGAATCTAAAGATTTTCTGCAAAAAAGGATCAAGTGACTGTCCGCGGCTTTAATCACTTTGCTACAATCCCAACTTGCACATTTGTGGTCAAGTAATCAATTTCACGAAGCTCCACGAATGCAGAGTCCTGAAATCTGTATGCAATGCTAACGGCTGTATTGTTGAAAGATTAAAGCAAAAGCAAAGAAGAGAACAAGTTCAAAATTGAAATAAACGAATCTAAACACATGCAGAGGCAAGTAAAAAACTGAAAAATTCACCGTTTCAATGTAATTTCTCCCACTAAATATAAAAACCTATCTGACGCTAATCACAGAAAAATATAACAGCAGCTACGACCAATGCTTCATGAACTCATTGCAAAGAGAGCTGCAAGATGCAATAGCAGGAAAACAGTCTTGAGGACGCCATGTTTGCTGATACACTATAGGAAGTTGTTTTGAACATCTAAAGTTTGGGAAAGCAGGCGCATGATCCGAATGTGAAAACTAAATGTGTGTTGAAAAAGGGTATCAAGCAAGTGGGCAAAGCAAAATGGCAAAGTAAATTCAACAACAAATATTGCAAGTTGTTAATGAAAGTGGATGCAAGAATTACTTCACAAGATGAAGGATCATGTTCTCAATATTATTTTGTGCGTCATGTTTTTGACAACATTAATCTTCACAGGTATCCATTGAGTCAAAACCGGGTTGTTCTGTAATAATAGCAGTGCAAAAATCACAAGTAGGTGTTTATGTATGGTGCCATGGATCACTGGACAGTTAACGATATGATGCCATAGATCACTTAACAGCTAACAACTTTGTTGCTATCATCCCTGTTATCTGGTTTGTTCCAAGCACGCCGGTATGCTGACCATCACGTGGAAGAGTTTGTTCACTGTTTGTCCAAAAAACTGTTGATTGTACGTCACACAAATTGCCACATACGGTAAAAAATACAGTTTGGACGCGTCAAGTTTTGGCAAAGCGGGAAAAAATATTTTTGCCACGATATATATAACAGTTGAGACCAAGGTTTTAGGCGCTTTCCATACCAACCTCAAAGCACAAAATGCTTGCAAGGTACTGACAAACCAACGCTTGTTTTTCTGTATTATTCAAAGCACGCTGTTTGTGATTGGTTAATTTTGTCCAACCTCGTCGTCTTCATAAAAATCATTTTGAAGAAATTTGTCACTTCTTAAAAATGGCCTGGGTTTATTGAGCGGTAATACGAAAAAAACGCACTTTCATAGCTAAAAATTGGCCTCGGATTATTTGACGATACGGCTTGTTAGGCGGAAAATACGGTATATTTTACCGGCGAATAAAAACTTGACATGTGCAAACATTGTTACATTTGTAGAACAGCCTTGTTTTGACTTTCTGGATTCCTATGAAAACAAATAAATTTAAAATCCAAATGCACAAATTTATGTTCTAAGCATAAACGTCCCTCGTGTGGAATAATTCTTGTTCCCCCCTTTGTTTTTACCTTGCGATGTCCTTTGATAGTTTTTTTGCCATTCTGCTATGCCCAATTGTTTGATCCCCCTTCGTAAAACACATATAGTTGGCATTTACCAATTTTGTGCCTCCGTTTTTAAAGTTCACTTGCAATTTTAAGGGCCACCCCAAAGCACATATTTGTTAACCGTATGACATGAAAACCCCCTTTCTGCTTACGCATCCGACTGAACGTTTCATACTGCATTGATCGTAGCTGTGGTTTTGCTTGTCTACAATTACCTTCACATAGTTTTTCAGTTTTAATTAGAGAAATCATATGACATTTCCCAGCTAATGTTTGCCACAGATTGTGTTTTGCATTTGATTTATTCATTTTAGTCTTGATTTCGCTTGCTTTCCATGGTTAGTCCTTCGACTTTTCGCCCGTAAGCAATTGCTCGCAAATTTTAGGATTGAGAATGCAGAACATTACGTGAAATCGATTTCCTATTGGAACACCTTGCCGAAGAATTCGACCGTTACAATTTTTCAGTTGAATGACTTGAATACCCAAAGTTATGATCACAATCCGTGCCATGAACTGCTTAACCAAGCAATAGGAAAAAGTCACTGATTTGTTTATGTAAGAATTGCAACTTTAATATGTGTTTGCTACCAAGTGAATATTCTTCCACATGGGGAAAGCAAGGCACAAATCAGCAAATTAAGAGATCGATTTCACGTAATACTACTTTTGTTCAGTCCTTAAAGCTCATCCAAAGCCTATTCAAATATATTTGAACGAGGATTGAAAAGGGTAATTGACGCGATATCGGTTTCCTACTGAAATACTTTATGATTAGCTTCCTGCACTTTTCTAAGCAACAACTGCTCCCACTAAGTTTACTGACGCATGAAAAACCCAGCGTAGAAACCATAACAGACTTTTTAGTGTACGTTTCTTGGTCGCTCCTAAGCAATGTCAAAATCTGTAAAACGCTGGCTTGTTCTCATACACACAATCAAGAAGGCAGGCTTAGTATTTATGGTTCGTTCATGATTGCACTGTCGGAACGTTAAGCGAAACATAATACCGGCGTTCGTGAGTTCGAGCTCTTCGGCTTCCTTAACTTGCGAACGTGACCGTTTAGTGAAGTGAACGCGATGTTGAAAGACACTAACGTCTTGTAACTGCACTCTTTGCGTTGCAAAGATATTTTTCGACAGAAATAAATGTTGAAGTCAGCGCAATAGCAATTAACTTGATATATGCGTTCAACTTAATTGCCCGAATAGGAGTCAGGCCAATAACATCAAGCAATGCAACTGATACAGCGATCAAAATCTGATACATGCGACCAGCTAGACTGTTTGATGCTACAACGCAGACTTGCGCTCAAAAATAAGAACGCATTCTCAAAAATCACCACAAATGCACAAGCATTTACAGCGGAAACATCGACCAATATGTTTCCTTTTGTGCTCGATGAATAATGGATTTTTTTTCTAAGGCGGCTGGTTTTCCGGTCTCATCGGCGCAAGTGCGAGGCTTATTTCACTGTCATTATCATAGTGGTTCATGCTGTTTGTTTACATTGTTGAGCTGTCGTGCGACAATCGACTTTGCTTTATCAGAAGCGCCAACTTTGCTATTTCCTTTGTCAAGCGCTTCAATTAATATTCGCTTCAGGTTCAACTCTCGGTCAGGTGCGCACAAGGTAACAGCTTTACACATTATGTCATCGATCGCTGGACATGAGTCGTTGCGACGGAACGTGAAATGATCACAATTCTTGACAGAACAAATGACGGCCAGGGTACAAGCACTGTTGTTGTCATTATCTTTGTCAAGTGTTGGCATTGTATGTCAAGACATCACCTTCACACTTATTGTCTTTCTGGATTTTTCCATCATTCGTATCGTCATGTTTGTGGAGACGGTTAACCTGTGACTCCAGCGTCAACTCCGTCGCAACACAACCGCTTGTATCATGGTTTCAACGATACGTCGACTTGAAAAAATGACACCCCAATGATTGAAAAATACACTAGCAGCTATTTTGCAGCTGTTGATGCTCGAACATTGCTTTGAATGACCCTGTCGCTGAATACCTGTAAAAACCTATCAAGCGTGTATTTGGTGAAGATACAGTACATTGCAACGCTCTTGAAGACGCTTTAATAAGTTCGGTAATTGCATGGGTTGTTTTGATTAAATTCTATGCGCTCAGGTTTTCATGGCTTTGCGTTGTTTCATATTTTGCCCAACAGCCATGCTGTGTTTTTACTGACGTTGTGGACGCAAAGATGTGAGCAACTGCATATTGAGCTGCAAATATTCAGCAAGCTAACATCTTCTGTACAAACGTAATAATCTTATAATGAAAATTTCGGCCAATGACAATGATATCAACAACATATTGCAAACGTTTCGATAACTCCTATTATCATCATCAGTACCTTGCAATACATTGCAAAATTTAACAATCTTCTGTACAAACTTAAAATCACGATGGTTTGATTACACGACAACCATAAGAAAGTTTTCACAACATTTTTGTCGCAAAACGCAAAAGTCATGTCACCAGCAGTTTGAAATTCTACCACATCACAAAGCAGAATCAGATTATCATGGAATTAATAGGAAAATTTTCCCAAGGACGAACGTAAAACTGAGTTATTATACAGCTAAATTGCAATTCCGCTGAATGGCATCATCTTCCAAATTAATAGCAAGCTAGGTAATTCGATTTTAACAAATTAACCTCAATTCATTTTTTAACCGAAACAGAGGTGATTGATTAAACCTCAGACCAAACCTTTTCAACAACAGATCAATGTGCAAGAAAATTTTCCAAACCCAGTTTCTGGTTTACTTATTAACTGCAATTCATCTTTCATCTGGTCCTAAATTTATCTGCTGCACTACTAACATATCTCTGAATATGCTACGAAACAGGAGAGATCCTATCCATCCTTTAGAGCGCCAAGACTCGGTGTGCTGCGCACCATGTGGGGACTATGACCAGACGTACTTTGGTAAAGCAAAAACATTATTTGACACATGCAAAAAAGACACATCATCTATATCAAAATTACTTAATTCGCGCGTTCGGTGATTTCTATTGCTCTCTTGTTCTCCCTGTCATTCACCCACTTTCTCCCTTTTCTCCCTCTTGTCCTCCCTGTCATTCGCCCACTTTCTCCCTTTTCTCCCTCTTGTCCTCCCTGTCATTCACCCACTTTCTCCCTTTTCTCCCTCTTGTTCTCCCTGCCAATGGAAGGCCATTGTTCGCTGGCTGAAACGCTGGTGCTGTTTTCAAACTTTTACAACAGTTGAGCAAAAGATTTTATGATTTTTGTCATGTTTGCTGGTTCTCAAATATATCTTTGAAATATCCATAAACGCATGCAACGCTACACTAAAAATTCACACTTTCCACGGAGATACCCCAAAAATTTTTTCATTTTACCTTCAGGAACCACATATTTCGTGAGGAAACATGTTGACATATTAACGTATACCTCAAACTCCAACCGACTGATACAAATGTCGCCTTTGCAATGTTCCAAATTTAACCACTACCATTGAAAACCAACAAATAGTTGCGTTTTGAATTGCAGTAAGGACAAGTTCAGTGAAGGACTGTTAAGTGGAATTGCTCTTATTTAGAAGTACCATTTTTTCTTTTGACCAGGAGCATTTAAACATAGGAAAAATGAAAAGTGCAAAGTTTAAAACTTTTACCTCGTCACATATACTTGCAAATTACTGCTCGCATTAATTAAGAGTCACCTGAAATAATCATTTCAAAAGTTTTAGTTTTATCGCATTATTGTGAGATAGGTCATTGCTGTTGTTCACTGTGCTGACAGTACCAATGGGGTTCTAACAAACGTTATGCAAAAACAGTTTTTCTGAATGTTCATTAAAGTTGTGCATTTTTTAAAGTTGAAATTTGGTTGTAATGGTTGTGAAATGGCTTTTGACGTGATCCTTGACTGAAGAAATATTTGGACAAGATTCAGTAGCTTACATACTTCACAATATTTGTCGTCTGTAAAAATTTATGGTGAACAAAGACAGTTTGCTGACAGCTATTTCGTTGATAGCCCACAGTTTCAAACTGCCAGAACAATTTAACTCCAGCATATTTGAAAAACTGCTTGCTTAAAAAACGCCATAGGTTATTTGTTCCTCTGGATATTATCTCTTGATATCACTAAGTTTGCCGTTTACACAGACTCCTTGCCATTTCCTCATTGTCACTTTAGCACATATGTTTCGAAAATATTTACTGCATCAAACTGCCTGTTGAGTTCAACGTAACACATTCAGAATAAGACACAACTGTCTCCAGCAAGTATGAAGCTTAGGAACCAAACTGGTTTTATATGATAAGATCAAGAACTTACCTTAGATTCCCAGGGAACGTCAAACTGTCAATTGCACAATTTGCAGAATAATGTCTTTCGGTTATAATCCAAACCTACTATACAGTACGTTGTTTATCCTGTGACACATTTCAAAGCAAGGTATTACTCATTTTTGGGGGGTTTCTTCATCTCCTGTTGTTCATTTTACATTCTATCGATGTTTAACAGTTGTTGAAAAACGTTTCACACTTTTAGCATTAGAAACATTTCCACAATGGAATACGTAGATGCAAACAAATCGTGTTTCCCAACATCATGCAGCGAATGTTACCTGTGAGTTGAATGCAGCTTCAACGTGCTGGTTTGTATTTTGTTAAACCTTTGGCGAATAATGTTCTGCATCCTTTCAATATGCTTTAAGAAAAGTAAAAGGTTTGGAATGGGTTAGAGAACAACCGCAAGATGGCCTTAGACAAGATTTATGTAACAAACATATGAGATTTGTTCTTTAAATGAAACTGTTGGCATAGCAGTAAACTTTACCGGGCTTGAACGAGAAATATTATGCAATTGTTTGCTGCAATAGTGCTTTCAGTGAACTCCAAAATATATGCAAGATCATCAAATAGTTTGAAACTACAGTACACAGTTATCTATTTAAGAATAGTGAGATTTTTATTTCACATTAAAAATCAACTAACACAAGAAAAAATTACAAAACTAACACCAATAATTAGAAGTGCATTTAATTCAATGGGTTTCAGTTTTCTTTTAGTTAATGCCGTTGACTTCATGTGTTACAGTTAATCGTTAAACATTGATTATATTTCCATACGTCTAGTCCGTGGAATGTCAAATCCATACCATTTGTCCTGAAACACCAAAATACCGGCAACAAATAAGCCCCTCCCCATACGTTTACGTAAGGTTATGTGATTGAAGGTAAAATTTCAGCATACGTTTTTTGTTAACTATCTCTTTGATGCCATGTGTGAATGCCACAGCCTTGAACTGCTCAACACAACTTGCAATCTGTTCTGTCACAAGTGGTATTAGGGATTTTGATTGTAATCTTGCCCTTTTACAAAACGTTACGACTTCGATCACTTTTGCGACAACAGGGCGATTCCAATAACATGAACAACCTTATGAGTAAAACCCGTCGGAGTTAATTTACAAAATTCGAAAAAAACTGAAGTCAAAGAAAAAACATCTCCCTATTAAAGTAGTTTGTTGCTTGCAATCCTAGAACTATTCTGAACCAGTCCGTAAGACTGAAAAGATTAGAATGAAAATACATGTATTGCAAAGACTGCGTCGAACAAAAGCGTAGTTCCGCTTACACCACACGTGCGTTGATTTTGCGTCAGTGAGTTATTTTTAACCAATTATGTGAAAATTCAAATATGGAATGCAATAAAATGTAGAAAATTCAAGTGGCAATATTTTGATATTACTCTTGCAGCTTCGGCAATGTTATAAAATACGAATAAATTCATTCATTATGTCGCACAAGAACATTTGGCAATTCTCGCGTAAAACGGCCATACAGAGACATCAAAACAGTCATGTTTCTCTAACATGATGACTCGGCATGTGATACGTTTTCGGAAAGATGCTTGAAAGGTTCCTGGCGTTGTCGCACCTCACCAAAATGTTACCAACGGATTTATTCTTACATAAAAAAGTGCAAGAAAGGGCAGCGGTTCCTTTTTGTTTGTTTTTTATTAGTTGTTTTTCGTGCAACATGTTAAATTTCCGTTTAATCCCGTTTTTTTCAGGTTGGTCTTATGATTTTGAATTCTTCTTGAAAAGATCGACCACTTCAGGCCAAAAATTGATTGCTAGCTACTTCTCTGGTGAAAGTAGTTGGTCTAATATCATGTCTGCAACACAAGCGGGCTGTGGCAGATACAGCGATAAATGGCAAACGTATAATGTTCCAGGTAAGTAAGAAAGCATTCAAACCTTACCTGAGATAAAAACATCGCAAAACAATGTCGAACTTCAAAAATCTTGTTTAGGTTTGATGAAGCTCGGGATAAAACTCTACTTTTCTATATTTAAAAAAATATCATCACTGGTAATTTTTTACTGGATGTACTTGCTCGTTTAAATTTTCATTGAAAACTTGCTTCGGTTTACAATAAGTTACGACTGATTGAATTTATTTTGGCGAAGTGTGTTGCATTGTATTGTTCACTGCGAGAACAGCCAGATGGGAAACAATAAAAAACAAACGCTGTCTGTAAATACTTGAAAGCATTCCCAAGCTTGCAGTCATAGTGGATTTACCTTTTCGCATTACGAATTGCCTTTTTCTACTCGCGATTATATTCCGTACGTGAGGTCTGGTTTGTATGAACTTGTCATTCGAGTCAAGGGAATTTGCGTTTGCGCGCTCCACTGCGTTCGCGCAGTCACCTCATTTTTGCATTTGCATTCGACATTTGGTCTTGCTGCGTGAAGACCACGTTTTTGTGAGCCAGTTGTTCGTTCTTGCTTTGCATGCGGTACACGGTGGCTGTTTCTGCTGTCGCGCCATCGTCAAAGCTATTTCTGCTGCTAATCAGAAGCCTTTTGTACATAGAGATTGTGCACCGGGAAATTTGCGAAAACGAACTATAAAGAGGTGAGAGCCAAACGCCTTGCTTTAGCTTGGCAACTTAAAAAGTCAGGCAGTTTTAGTCGGGAGTTGGAACAGTGCTCATTCAACGAATAGGCTGCCTTTCTGTGAGAAGCGTTTGGGGAAACCAGCAATTCTACATACAATGACAGCATTCCTCGCAAGCAACCTCTGCCCTGGGCAAGACCCAAAACCTCCACACATTTGGGAGACCAAAAAAAACCCTTAGGTAGTCCAGCCGTTACTCCCAGACACTCGCAAGACACAAATAAGCAAAGGAAACACAGAAAACACGAAAACCAAGAAATACAGACAAACGTTCCTCAATAATGATTCCGTAAATACTCCAGTGGAAAGTAGAAAGCATTATTCTGTTGAAAATTAACCGCAATTTGACAGGCACTTCTGAAAATGAAACGAAGAATTTAGTACTGTGATAACCCATAATTCACATAACATTTACCAACTGGTGAATTTTTGTATTCCGCATCAACATCTCTCCATATCACTGGTTCTGTGTAAGATATTAACTTTTTTAGAATATTACTATGAACACTGGGCATGAAATAGTTTTGATTGCTAGCATGTCTTCCACTTTAGTTATGTACATTCGTACATTATGTACATTAGTTATGTACATTCGATGATCGCTGGAACAGGTTATTATAAATACTTGGCAATAACCAGTTATTAAATCTGTGCATTAGTTTGGCCAATTCCAATTTATACATATCATGCTCTCTTGGGGACTTCAAGGTTTTCCAAATGGGGCTTACATGTGTATCATAATTGCTGAACGTCATGTTGCACAATATGATATTTGTTTCACGTAGATTAGTTTTAGGTGTGACGTGGTTGTAGACACCCAAGCGGTAATACACTAACGTTTATGCAAAAATATAGTAATCTGACAATTAAAAGCTCTAGGTTTTCTGTAGGTTTCTGGACGAATCAGCCGACCGGGCTCTGCTTTCGTGTTTTGGCGATCATTCAAGCTTGCACATATCTGTATTCAAGTAACTACTCTCCACAGGTGAAACAAGCAAAGAATCTATCGGAAATTTTTAACAGGAAATTGATTTCGCGAAACACAATGCATCGTCAGTTCTCAAATCTGCAAGCAATGTTGATAGGTGAAACGTTGAAAGGCTGAAACAAGGGCAGAGAAAGCAAAAAAACACAAGAGAGAAGTGAATAAGTCACACAACTGCGGCAATTAAATCCCGAAATTTCGTGTTTCTCAAAAAATTAAGTTTACTGGAACTTCAAAATTTACTTCGATTGTACAGTAACTTCAATTTCATAAATCATAACACAAGATGCGATGATCAACACTAGAAAATAAGTTGGTCTCAGATAACGCAAGCCAGCGTTAGCGTGCGCATTTGAAACGCTGTGACGAATGAAAACAACAACGCCAGCACACTGGTAGTGAGAGAGGTCAAAACAGGTCAGGGAACAGCGAAAAGATAGCAAAATGTGCCTCATGAGGGAAAGAATCATGTTTTGAATATTAATTTGTGCGTCTAGTTGATGATACCATTTCTCTTCATAGATATGCAAGAGTAAACATCAGGTGGTTCAACAAAAGTAACAGTGCAAGCATCATGTATAGGGGATTTATTTACTATACCTTGGAACAGTGAATATCCCTCGACAGAGCCACTTCATCTTCGTTATTTTTGTCATTTTTACAATCTGGTCCATTCCAATTACTGCGGTGCGATGACCATCTCTTGGAAAATGCGTTCTTGGTTTGGCAGATATATTGTTCATGGCAGTGGCGTACGCAGAACATTTTTATTGGGGGGTTCATTCAGTGGCATATGGGGGTCATTTGTATTTGGTGTCCGCTGTTTGTGACGTCACAATTTGACGTCATATTCATGTTTCCAAACCAACGCTTTGACGAAGTTTGTTGACATAATATGCATATTCCTCTACAGGCACTCCCTTTATGTTATGTGTCATTGCACTGAATGTAAACTATCTCCCCGCCAAATTCGGATATCGAAGGAAAATGCACTCAACGCTACGACGCAGTAGTTCATAACTGCAAAAAGATCAGGCTGCGCATTAAAATAGCGGAGTAGCTACACTCATCATTGCGTCAGAGCAATTTACAGTACAACTGCACAACGAGGCTGCGCTCATGTATTGTCGAGCAGTCTAAATGTCTTGAGCAGCCGCGCATAGAAAGTGTGCGGCTTGACTGGCTGGAGCCCACCCCGGTTTGCAAGGTCGAACCTTACTAAAGTATATAAGAATTTAGAATGCACAAAAAGTACGCTAGAAACAGTGGCGTAACTGACAGGGACAGGGGTGCGCGCCGCCCACCCTGGCAAGCTAAATGTAAAAAACGGGCCCCCTTAGAGATTTCATAACTGCAGAATAAGAAAGTGCTTCTACAATTTTTGGAAATCCGTTGATCTTGACATTTTAAATACTGAAATAGTGCAGTGCTTAGCAAACCAACAATCATCAAATTAATCGTACATTCCAAGGTGTTACAGTGCAGTGGCGTGCATTGTACAATACATCATCTTGAACGTGCATGCTGTGTGTGATGTAATAATCGCCCGAGGTGTGGAACGTTGCCACCATTTGCGGCCATTATTATACTCCTACTTGCTTTGGACTGTGTGATGCAGTTGTGAATAAGTTTATGTCTGAAAGCTGTCATGTACTTTTCCTTGAGATTAGGAAGTGATCTTGAGATTAGAATACAGAGAAAGTTGTGTAGTGACACTAGAACTTTCTTTTTTGTTTAGCAAAAACAATTAACAAAGTTGTGTGCAATTCACCGCAGGAAGTTGAACCAGCGGTGTTTATTTTAGCATCTCGGCTGAAAGTGATAACATCGTTTTCTGGCCATCCCAACGGGTACCTCGGTTTTCGTCTGCGCAGCGCACTTTACACCTCTTTAAAGTGAGGTATGCGATTCAGTGATACAAATCTACAGATTGAAAACAGGTTTAAGCGCTTAAGCCAGTAGTTCCCATGGAATGGGCCGCGACCCAAACTAGGGATGCGATTTCGTAAGGGGTCAAGAAATAGGTTGCGCAGAGGTGATCAAAAACCTAACCTGAGTTCAAGTAACTTCACTCCACAAGTGAAAGAAGCAAAGAATCAATAACAAAATTTTAATAGGAAATCGATTTCACGTAACACTACGCATCGTCAGTCCTATCATCTGCAAGCAATGCTAACAGGTGTGAAACGTAAAAAGGCCAACAAAGGTTAGAGCAGTGGTCGGCAACCACCGGGCCGCGGCCCGGTGCCGGTCCGCGAGGAGTTCGTTACCGGGCCGTATCATTTTCCAGGTTAAATGCTTTGAAACATTTTTGTAACGTTAGAAGCAATTACTTTCGGACGTTTCATGAAAAAGTGAGAATTATTGTGCCATTGCTCAGTCACTTGGGAATCGTAAAAATAGCGTAATGTCTGTAACAATTACGTAAACGCAGCTGAATGAAACTGAGATAATGCAATAGCTTAGACTAAGCTAATTGGGTATTGACATTGACAACTGGTCGGCCTATTATTGGCTACGCATGGGCCGGTGACTTCCTGCTTTAGTAAAGCTATCTCAGATTGCTAAGTGTTTTGCAAGGAAGTTAAGATCTGGTTTATTCTGGCTGAAAACTTTCACGGTTTAAAATGTTAGGCCTACTACGAATAGACCCATGCTCGGTTGATTGAGTTAAGCAAGTATGTATACGATTCATAACGCTTGTTGTTTCAAGGCACTTCGGAAGCCTCGCTCTGCGAATAGTTACTCCTATCAGAAAGCGACTTTTTCTTGGTGTTAATCGTTAGCTGGCGTTGAGTTTTAGTAAGTTTTTGTCATTTATGCAGTACGTTTTGAGGCTTCAGCCTTTGCATGTAGTTCAGCAAGACGTTATGGTTTTGTTTTATTTGTCGCGGTTGGGTCTGCGCAGTTTTTTCATTGCAGTCTTGAGGTTGTTCACTTTCTCTAACCTTGTGTTGACCTTTCTACGTTTCACACCTGTTAGCATTGCTTGCAGACGATAGGACTGACGATGCGTAATTTTACGTGAAATTGATTTTCTATTAAAAATTTGTGATTGATTCCTTGCTTCTTTCACTTGTGGAGTGAAGTTACTTGAATACAGATATGGGCAAGTTTGAATCATCTCAAAAAGATGAAAGCAGAACACAGTCGGCTGATTCCTATAAAGCTTATAGAAAACGTAGAGCTTTTTATTCCGAAACCTTAGTTGTAATTTTTCAAGCTTGTCTGTGTCTGTTTGCAGTGTAGCGCAGGCACTTGAGAATAGACTGCAAAAATCATTCGTACAATCGAAATTTTTTCATGTAAACATACGCTGTTTGAGGCTTGGGTCGCAAGATGTTCAACAAACTCAGATTTCAGTCACGCTCGAAAATTTTTTGGAGCCGCTGGTTAATTAAGCAATATGCAATCATTGTCAGGAGTCGTCTGATAAACATCCACAACCGGATTTATTATCAATTCTCCACTTTTTCTGAGTATTGCGAACGCTCTACATTGCAGTTTAGCACTAACGTTATCAATCAAAAATTTTGGTGTGTATCCCATCTCTTCACTTAGTGATCTTTGTAATGTTGATTATGCAGTACAGATTGCAGATTTGACAACGAAATACCAATATGTGCATCATTAATATACGAAGTAGGAGTAAATATTAAATCTGGTGCTCAAAAACCTTGGGAGAATGCACAACAGTAATTTCAATGTTCTGCTGCAAAGTCCAGAAAGTCGGACTTTTTTGCTGCTTCCATCACCCCTACCAACAACAATTTAGCTGAAAAAAAAAACTGTAATGCTTTTCTAGTAATTATCCAACTTCAAAGACAAAGTTTTCGTGCCTTTGCGGTTGAAAATTTATTGAATATTTCGTCAAAAATGATATAATTTGAAAGGCCACCTGTGTCAAGCTCGGAAATATCTAACGTTATAGACGCTACTTGAGATGTTCTAGGTCAGCAACTTTGTGATCTGAATTTCGACAATTAAATGTCCACGGAAATGTTCAGTTTAAGGGTCAACTCCAATAAAAAACGCATGTAGCAGTAACTGAAAGTTCACATTTATGACTAACATACTCAACGCTGTTGCACAGTTTCAATTAATATCTTGAAAAAGTAGTCAGCATTTAGTTGCATTAATTCTTATGATTACTCTTTCACCCCCGCCATGTTGAGGTTATGCGCAAGTAAAATGCGTAGTTAAATTGATTTTATAATTGATGCCAACCGTGAAATCGTGCTTTAAATTAAATGAATACAAACGGTTGTCCGCCTCATGTTACAAATATCTCGCAAAACCATTTGATACCTTGATCAAAACAATTTCCATGCTCTCGTGCGCCGGTGGGAATCCCCATCCGACGTTTGTAGCCAGTTGCTTCTGAACCTGATGTTAAAATGTCTTGATTTCTTCCCACTGCCGGCTCCTATTTGATGATAAGTGAAAGTATAGGTATAACTGGTGCGCTGTTTCAGTGTTTGGCATTCACCTGTGTTCATGGGGGTCTGCAGGGGGGACAAAATGGGGAAATTTCCACCACCTGGAAATTGGGACTAAAAACCAAAAATTCTAGAAAACTGAAGTCAGCAGCTTAATTGACTTAATTCTTGCAAAGACAGTTTTATTTTCCGATATGACACTCACACTGCGCAAGAGCCGGGTTCAGTGTTGTGGTGTCATGCAATTTTGAGCTTGCAGTTCACTCATGTCCGCTCCACTGCCTGCAGAGGCAGGTTGCGAAACTTGGGTGCAGATAGTTCTAAATTGGACTTCATTGCGTAACAGTAACATGGCAACAAAGGTTCACTTCAAGTTGCGGTAGTAGGCGTTTAGCCGCATGTGACTGTTGGAGACATCTGCGGCAGGTAATGCAGCGAGACAATGACTGCTGATTGCAGTAAGCCACGTACTTTAATACGATGTGAACAGAAACCTTGCTGCCAACGAAGGGCATTTTTGAGAATGCTGCCGTAACATGAGTCATTTTCTTTGTGGCGTAGAAAGGTAAAGCGTTATGTGAACGTCCATTTGCATTGTATTGTCAGCAGCCTGAAATGGGCAAGCAAAATGTCGACTTTGCCGATCAATCGAAAAATTTCTGTGAATGCCTATGCCTATGTTGTTTATGTTTATAGTGTAACATCTGCTTTGTACTGCGCTATAAATAACTATTGTTGTGTTATTCGAGTACCCTTTGCTGCAACCTCTCGGTTAGCATGTCGTTGAATGTGCGACTCACCACGAACCGGGAGTGCATGAAGACATACATTCACATATATGTGGCGTGAACAAGCAAAGACTAAAGCCCATACATATGTAATGCATATGAATTTTTTAAGAACTCATTATTGCATTTGCAAACTGTTGCCAATGGGCCCCTTCCAGCAAAGTTTGCCCCCACCTGGTTCAAACCTCTAGTTACGCCACTGGCTAGAAACCTTTCGATTTTTTATGTATAGAAGTTCAACAAACTTTTATTAGTTTTCTTTTTTCCTTGCTGAGACATTATCAAATGCCTGAATGCTTCTATGTTAACAACTGCTGTTTTTGAGCTCGTGCAACAGTTCTATCATACTACAGAAATTGGCAATCTAGCCAATGCAGTCAGCACTTGCGTTGATCAGCCATAGCAGACAAAATAAAGACAACTGTTTTGGAAAAAGTGAAATATCATGGAGCACAATCATAAATATGCGTAGTGGATGAAAGGTTTGCAAAAAGTGGTGAAATGGTTTCTGGATGCAGGCGATCACCCAGATTCCCACCAAAGCTTAATTATTACTTTTTGTCCCGTTTATAATGTTTCTTTAAATTTGCATGCAAATTCATTCCGTGGTATTTGCATTAAGTCGACAAACCAACAAGCAAAAGTATGCGAAAGCAATTAACCTCCTTTACGCAGGTGATAAAGTTTTTGCAAAATATCAAGCTCAAGGAGTGGGTTAACCCCTCCCCTTGCGTACGCCATTGGTTGATGGCACATCGCACAAGTCGTTACGTAAATGCCGCTACATAAAGATTTATTTTTTGTCAATATTTGTGAAACACATGATACCACTGACTTGTTGCGTTTCCCATGGCAACAACAAAGTGCACGGCGGCCGCAAGGCCCGGCACACCCTTGACACGTTCCCTCGTGTCACACCCTTGACACGTTCCATCTTTCCCTCAACTGATAACCTTAACAGGGAGAGCAAAAAAACTTAAATCGGAAAGCAATGATAACCTCCAAAAGACTTCCTGCAATAGAACGTATACTTGCACACTACAAGCACATTGCTGCAAGCAAGACGAGAGGGCGTGTCAACATGCTGCTTCGGTAACAGAAAAAGTTCGGCTGTGCTTCAACAATTAAAAACTTGTTTTGAAAGCAGACTTTCGGCAGGTAGACAATTTTTCAGATCAAATGATGAAGAGTAAAGGTCTGCACCGGGTGGCGTTTCATGGTCCGCCCACCATGATTCAACGTAAGTCCAGTGAACGGCCAGCTTGGCTAACTTAAAGTCTACTGCACCTGGCTCATACAACAAAGCAGCCAGGCCTACTTTTACAATCTTTGCTATGACGAAACTCAAAGTGATTTTGAACAACTGTCAGACATACAAAAGTATGCATTTTGGGTCTACAAGGCAATTTGGTTTTATATGCGATTTTTCAAAGATTATGATAAAGTACATGAAGAAGCTGAGCTCATGAAACTCAGACAAACGCTTGACGCATATGCACAAATGCACATAAACAATGGAACTAACAGCTGGCAGATATTCCATTCAAAAACACTGCTGAATTAATGCATAGGAAGATCCTTTCACAGATAGGCCCAGCACGGTATTTCCTGGTAATTTGAGCCTGCCTTGCGCAATGCCGGAATATCACCGCTCCAGCCAATACATGCTTCCTTGATGGCGTCTCTGTGTTTTGACCGAAGCAGATCACACAAACAGACAACCATTACTATTCACACAAGAAAAAACGTGTGATGCTTTGGTCTAGTATTTTATTCCAGTCAAGTAGTTCAATAAGCTTGCATTGAATCGACGTGGTAATTCTTCAGCCCTTTGTCAATAGCAACAAAGTGGTGCGGAACGCGCAAGAATCACATCTGGATAATTTTGCATCCATATTATAACGGCTCTTTTGAAACGGAAAAACGTCCTGAGCAACTGCTAATAAAATCGCAGGGCACCTTCATCAACAAAAACAAAAGAAGATATTTATAAAAAGTAGCAAATGTAAATAATAAATTTTATCAAAAATAACTGGCAAAAGTATCTTATTACTTGTAAAGCATACAACTTATATTGCCGACGGCAGATAGAATCGTAGCAACAATTGAACTGCACCCTTTTCAACCGATGATCAAATGTTCAAAATGTCTAGGATAGCTTGATAGCTGAGTGAAGAAAAAATGCTCCTATACACAAATGAAATCACTATAGACTTCTTCACTTGTTTGCGTGCTCACAAGTGGAACTAGTTGACTGTAATTGTTTTAAATATTGCATTTTACACGAAGCAAGTAAACACAGCAACATATTTCATCAGATATTCGCGTCTTCATTGGAGCCCGGTTCGAACCAAACACCAACAGATGGACTTGGAGCGATGGAACCAAGGCCAGTTTCAGCACAAATGACATCAGCAGCTGCAAACAAAAAGCACTGGTTTATGATTTCAACTGGACATTGACTGACATGGATTGCAGTGGAAGAGAAGCAAGATACGCGTGTCATTTTACAAGTAAGTTTCATTTAAACTTTTATGGTATTTTTGAGATTGTTCCTACAAACTTGGCGGGTGAAACAAGTTTTCGTAACCTGCCACAAACTTAAATAATTCCTAACCATTCTCACGCATTGAAATTGTTCCTGTGTTAGCGTTATTTAAGGTGTGAACATCAAACTTATTAGCACTTCTCTCTTATGTTTTCGTAGTCACATGCTTTTCATTAAAATACTTAGTTCAAAGCATTTTTCGTAGCAGGCCTAAACAGTAGTCAATTTAAAATTTATCGGGAAACTCACTGATATTTGAAATTGGAGATCCACCGTCTCTATTCGTCGTGCTATGGTGAAAAATGCAGTCTGGCATGATTTCGGAGTTCATTGAAACTATAGTAACGTATCGTTTGGTGCACTTTGAGTACTACTCATCACGGTTTTTTAATTATTCACAAACAAACAACGGGGTGGATGAAAGGTGCCTTCACGTGGCCCTCCCTGTACGACATTTGCCACAAAATGTCAACCAAACCTGTCAATACGAGAGCAACTACTGCTACCCGCGCTGGATGTGTTCGGCATGGGGCAGGTCATAATACGTCCTTCTCAGGGCGCGGCAACACAAATGCTGCCAAAGACCACAACCCAACGTACTCCAGCTGAACACCGAGAGGCTCACTGCAAACAAGATCTCCGTCATTGAGCACCTAGCCTACAAGAACAAGGCATTCATCATCGTCCTACAGGAGACCCACTGCACAACCGCCGACAAGCTAGTGATTCCCAACTTTTCACTAGCTGGGTCAGTCCTGAGCAGGAACCACGGCCTTTCCACGTTTGCCCACGAGCGGTTGGAACGGTCACTGGTTGATCAGTCTCTAGAACAGGGCTGCTCAACTCATTTTCGCCCGTGGACCACCATGCCTTTTCAGATAACTCGGTGGACCCCAGTAGATAACCAAGAAATTAATCAGACGAAAAAATGTACACACTGCATTTAATACGCAGTTCTATCCATAGGTGGCGGAGCCGGGGGGCCGCATGGGATGAGGTCCCCCACTTTTATTTCTTGGAG